>OFGQ01000708.1_pt1 | contig 25588 bp, 26 predicted proteins | sample 1521791 | NCBI WGS metagenome assembly OFGQ01 (sample SAMEA3504116, study PRJEB24116) | mouse gut metagenome | biome: mouse gut; feature: mouse-associated habitat; material: faeces | place: Denmark | collected 2011 | reverse complement strand
TGCCGACAAGATGAAGATGCAGCCTTCCGTTATCATCAAGAAGCTGTTCCTTGCCGGTCAGGTCGTGACCCTGAATACGGAAGTCTCCTATGAAGAGGCGGAGAATATCGCGATCGAATATGATATCATCTGTGAGAAGGAAGTGCAGGTGGATGTCATTGAGGAACTGCTGAAGGAAGAGGAAGAGGATGTGAGCAAGATGGTGAAACGTCCGCCGGTAGTCTGTGTCATGGGACACGTAGACCATGGTAAGACTTCCCTGCTGGATGCCATCCGGCACACCAATGTCATTGACAAAGAGGCAGGCGGCATTACCCAGCATATCGGCGCCTATGTGGTAGATGTGAACGGGGAGAAGATTACCTTCCTGGATACCCCGGGACACGAGGCGTTCACGGCAATGCGTATGCGAGGGGCGAGTTCCACGGATATTGCGATTCTGGTGGTTGCGGCGGACGACGGTGTAATGCCTCAGACCGTAGAGGCAATCAACCATGCCAAGGCGGCCGGTGTGGAGATTGTGGTTGCGGTGAATAAGATCGATAAGCCCAGCGCGAATATTGAACGCGTGAAGCAAGAATTGACCGAATATGAACTGATTCCAGAGGACTGGGGCGGAAGCACGGTATTTGTGCCGGTATCTGCCAAGACCGGGCAGGGGCTTGAGGAATTGATGGAAATGATCGTCCTCACTGCGGAAGTCCTGGAGCTGAAAGCAAATTCTAACCGCCGCGCGAGAGGACTTGTGCTAGAGGCACAGCTTGACAAGGGAAGAGGTTCGGTGGCCACTGTCCTGGTGCAGAAGGGTATCCTTCGCGTGGGCGATTCTGTTGCAGCAGGCTCGGCACACGGTAAGGTTAGAGCAATGATGGACGACAAGGGAAGGCGCGTGAAGGAGGCAGGCCCATCTATGCCGGTGGAAATCCTGGGCCTGAATGATGTGCCGAATGCTGGAGAAGTGTTCGTCGCTTGTGAGAATGATAAAGAAGCGAGAAGCTTTGCGGAGACATTTATTTCACAGAGCAAAGCGAAGCTGATTGAAGATACGAAGTCAAAACTGTCTCTGGATGACCTGTTCAGCCAGATCCAGGAAGGTAACTTAAAAGAGTTGGGAATCGTCGTGAAGGCGGATGTACAGGGTTCCGTGGAAGCTATGAAGCAGAGTCTTCTGAAACTGACCAACGAAGAGGTCGTGGTGAAAATCATCCATGGGGGCGTTGGTGCCATCAACGAATCCGATGTAAGCCTTGCGTCTGCATCCAATGCGATTATTATCGGTTTCAACGTGCGTCCGGATGCGACGGCAAAGGAGACGGCAGACAGGGAAGGCGTGGATATTCGACTGTACCGTGTCATCTACAATGCCATCGAGGATGTGGAGGCAGCCATGAAGGGCATGTTAGACCCGATTTTCGAGGAGAAGGTGCTTGGCCATGCCGAGGTGCGCCAGACCTTCAAGGCGTCAGGAGTCGGTACGATTGCCGGTTCTTATGTTCAGGATGGTACGTTCGAGAGAGATTGTTCTGTGCGCCTGACAAGGGACGGTATCGTCATCTTTGAAGGGCCTCTTGCATCCCTCAGGCGGTTTAAGGACGATGTGAAAGAAGTAAGAGCGGGATATGAGTGTGGGTTTGTGTTCGCCAACTTTAACGATATCAAAGAAGGCGACCTTGTGGAAGCATTCAAGATGGTAGAAATCCCGAGATAGGTTAGGGTGTAAGAAAATGAAAAAAAGAAGCATCAAGAATACCAGGGTCAACACTGAGGTCCAGAGGGAGCTCAGTGACATTATCAGGAATATGAAGGATCCCCGCGTCGCGCCATGGACTTCCGTGGTCGCGGCAGAGGTGGCTCCGGATCTCAAGACCTGCAAGGCGTATATCAGTGTGCTTGGCGGCAAGAAAGAGCAGGAGGACACCATTGCGGGCCTCAAAAATGCGGAAGGGTTCATTCGGCATGAGCTTGCCCGTACGCTGAATTTAAGGAATACGCCGGAAATCTGTTTTATACTGGACCAGTCTATTGAGTACGGTGTAAATATGTCTAAGAAAATTGACGAAGTAACCAGAAATATTTCAACGGAAGGGGAAGCAGATGCTGAATAAGATTCTGAACGATGCCGTGACAATCGCGATCGGCGGCCATATCCGTCCGGATGGGGACTGTGTGGGTTCCTGCATGGGATTGTACCATTATATCCGGGATAACTACAGTGATAAGAAGGTGGACGTTTATCTGGAAGAGATGCCGGATAAATTCTACTTCCTGAAAGCTACGGAATTCATCCGGCATGAGATTCCAAAGGATGAAGTGTATGACCTGTTCATCAGTCTGGACTGTGGGGACAAGGAGCGTCTTGGATTCTCCGCGCCCCTGTTTGACCAGGCGAAGAGGACTTATTGTATTGACCACCACGTCAGTAATACAGGATTTGCAGAAGATGATTATACCGTGCCCGATGCCAGTTCTACCTGTGAACTGGTCTATCAGCTCATGGAGGAGGAAAAGATTTCTCTGGAGACGGCGGAAGCCCTTTATCTGGGCATTGTGCATGATACCGGCGTGTTTCAGTATACCTGTGCTACTCCGTCTACGTTCCGGATGGCGGCAAACCTTCTGGAAAAAGGCGTGGACGGCGCAAGGCTGATTCAGGATACGTATTATGAAAAGACCTATGCCCAGAACCAGATTTTGGGTCGTACGCTGCTTGAGAGCATCCTGTTCATGGATAAGACCTGCATTGCGTCTTATGTGACAAAGAAGACCATGGATTTCTATGGAGTGAGGGTCAAGGATCTGGACGGAATCGTGAGCCAGCTTCGGGTCACGAAGGATGTTGAGGTGGCAATTTTTATGTATGAGCTGGAGACGAATGTCTTCAAAGTAAGCTTGCGCTCCAAGGAGAGGGTTGACGTGAGCAAGGTTGCAAAATACTTCGGAGGCGGCGGCCATAAGAAGGCTGCCGGGCTTACCATGGCAGGGACTTACTATGACGTGCTGAATAATTTATCGCGGCAGATTGAGGCGCAGATGCTTGGAACAAAATGAATCAGCTGTGGGAAGCGGAGGATACATATGATACATGGGATTCTGAATGTGCAAAAGGAGAAGGGGTATACATCCCATGACGTGGTGGCAAAACTGCGTGGGATTACCAGGCAAAAGAAGATTGGCCATACAGGGACGCTGGACCCGGATGCGGTTGGAGTTTTGCCGGTGTGCCTTGGGAGGGCAACAAGGCTTTGCGACATGATTACGGACAGAGATAAGACTTACGAGACAGTCATGCTGCTGGGACGGACGACGGATACTCAGGATACCAGCGGGCAGACCCTTGAAACCGCAGATACCGCAGGTCTTGACGAATATGAAGTACAAAAGGCCATTCAGGAGTTTGTGGGAGATTATGCCCAGATACCGCCTATGTATTCGGCCCTGAAGGTGGACGGCAGGAAGCTCTATGAGCTTGCCCGTGAGGGAAAAGAAGTGGAGCGTAAGGCAAGGAATGTCCACATTTCAGAAATCGAAATCTTAAAAATTTCACTCCCAAGGGTGTATATGAGGGTGGAATGCTCGAAAGGCACCTATATTCGTACCCTGTGCCATGATATTGGAAACCGGCTTGGATGCGGCGGTTGTATGGAAGAACTGACCCGTACCCGCGTAGGAAGGTTTTTGTTGGAGGACAGCCTTACCCTCGATGAGATTGCGGGGAAATGTAAAGACAAAAGCCTCTCAGAAGCATTGATTCCGATGGATGAGATGTTTCGTGAATATGCCGGGCTGACCGTGGGCAGCAGATGGGATTCTCTGGCAAAGAACGGGAATCCTCTGCCAAAGGAGGCGTTCCTTGAGACCCCTGATCCGAGAGGGTGGAAGGAGCGGGAGATAGACAGTTATCCAGATTATATCCGTATTTATGACGAGAAGGGGCGGTTCATTGCGGTCTGCCGATGGCAGGAGAAAGAATATCGAATTGTGAAGATGTTCTATTATGTAGAGTAAAGAGGGACAGATATGCAATACATCAACAGACTGTCTGACTATGAGGGCAGGAAAGAGGCGGCAGTGACCTTCGGCAAATTTGACGGGCTGCACACCGGGCATCAGAAGCTGGTGGAGCAAGTCCAAAAGCTAGGGAAAGAGAAAGGGCTTGCCAGTATCGTGTGCGCATTTGACATGAAGCCCTTGTGGGAGCGTATCGGGAAGAAGCCGCGGATACTGATGTCGGGGAAAGAAAGGCAGAGGCAGCTTACGGGAAAGGCAGACGTTCTGGTAGAATGTCCGTTTACCCTTGCATTCAGCCAGATCCATGCGGAAGAATTTATCCGGGATATCGTATGCCGTAGATTCCATGCCCGATATGTGGTAGTAGGGACAGACTTTCAGTTTGGCTATGAAAAGCGGGGGGATATCCATATGCTCCGGCAGTTTGAGGAGGCATACGGATACCGCCTGATCGTGATAGAGAAAGAGCGGTATGAGGACCGTGTCATCAGCAGTACCTATATTAAGGAGCTACTAAGCGGGGGAGAATTAGCGCTTGCCAACCGGCTCCTGGGATATCCGTACGGAATCACTGGTCAGGTGGAGCATGGGAAAAAACTTGGGAGGACGCTTGGTTTCCCCACACTCAACGTGGCGTGGCAGGAGGATAAGCTTGTGCCGCCAAGGGGAGTTTACCTGAGCAACATCCAGGTAGACGGGAAATGGTTTCACGGAATCTCGAATGTAGGCGTGAAACCGACAGTGAGTAAAGAGGAAAGGGTATTGATAGAAAGTTTTCTGTTTGGTTACGAGGGGGATGCCTATGGGAAGGAAGTGGCCATCGATCTCCTTGCATTTCGGAGGCCGGAGCGTGTATTCGGAAGCGTTGCGGAGCTGAAAGCATGCATTGACAGGGATATTGAGTACGGAAAACATTTCTTTGCGAATGTAGAGTAAAGGAGAATACGAATGAGGATCACGACAATTTTTATGCTGCTTGGAGGACTTGGATTCTTCCTGTACGGGATGAAGATGATGAGTGAGGGACTCGAGAAAGCAGCCGGGGCAAAGATGCGCAGCATACTGGAATTCTTTACCAAGAACCGGTTTATCGGTATGATAGTGGGAATCGTATTTACCGCTATCATCCAATCTTCCAACGCGACAACTGTAATGGTCGTTAGTTTTGTGAATTCAGGGCTTATGAACCTGATGCAGGCGTCAGGTGTTATTTTAGGCGCGAATATCGGTACGACGATTACAGGGCAGCTCATTGCATTTAACCTGTCGGACATTGCGCCGTTGATTGTCATTATCGGCGTGGTGATGGTCATGTTCTGTAAAAGACAGGGAATCAAAAAGATTGGCGAAGTTATCTTAGGTTTCGGAATCCTGTTCATGGGGCTTAGCATCATGGGGGACAGCATGGAGGCGGTCAAGGAATCTCCGCAGATTATTGATTTCCTTGCTTCGCTGACCAATCCCTTTGCGGCAATCCTGACCGGGTTTGCGATTACGGCGGTGCTGCAGAGTTCCTCTGCGACCGTGGGAATCATCCTTTTGATGGTATCCCAGAACCTTCTGGAATTTGCAATCTGTCCGTTCATGATACTTGGCTGCAACATAGGTTCCTGCGTGTCTGCTCTGGTAGCGAGCCTAAGCGGCAAGAAGGACGCAAAGCGGGCGGCGCTGATTCATCTTCTGTTCAACGTGATTGGGTCTGCCGTGATGTTTTTAATCCTGCTTCTTGCCATCGATCCGTTTACAGACATGATGCTCTATATTTCCGGCGGCAACCTTGCAAGGTCGGTAGCGAATGTACATACGCTGATGAAGGTCTTTGAAGTGGCGATGCTGTTCCCATTCATGGGATGGATTGTAAAAGCGACTTACAAAATCGTGCCGGGCGAGGACGTGACGGCGGAAGACGAGTACGAACTGCCCCATATCGGGACTGGAAAAATCCTGTCTACGACGACTGCAGTGGTAAATGGAATCGCTGAGATTGAGCATATGGGACAGGTAGCGACAGAAAATTTGCGGGTCGCCATGGAGGCGCTGTGCAATCCGGACGAAGAGAAGATTAACGAAGTTTACCAGCGGGAGAAATACATTGATTTCATGAACAGCAGGATTACCGATTATCTTGTGCGGGCAAACGAGCTTGTGCTGCCCATTGCGGACGAACGGCTGATTGGCGGTTTGTTCCATGTGGTCAATGACATTGAGCGCATCGGGGACCATGCGGAGAATTTCGCGGACTCTGCGAAGACGAGGCTTGAGTGGGGAATTGATTTCAGCGACAAGGCGAAACGGCAGCTTCAGGAGATGAACGAGAAGGCCGTCAAGATTCTGGAGTACGCGCTTGAGATGTTCAAGAACCGGAACTATAAGCATATGGCGGAAATCCTGCGCCTTGAGGATGAGATTGATGAGTTGGAGAAAAAGCTGCAGAATTCCCATGTAAAACGGCTGACTAAGAATAAATGTACCCCGAAAGCGGGAATGATGTTCTCGGATACGGTTTCGGGGCTGGAGCGTGTAGGAGACCATGCGACAAATATTGCATTTGCGATTCTGGAGCCTGCGGATTCCGGGGCGGACGATGACGACGACGAATAAAAATAATTCTTTACATGGGGCATGCTCTGTGCTATACTTGACAAGTGTGAGAGCCGATGTTCGGTAAATGGAAGCTCCAACCCTTACTTAATATCCGGCGTTTATTGAATTCAGAAGGAGGATAAGAATATGATTTCCAAAGAGAGGAAAGAACAGATTGTAGCAGACTATGGAAGGTCACAGGGAGATACCGGTTCACCGGAGGTACAGATTGCGATTCTGACAGCAAGAATCAACGACCTGACCGAGCATTTCAAGAACAACCCTAAGGATCATCATTCAAGAAGAGGTCTTCTTAAAATGGTCGGACAGAGAAGAGGACTGCTTGCATATCTGAAAAAGACGGATATCGAGAGATACCGTTCACTGATCGAGAGATTAGGTCTTAGAAAATAGGCATATGGAAGGGCGCAGGTCAAGTTTTTGCTGCGTCCTTCATTACAAACTGTCGGAACATGGCTGGTACTTGTATCAGCCGTATTTCGGCAGTTAATTAGTGGATGGAAGTTTTATGCCCGAGACCACTGAAAAGCATATTTTCATCCGGAAAGAAAATGTGTTTTTCAGTAGTTTCGGCAGCTTTCGCCCACAGGAGGAAATGCAGAATAAAAAAGGAGAAAATGTATGTACAAAAAATTTGAGTTGGAGTTAGCCGGGAGAAATCTCTGCGTAGATGTAGACAGGGTTGCGAAGCAGGCGAATGGAGCCGTTTTGATGCATTACGGAGAGACCACGGTGTTGTGTACGGCGACGGCTTCCGAGAAGCCAAGGGAAGGAATCGATTTCTTCCCTTTAAGTGTAGAATATAATGAGAGGCTGTATTCTGTAGGAAAGATTCCGGGTGGATTCAATAAGAGGGAAGGCAAGGCTTCCGAGAATGCAATCCTTACCTGCCGCGTGATCGACCGCCCCATGCGTCCGCTGTTCCCGAAGGATTACCGGAACGACGTGACCCTTGAAAACTTGGTGCTGTCTGTAGATCAGGACTGTTCCCCGGAGCTTACGGCGATGTTAGGGGCAGCCATTGCCACCAGCATTTCCGATATCCCCTTTGACGGGCCCATATCCACAACGCAGGTAGGTTTAGTCGAGGGAGAATTCGTGTTTAACCCTACGGCGGCACAGAAAGAAGTGTCCGACCTTGCGCTGACGGTGGCGTCTACTAAGGAGAAGGTCATTATGATTGAGGCCGGGGCCAATGAAGTTCCGGAGCAGAAGATGATTGAGGCGATTTTTGCCGCCCATGAGATGAACCAGAAGGTGATTGCATTTATCGATACCATCGTGGCAGAGTGCGGCAAGAAGAAGCATGAATATGAGAGCTGTGCGGTTCCTGAGGAATTGTTTGCGGCAATTCGGGAGATTGTACCGCCGGAGGCGATGGAAGAAGCGGTATTTACGGACGAGAAGCAGGTACGGGAGGAGAATATCCGCCAGATTACGGAGAAGCTTACGGAAGCGTTCGCCGAGAATGAGGAATGGCTTGCCCTGCTTGGCGAGGCAGTATACCAGTACCAGAAGAAGACTGTCCGCAAGATGATTCTGAAAGACCACAAGCGTCCCGACGGAAGGGCGATTGACCAGATCCGCCCGCTGGCGGCAGAGATTGATTTGATTCCACGGGTTCACGGTTCTGCTATGTTCACCCGTGGACAGACGCAGATCTGTACCATTACCACCTTGGCGCCCCTTGCGGAGGCCCAGAGATTAGATGGGCTGGATGAGGCAGAGACTTCCAAGCGCTATATGCACCATTATAATTTCCCGTCTTATTCTGTGGGTGAGACAAGACCCTCCAGAGGACCGGGACGCCGTGAGATTGGGCATGGCGCGCTGGCAGAGCGGGCGTTGATTCCGGTGCTGCCAAGCGAGACGGAGTTCCCCTATGCGATTCGTACAGTTTCTGAGACGTTTGAGTCCAATGGTTCTACATCGCAGGCAAGCATCTGCGCGTCTTCCATGTCGCTGATGACGGCGGGCGTACCGATTAAGGCTGCCGTTGCAGGTATTTCGGCAGGTTTGGTGACAGGTGAGACGGATGACGACTATCTGGTGCTTACGGATATTCAGGGGCTTGAGGATTTCTTCGGGGATATGGACTTTAAGGTAGCCGGTACTCATAAGGGAATCACGGCGATTCAGATGGATATCAAGATTCATGGTTTGACAAGGCCGATTATTGAGGAAGCGATTGCGGCGACGAAGAAGGCAAGGACTTACATCCTTGACGAGGTGATGGCGAAGACCATTGAACAGCCAAGGCCGGAGGTAGGGCCGTACGCGCCGAAGATTATCCAGATGCAGATTGACCCGCAGAAGATTGGCGACGTGGTAGGACAGCGGGGTAAGACCATCAATGCGATTATCGAGCAGACCGGCGTGAAGATTGATATTACGGACGACGGTTCTGTGTCTATCTGCGGAACCGACGCAAAGAGCATGGAAGAGGCTAAGAAGCTGATCTATATCATTGTGACCGATTTCGAGGCGGGACAAGTTCTGGAAGGAAAGGTTGTCAGCATTAAGGAGTTTGGCGCATTTATTGAATTCGCACCGGGCAAGGAAGGAATGGTACACATTTCCAAGATTGCTAAGGAGAGAGTAAGGCAGGTAGAGGATGTACTGACACTGGGAGACGAGGTGAAGGTTGTCTGCCTGGGCAAGGATAAGATGGGACGGATGTCGTTTAGTATTAAGGACGTTGCGGAGTAAAGAAAAATCCACCTTTTATAGGTGGATTTTTTTTGCGTTAGTGCTTACGGGGAGGAAGGAGATTTATTTAAACAGAATTTTATTCATAAATACAATGCCTGTACATATATTGGAATTAAGAGGTGGACAGATATGCAAAACGATAGAATATTAAAGGTTCTTCCCCGGAATGTCCGGCTGGCGGTCATAAAAGAACGGCAAAATGACGCCCACATGCAGGAATTAAGGCTTCGGGTGGGAAAACCCCTTCTTGCAATCTATGGCGGCAATGAACGGCTAATCGGGAAGGAGCGGGACGGGCCTTACATCGTCACAAGAGAAGACGTAAAGGAAATGTTGGAGTATGTCAGTAATTTTTCCTTATATGCATACGAACAGGAAATGAAGCAGGGATTTATCACAATTGAGGGAGGTCACAGAGTGGGGATGACAGGTCAGGCAATCATAGAAAACGGGAGGGTGAAGAACCTGCGCTATATCTCATCCATAAACTTACGTATGTCCCATGAAGCAATCGGGTGCGCAGATTCAGTATTCCCATACATCACTGAGGAAGGAAGGCTGTGCCATACGCTCATCGTTTCCCCGCCAGGATGCGGCAAGACAACGCTGCTTAGGGACATGATACGCCAGATTTCCGACGGAAACCGCTGGGTTAAGGGCATGGCGGTAGGTGTGGTGGATGAACGCTCGGAAATCGGCGGCTGTTACAGGGGCGTTGCCCAGAATGATTTGGGCATCCGAACCGACATCTTAGACGGCTGTCCTAAGGCGGAAGGAATGACCATGCTCATCCGCTCCATGAGCCCGGCGGTCCTGGCTGTGGACGAAATCGGTTCGGCAGAGGATGTACATGCCACCATCCACGCCATGCACTGCGGCTGTCGGCTGCTGGCGACCATCCACGCAGATTCTATGGAGGAGCTTAGGAAGAAGCCGCTGGTTGACCGCATGGTGGCTGAAAAACGGTTCGAGAGGTATATACTGCTTGGGAAACGGGAACGTGTGGGGCAGGTAAGCGGTCTGTTCGACAGCCGGGGAAGCCTTCTCTACAGCGAGACGGCGGGTGTGTCATGCTGATGAAAACCGTGGGCGGCGCCCTTGTCATCGCAGCCACTTCCATGTGGGGGCATGCCGCGGCAAAGCAGATTGGCGACGGCTACAAAGAGCTTCAATATCTGCAAAAACTCCTGTATCTGTTAAGGAGTGAAATCCAATATGCAAGGTCATATTTAGGAGAAGCATTTCTACAGATTGGACAGAAGGCGTTAAGTCCTTACAGGGAATGGCTGTTAGGGCTGTGTAAGCAGATGGAGAAAGAGCGGGACGGCACATTTGCCGGTATGTGGGAGGAGAGTACGAAGACCTTTCTGGCAGATTCCGGGCTTCCTAAGGAAGAGCTTCTGCGCCTTGCCGCCTTCGGAAACCAGCTGGGAATCGCAGACGCCGAGATGCAGGTAAAGACTCTGGATTTGTATCTGGAAGAAATCAGGCTTTCCATGGAGGAGATGCGTGAAGAAATGAGGACGAAGATAAGGTTGTGCCATTGCCTTGGGGTGATGAGCGGAATCTTTATCACTGTCCTGTTGCTATAGAGGAGGAGTACATGAGTGTGAACCTGATATTCAAAATTGCGGCTGTGGGAATTCTGGTTTCCGTGTTAAGCCAGGTTTTAAAGCACAGCGGAAGGGAAGAGCAGGCATTCCTGACGAGCCTTGCGGGGCTTTTGCTGGTGCTGTTCTGGATTGTGCCGTATATCTATGATTTGTTTGAGTCCATAAAGCGGCTGTTTTCATTATAGATTATGCGGCGGAAAATATATGACGGTAGAAAGAAGGGATTGCCATGGATATGCTGCAAATCGGGATTATGGGCGTAGCCGGGACGCTTCTCGCCGTGCAGTTTAAAAGCGGGAAATCCGAGTATGGGATTTATATTACGGTGACATTGAGCCTGATTATCTTTTTCTGCATCCTGGGGCGTCTTGGAACGATTGTAGAAGCGATGAAGGGAATCGGCAGGTTTATCGGGCTTGATCAGGCGTATGTGGGGACGCTGATTAAGATGCTGGGCATTACCTATGTGGCAGAGTTTTCGTCAGGTATCTGTAAAGATGCGGGATACCAGACGATTGCCGGCCAGATTGAAATCTTTGGGAAGCTGGCGGTGATGCTTTTGAGCCTGCCCATACTCATGACTCTGCTGAACACCATCCGGGAGTTTCTGTCATGAGGAAATGGAAACATGCCTTATTGGCGCTGGCTATGGGCGTCTTGGTGCTGCTTTCCTTTCTGCCGGTGGATGCAAAGGCATCCGAGGGAGCAGATGGCTCGGATATGATAAGCCGGTATGATTTTGATGAAATCGACAGTATGCTTGAGGAAATATTTCCCAGGGAGCAGCTAGGCTTCAAGGAAACTTTGATGGGAATCCTGTCCGGCGACTTGGATTTTTCCATTCATTTACTGGGCAGGCTGGTGGCAGACCAGTTGGGATACGCATTCAAAAGCAGCCGGGATAGTCTGATTCATATGTTGGTCATCGCACTGCTGGCCGCCTTGTTTGGCAATTTTTCCAAGGTATTTAAGAGCCGACAGATTTCCGATATCAGTTTTTATGCCCTGTACCTGCTGCTCATTGCCCTTGCAATCAGTTCCTTTGAAGCCGTGGTGGACTGGGTGCGGGGAGGAATCGAGGCGCTAGTTGCCTTTATGGGCGTGTTCTGCCCCCTGTATTTCCTTGCCGTCTCCGTAGCAAGAGGGAGTATTACTTCCGTAGCTTTCTACCATATTGTGCTGTTCCTGATTTTTTTGACGGAGGTTTTAATTCTGAACTTTCTGCTGCCCATGCTCCATATCTATATGATGGTGCGGGTCTTGAATTACCTGTCGGATGAAGACTATCTGAGCAAATTTGCAGAATTAATCGAGATGGCCGTGTCTTGGATTCTCAAGACGGTGCTTGCCTGTATTGTGGGGTTAAACGTTATCCAAGGCCTGATTAGCCCTGCAATCGACAGCGTGAAGCGAAGCGCCATTACCCGCAGCGCAGAGGCCATTCCTGGAATCGGCGATGCCATCGGCGGCATGGCGGAAGTGGCCATTGGAACAGCCGTCCTTGTAAAAAACGGAATCGGCATGGCGGGAGCAGTGATTTCGGTTGCCCTGTGTATGGTTCCTCTGGCACAAGTCGCCTGCATCGCACTTCTCTACAAACTGGCAGCCGCAGTCATACAGCCGGTCTCAGATAAGCGGATTGTGGGCTTAATTGAGACTGTGGGGGATGGGTGCAGGATGCTGCTTAGCGTGGTATTTACGACTGGATTTCTGTTTCTGCTGACGATTGTAGTGGTGGCGGCGGTCACGGGAAATGTATGAGGTGTAAGGATGTTTTCTTATTTGTATGAATGGATTATGAATCTGTCATATTACATGGTCATGGTAACGGCAGTCATGCATATCGTCCCGAACTCCGATTATAAGAGGTATATTCGGTTCTTCACCGGACTTGTGCTGGTGCTTATGCTGACAGACCCAGTCCTTGGGCTGCTGGGCGCAGGGGATTTGTGGCAGAACCTCTATGAAAGCCCGGCATACCGGGAGCAGGTGGAGAAGATGGAGCAGGCTTTGCAGGATTTTACGGGAATGTCAGAGGATTTTGAGGAGGAATCTAAGGAGAGAGACCAGGAAGATTTTGCGGGCAGTATGGGAAGCGCAGGAACAGAAGAGGATGCGGGTACGCAGATACGAGTGGATGAAATCAAAATTGGAAGATAGCAGTGGGAAGGAGGATGCATTTGGAAGAAAGAAAAAAGCAGTTGTTTACATTTTTCGGAAAGATTTCCCCAAAAAAGTTAAAAAAAGACCAGCTTCTCATTCTCGTGCTTGCAGGAATCCTGCTGCTCGTCATAGCGATTCCCACAGAAAAGAAAGGAGATGGGAAGGGGAAAACAGAAACAGGCCTTAGCCTGAGCGAAGGGAAGACGGAAACCAATCAGAACGAATACTTATATAATCTGGAGAGACGCCTGGAGTCTGCGCTTTCCCAGATGTCCGGGGCTGGGGATGTGACGGTGATGATTACGCTGAAATCTTCGGCGGAGAAGGTGGTGGAAAAAGACCTGTCAGTGGCCAATGAAGCAGTCTCAGAGTCGGACAGCCAGGGGGGCAAAAGGACGACCCAGAATGCAGAACATGGGGAGACGACCGTGTACAGCGACGGCGGACAGACAGGAGAGCCTTATGTCAGCAAAGAGTTAAGTCCTCAGATCGAGGGCGTGGTGGTCATTGCCGAGGGAGGCGCGGATTCTGTGGTCAAACAGAATATAACTGAGGCAGTTCAGGCATTATTTGGCATAGACACGCATAAGATTAGGGTAATGAAGAAGAGTTAAAATAATGTGGCAGAAGTAGGAGGAAGAACAGTGAAACAAATCGTGAAGAAAAACCAGATCATTATTGCGGCTTTGGCTGTCATGATTGCGGCGGCAGGATACCTGAATTATTCGGGGAAGATTTTCGGGGACAAGAAAGAGGCGGAGACGGCAAATGCGGATCTTGCCAACCAGGAGCTTCTGGATATCTCAGAGGAAGACTTAGCAAGCGCATCGGACGACATCGAAAGTCAGGACGGGGAAGGGTCTGACGGAAGCGTGGACGGTACGCCGGGCGAGGCGGTGCTGACAGGCGGCGAGGCAAGCGCAGTTGTGGCAGAGGCAAAAGTGGCAAGGGAACAGGTGCGGGCAAAGAATAAAGAGTCCCTGCTCGAAATCATCGACAACGAGACATTGAGCGACGCACAGAAACAGGACGCCGTGAACCAGATGGTGGCAATGACGGATCTGGCGGAGAAGGAGGCTGCGGCAGAGACGCTTCTTGCCTCTAAGGGCTTCGATGAAGTGGTGATAAGCCTTACGGCGGACACGGCAGATGTGGTGGTGAATGCGGCAGACTTAAGCGACGCCAATCGAGCGCAGATTGAGGATATTGTGGCGCGAAAGACCGGAGTGGCGGCCCAGAATATTGTGATTACGCCGGTGAGTACAGAAGGGAAGTAATCATTAAATAGAAGCCATGGCACAGAGGTATTCATAGGTTTGACTGGATGAATACCTCTGTTAAATTTACAGTTATCTCAGATTTCAAAAGGTTTCCAACAGAAAAATATTTACATTGAAATAGAAGTTTATTATAATAGTCTATAGTGAAAATTTGTGGGCAGGATGTATTCTGCCCATATTACTCAGGAGGACGGACATGGCAAAGGGACAAGTTAAGAAGGCACAGGTTCAGAAGGTTCAAAAAGCGCAGGTGCAGGCTGAAAATACAATATTTGCTCTGGATATCGGAACGCGGAGCATTATCGGGATGGTCGGAGTCGTAGAAGAAGAGAAGGTCAAGATTATTGCCATTGAAAAGGTAGAACATACGGAACGGGCAATGATTGACGGACAGATTGAGAATATAGAGAAGGTAACGTCCTTAGCAAGAAAGGTGAAGGCGCGTCTGGAAGAAAAGGTGAATTTTCAGTTAAGCCGGGTCTGTGTTGCCGCGGCTGGGCGCGCCCTTAGGACGAAGCGCGCGGAGTATGAGATTAACCTGCCGGGCAAGCAGTTGATTGACGACGAGATTATCAGCCGTCTGGAGGCGGGGGCAATCAACAAGGTGGAAGAAGCCTTTGATGAGGAGAATAACGCCAAGGAGGATATGCGCCGTTTCTATCTTGTGGGATATACGGTGTGCCAGTATTATCTGGATGACTATCGGATTTCCAGCTTAAAAGACCACCGGGGACAGGATGTGAAGGTAGATTTGATTGCCACCTTCCTTCCCAGCGAGGTAGTGGAGAGTCTGTATACCACCATGAACAAGATTGGCCTTGAGGTAGTCAGCGTGACGCTGGAGCCGATTGCGGCAATTAATGCGGCGATTCCTGAGAATTTGCGGCTTTTGAATCTGGTTATGGTGGATATCGGGGCAGGTACTTCGGATATTGCCGCATGTACGGGCGGAAGCGTGACCGGTTATACCATGGCGACGGTAGCGGGGGACGAGATCACAGAGGCAGTCATGCGGGAATATCTGGTGGATTTTGGGACGGCAGAGATCATGAAGGCGCAGATTGAACAGGAAGAAGTCATAACCTTTACGGATATCTTAGGGTTCGAGCGGAAAGCGTCCAGAGAAGAAGTCATCCAGTGCATCCAGGGTACTACGGAAGTCCTGTGCAAAGAGATTGCGGCGAAGGTGCTGGAAGTAAACGGAGGCGCGCCCTCCGCATTGTTCCTTGCCGGAGGCGGAAGTAAACTGGCAGGGCTTAGGGAAGGGATTACGGCGGCTCTCCAGATGGATGCGAACCGTGTTGCCGTTGCGGGAAATAATTTCCGTATCAGCGCATTTTCCGATGAATACGACCTGAATAACCCGGAGTATGCGACGCCCCTTGGGATTACGGTGTCCTCCGGGCTGAATCTGATTAACGATAGTTTCCGCGTGACGCTGAACGGAAGGCCTGCGAAGTTATTCCGCAGCGGAAGTTTTACGGCTCTGAACCTTCTGATGATGAACGGTTATAATTTCCAGGATATTCTGGGGCGTCCGGGAACCAGCCTGCCTGTGACGGTCAACGGGAAGCGGAAGGTGTTCTATGGTACTGCGGCGCAGCCGGCGTCTCTGTTCATTAATAAGAAGGAAGGCAAGCTCTCCACGGTGATTCATGCGGGGGATTGCATTGATTTTGTTCCGGCGGTTCCAGGCATTCCGGCGGAAGCGTATCTGGGGGATATCGAGGGAGCGGAAGAATGTCTGGAAATCACGCTGAACGGAGTGTTCATGCCTTTAGAGACGCCCCTCAAGATTGGTGATATCATCCGGATACGGATGCCTAAGAAAGAAGAGGCGGAGGAAGAGGGAGCCGTGGAGGAAGAAGGAGCGGCAGATGCGAAGGAAGATAGACCTGCTGACATGGAGGAAGATGGAACGGCAGACGTAAAGGAAGACAGGTCCTCAGACGGAGCAGATGGAGAAGAGAATGCCGGGCCACTGCCTGTGACGGAAGAGAAAACTGGCATTGTGTCTGAAACGGATGAAAGGGAGAGCGGTTCCGTGGAAGATATAGATGCGGAAGAAGATATAGATGCGGAAGAAGATATAGATGCGGAAGAAGATATGGATGCGGAAGATGAGGAGGATGTGGGAAGTGCGCATATAAGTATGGCGAAGAGCCAGCCGGCTGGACAGGCTGTTACGGAGCCAGAGAGCGGGGCAAGACGGATGCAGGTTGCAGACGCTGTGGCAGAGATTAAAAACAGGGTTGAGCGAGAAGAGGAATCCTTGAAGAGGGATGCTATGCCGGAAAAAGGGCATCTGTCCCAGAACCGGACTGTGAAAAAAAGGTGGGAAGAAGATGACGGGGAGGATGGCCAGTTAGAGTTAGATTTTGGGATAGGCGGGACGCAGCCGAAGCCAGCTCCGGCAAGGACAGGGCAGACACCGATTTTGGCAGGAGGAAGGGAATCGGGAATCCCGGCGTCGGGAGCGCCAGGGACAGCCGGAATTAAACCACAGGCTTCCCGCATGGGAGGAGGAGGTACGATCCTCTTTCAGCTCAATGGTTCTCCCTTGCGGCTGCCCCGCAAAGAAAACGGGGGTTCCTATTACTTGATGGATTTGCTCCAGTATTCGGGTATCAATCTCAACAATCCGAAAGGGACGATTGAACTGATTGTAAATGGGGAGCCAGGTATGTTCCAACAGAAACTCCGTGAAGGAGATTCGATTACGATTGAAGAAAAGAAGATATAATTTTTGTTTGGGCTATGTGCATGATTTTGCATATAGCCTAAAATCGGCTATAATCAAAGTGTTATTCCACAGATGGAAACAGGGAGGCTGTTTGAGATAAAGATATCCGCAAAAAAGAGGAGGCAATATGTCAAGGACTGTAGGAATTGGCCATCAGAATTTTGAAAAATTGATAACAAATGATTACTTTTATATTGATAAAACGAAGTTCATTAAAGAATGGTGGGAAAGCGGGGATGAAGTCACACTGATTACCCGCCCAAGGCGTTTCGGAAAGACGCTGACTTTGAGCATGGTGGAGAATTTTTTTTCCGGCTCTGATGCAGGCTTTTTGCATACTGGCAGAAACAGTCTGTTTCAGGGGCTTGCGATCTGGGAGGAGGAAAAGTACCGGGGACTACAGGGAACCTGGCCAGTGATCTTTTTAAGTTTTGCAAAGGTGAAAGAAATATCCTTTCGGAATGCAAGGCAGAAGATCTGCCAGCTCATAAAGAATCTCTATAATAAATGTGATTTTCTGCTGGAAGGCAACTATTTGAATGAAGATGAAAAAAAGGCATATCGGGATATATCTGCTGACATGGACGATTATCTCGCATCGGAATCCCTGTCGAATCTTTCCGATTATCTAATGCGTTATTACGGAAAAAAGGTTATCATACTTCTGGATGAATATGATACGCCGATGCATGAAGCCTATGTAGGCGGATACTGGAATGAGATGGTTTCTTTTATCAGGAATCTGTTCAATTCCACGTTTAAGTCCAACCCTTATCTGGAACGCGCACTGATGACAGGGATCACGCGGGTCAGCAAGGAGTCTGTTTTTTCTGACCTAAACAATTTAGAGGTGGTGACTACGACCTCTGAAAAATATGAGGATTCTTTCGGCTTTACCCAGGAGGAGGTCTGGGAGGCCCTGAAAGAATATGGGCTGTATGAGCAGCGGGAGCAGGTGCGGCGCTGGTATGACGGCTTTACCTTCGGCAAAAAGCCAGACATCTACAATCCCTGGTCGATCATCAATTATCTGGACAAACGCCGTTTCTCCCCATACTGGGCCAACACCAGCAGCAACGGCCTGGTGGGGAAGCTGATCCAAGAAGGCAGCCCGGATTTGAAGATTGCCATGGAAGATCTGCTTTCCGGCAAACCGCTCCATGCACAGATTGACGAGCAGGTGGTATTTAGTATGCTGGATGCCGACGAAAATGCGGTCTGGAGCCTGCTTCTGGCAAGCGGATATCTGCGGGTAGAGCAGTTTGTGTTTTCCGACAGCGGATATCCGGAATGCAGATTAAAGCTGACCAACTGGGAAGTTACTGTGATGTTCAGGAGGATGGTGGCCCAATGGTTTAGGCGGCCGGCTTCTGCCTCTGCATATAATACATTCATCAAAGCGTTTCTGTTGGGGGATGTGGATGCTATGAATACTTATATAAACCGGGTGGCTTCCGCTTCCTTTAGTTACTTCGATACCGGCAAAAATCCTTCTGAGGAGACGGAGCCTGAACGTTTTTACCATGGTTTCGTGCTTGGGCTGATGGTTGAACTGGAGGACAAGTACAGGATCACATCCAACCGAGAGAGCGGCTTCGGAAGATATGATGTGGTGCTGGAGCCTCTCCTGCCTTCGGAAGACGCTGCGATTATCGAATTCAAGGTCTGTAACGCAAAAAAGAAGCAGTCTTTAGAGGATGCCGTAGCAGAAGCATTAGAGCAGATTGAGCGGATGCAGTACGCTGCGGACTTGGAAGCAAAAGGGATTCCGCAAGAGAGAATCCGGAAATATGGTTTTGCATTTGAAGGAAAGAAGATTTTGATCGGATAGTTTCTTCCGATGCATTAAAACCGTATCAGGAGAGCAAAATATTGGATATAAGGGTATCTTCTATAAATTTTTACGGTAACGGGAAAGGGATTTAGGCTGTGCTGCTGGAGATTGACTACTGCATATCATTAATGCAACTTCAAAAATATTCTGACACCGAGCTGTGTCAGTTATTCATATACGCAAGCCGGGATAAGAACGATATTTTCCGGGCAGACTGCACGTACCGGATGTGCATTATGGAACTCAACCGGAGGAACCATGACCGATGGCCCTATGAGATGGACGTGATTTCTTATGTCAATATTTATGACGAAGACGGGGAGCTTATCTTCGGGTACGGCAGGCAGTATCAGATGTTCATTATCCAAGGGGCCGTTTTGGTGTATGACGACGGCTGGGTTCCTTATCTGTTCAGCAGCAGGGAAGAGGATATTAGATGCATATGGAAATATTTCTGCGTGTCGCGGGAGGATAAATCGTGTTCGGAGAGGATTACGAGTTAAGGATTACGAAAGGATGGCTAATAGATAAATCAAATATTTAATTTATTTATATAGGAAATATCAATTTGAACATTCCTGATTTCGCCGGGGAAAAATGTTGCCAGCATGGCGACAAACCCCAAGATTCTGCTTCTTGACGAACCGCTGTCCAATCTGGATGCCAATCTTCGGCTAAAGATGCGGGAGGAGTTGAAAAGCCTTCAGAGGAAACTGGGGATCACGATGATTTTCGTGACCCATGACCAGGAAGAAGCGTTAAATATTGCAGACAGGATTGCAATTATGGAGAAGGGGGAACTCATACAGTACGATACGCCTATGAATATCTACCACAATCCTGCCAATGATTTTGTGCGGGGATTTTTGAAGATGGATGAACTTGTATGGGCGCAGGATGGGACTCTTATGAAGGTAATTAAGAAGATTTGAGAGAGATTGTGCTATTAGAGGCAGGAGATGTTCGGGTCTCCTGCTTTTATCTTGTTATTCCGGATTTCTTATGTTAAAATTGCAGATAAAGTGTTGTTTATGGAAGGAGTGGGAAGGGATATGGACAGTATGGATAAAAGTTTTGACATTTTTTTCTTTGATCTGGATGGGACATTGACGGAATCTTCACTGGGAATTACGAATTCGGTCATTTACGCCCTGAAAAAATTTGGAATCGAAGAGACGGACCGCACGAAGCTCTACTCCTTTATCGGGCCGCCGCTGACGGATTCTTTTGAAAAATTCTGTGGTTTTACAAAAGAACAATGTGCAGAAGCGGTCCGATATTACAGAGAATATTACCGTGAAAAGGGAATTTTTGAGAACCATGTCTACGACGGGATGGAAGAGGTGTTAAAGGAGCTTAAAAGGCGGGGGAAGACGCTGGTGGTGGCGACTTCCAAGCCGGAACCATTTGCGCGTCAGATTATCGAACATTTTGGGCTGGATCCATATTTTGACTATGTGGCAGGAATGGAACTTTCCGGCGGACGCGGCACGAAGGAAGAGGTCATCCGTTATGCGCTTTGTGCCTGTAAGATTGCGGACAAGTCCAAAGTGTTGATGGTGGGAGACCGGGAGCATGATGTGTTCGGGGCGCACGCCGCAGGAATGGAATGTCTGGGGATTCTATATGGATTTGGGACAAGGGAAGAACTTGTAAGCGCAGGTGCAGATTATATTGGAGAGACTGTGGAGGGGATTCTTAGGTTTTCATAAGAGAGAACCTTTTGGAAGAATGTCAGAAAGATTTGGGCAGACGATTATCCGGACTCTCATCTTTTTGCAGACGGGGAGTACCTGCGAAAGGAGTTCGACCCGGATTTCCTCTTATACCATTCTATGGGAATTGACTTTTGGGGACATCGAAAAGGGGCGGGAAGCCCGGAATATGAGAGCGCCATAGCTAATGCAGATTCGATTCTGTCCCCATTGATGGAGGTATGGCGAAAGGAAGGGTATCAGGTTGTCATTACTGCGGATCATGGGATGAATGTACTTGGAAACCACGGCGGCACGGATACTGCCCAAAGGGACGTCCCTCTGTACATTTTCAGTGATGCAGTCAAGTGCGGAAGGTTTGAGGAGGAATACATTTCACAGCTTTGCGTAGCTCCGCTTCTGTGCCGTCTGCTGGGGATACCGCCTGCCGAGAATATGGTGGGGTTGTCGGAAATTCAGTTGGCAGCAAAATAGGAAAATAATTATGTTTTTGCTTGACAAAGGGAATAGATATTGTTATGATAAAAAAACAGAACGCACTCTGTTTTTTGTATAGGAAAGAAAGAGGTGCATTATGCAAAGAGTTTATTCATTGATTGTTGACAATACCACAGGAGTCCTGAGCCGGATATCCGGGCTTTTCAGCAGACGGGGATATAGTATTGACAGTATCACTGCCGGCGTGACGGCAGATCCGAGATTTACGAGGATTACCATTGTTGCGTCAGGGGACGAGCTGATTCTTGCACAGATTGAGAAGCAGGTAAGGAAACTGGAAGACGTGGTAGAAATTAAGGTGCTGAAGCCTGAGGAGTCTGTGTACCGCGAGCTGATTATGATTAAGGTACGGGCAAATAAGGCGGAGCGGTCGGAGATTATCTCTGTGGCGGATATTTTCCGCGCTAAGATCGTGGACGTAGAGAATGATTCCCTGATGATTGAGTTGACGGGGAACCAGTCGAAGCTGGAAGCATTTTTGAACCTGTTAGACGGATATGAGATTCTGGAACTTGCCAGGACAGGGATTACCGGGCTGTCCCGCGGGAGCAAGGATGTTACATATATAGACTGAACTTGCATGCCCTGAGGGCAGGCGGGCTTTGCCCGATAAAGTATGTAAAACAGGAATTCAGCTTTCATGAGCTATTTTTCTGTTTCACAATATTATTTCAACATATTTCATTTTTTAATGTAGGAGGAATGCTAAAATGGCAAAGATTTATTACCAGGAAGATTGTAATTTATCATTACTGGAAGGAAAGACGATTGCGGTAATCGGTTACGGAAGCCAGGGACATGCCCATGCCCTGAATGCAAAGGAGTCCGGCTGCCATGTAATTATTGGCCTGTACGAGGGCAGTAAGTCCTGGGCAAAGGCCGAGGCCCAGGGATTCGAGGTCTATACGGCGGCAGAGGCGGCAAAGAAGGCTGATATTATCATGATTCTGATCAATGACGAGTTACAGGCAGCTATGTATGAGAAGGATATTGCACCGAATCTGGAAGAAGGAAACATGCTGATGTTCGCCCATGGTTTTGCGATTCATTTCGGACAGATCGTGCCTCCGGCAGGCGTGGATGTAACGATGATTGCGCCTAAGGGACCGGGACATACGGTAAGAAGCGAGTATCAGGCCGGCAAGGGTGTTCCGTGTCTGGTAGCGGTAGAGCAGGATGCTTCCGGCAAGGCTCTTGACAAGGCTTTAGCATATGCTCTGGCAATCGGCGGGGCAAGGGCAGGCGTCCTTGAGACAGATTTCCGTACGGAGACCGAGACAGACCTCTTCGGCGAGCAGGCGGTTCTGTGCGGCGGTGTCTGCGCATTGATGCAGGCAGGTTTCGAGACTCTTGTTGAGGCGGGATATGACCCGAGAAACGCTTACTTTGAGTGTATCCATGAGATGAAGCTGATTGTAGATTTGATTTACCAGTCCGGATTTGCGGGAATGAGATATTCTATCTCCAATACGGCTGAGTACGGCGATTATATTACCGGACCGAAGATTATTACAGAGGATACTAAGAAGGCGATGAAGAAGATTCTGTCCGATATCCAGGACGGAAGCTTTGCCAAGGAATGGCTGACGGAGAACAAGGTGGGAGCGCCGCATTTCCGTGCCATGAGAAGAAATGCTGCGGAGCATGAGTGCGAGAAGATCGGCGAGGAGCTTCGTAAGCTGTATAGCTGGAGCGATGAGGATAAGCTGGTTAATAATTAATACTTGCGCGGCTTAGCTAGTACACCGAATAATAAGTAACCAGCCATATAACTTGTCTGATTTTCCATCTGCGTCGTTGTCGTCAATCGGCGTAGCACCCACTACGCCTCATTTCTCCGCCTTGCATATGAAAAATCATCCTGCGTTATATGGCTAGGAACTTATTTTTCGGTGTACTAGAATGATAGGGCGCACATCCTGAATGAGTGGAAGGATGTGCGTCTTTTGAAATCTTCATTTTTATGTTAAGTATGTTCCGTTGAAGCCGATATATAGATATATAGATACCTCTGATGTGGGAAAGGAGCGGATGAATATATGGATATTGCAGGATTATCATCAGTTATGTCTATGGAAAAGTTACAGATGAATGTTGGATATGCCATGATGGCTAAAGTCATGGACGCCATGGAGATGTCAACCGAAGCGATGGCTGAGATGATGGATGCGGCGGCGCAAGTCTCAGGCGGTGCATCGATACCGGGGCTGGGAGAGAATATCGACATACTTGTCTAATGTATCGTGTCAGCATAAGAAGGTTTTGCAAGGAGCGAGACCGTACAGGGAGCGAATCTGAAGGTTATGGGAATCTTCGGGTTCGTTTTTTTAAGCATCCGAACTCGAAATTTGTAGAAAGTTGCGAACTGTTTTACTATATTCCGACAGCAAAATCCGTTACAATAGATACAGGATTATTTAAGGGGGATAAGGGAAAATGCGTGAGAAGGAGCTATCGATTTGTATCTGGATTCATCATATAGCAACACTGATTGGCATATCGGAAGGTATGTATTATCTGTTGGCGGGAAAGCAGCGATTTTGGAGAAGCTGCGGGGTATTCTTGCTCACGGTTCTTCAATCATGGGCAGGAATAAAGATTATGGCTGATTTAAAAAGGGGCAAGTCAAGGCTGGACGACAGTTACCGTAATCTGGAAAAGATAAAAAGCAGCAGGAGACAGAGACAGGGGATTTTGTGGGGGATGGCGCTGGCGTCCACATTGTTCAAGGTCTTGCCGGTGCGTTTATTGGGACAATGAAACATGCGTTCCAATGCATATTCCCTTTTACGCCCGCATAAACTACTGTAAAATCCATGAATGGCATTTTTATGAGACCGAAAAGACAGAGACAGGAAGAGGAGAGTCATCCTTTCAGGAATAAAATTGCGGAATTGTCAGAGCTGCCCAAAGACGTAGCCTTAGGCATGCCAATCCTGACCGTCACCGGGCAGATGGAGCTGTGCCTTGAGAACTACAGGGGAATTCTCGAATACACAGATTCTCTGGTGCGCATCCAGACCAGGACCGGGCAGATCCGTATTACCGGCCAAAAACTTCAGGTAGTCTATTACACCAACGATGAGATGAAAGTGACCGGCCATATACAGTCTATTGAATATCAGCGGTAATAAGGAGGTACGACATTGCTGTTAAAAACGATCCGATACATCAAAGGATACATCCGCATCCGGATTACAGGATACTCAACCGAGCGATTCTTAAATGCGTGCAGCCATAAGGGGATTGTATTGTGGGGGCTTACGCCGGTAAACCGTGCATATGAGATGAACATAGAGACAAAGGGATTCCGGCAGCTAAAACCGATTATCAGGAAGACGGGAACAAAAGTAGTGATTGTGGGGCGGTTCGGTCTTCCTTTTTTTTTACATAAATACCGCAAACGGAAATTATTTTTTGCAGGGGCTTTCCTTTCTGTGGCTCTCATATTTCTCATGTCCAGATATATCTGGAACATCGACATCCGAGGGAACCTTTCCTACACGGACGAGACGCTTCTTCGTTTCCTTGCAAGTACCGAAGTGACCAATGGGATGCCTGTGTCCGAGGTGGACTGCGCAAGGATTGTAAAAGACATCCGTAAGGAATATAATGACATTATCTGGGTTTCTGCTTCCATCAAGGGTACACGGCTGATCATACAGGTGAAGGAGAACGAGGATTCCCTTCCTGCCATGGATATGGCTGGGACGGCTGGGGCGGAGTCTGAGCTGGGGGAGGCGGGAAACGGGGAGGCTCAGGCCATGGACATTGTTGCCGACCAGGACTGCGTCATCACCCGAATCGTCCCCCGCAGCGGAATCCCAATGGTAAAGGAAGGGCAGGAGGTGAAGGCAGGGGATCTTCTGGTGTCCGGGCAGGTGCCGGTGTTAGACGACGCAGGGACCGTGATTGCCTACCAGTACCATAAGGCGGACGCAGACATTCAGGGGAGAACGTCCGTCGAATATCTGGATGAGACAGATCTGGCTTATATGGTAAAGGAATACATGGATGTTGAAAAAATAGAGTATACCCTGAAAATCGGCAGCTACTTCCTACGGTTCGGCTCAATCCGGAATTCTTATGATACATGGGAAATGAACGGGTCCGAGAAACAATTGTGCATCGGTGAGAATTTCTACCTTCCCGTTATCTGCGACAAGAGAACGGCAAGGCCCTACCGCCCTCAGGAGAAAAAATATTCAAAAAAAGAGCTTCAAAAGATATTAAGCGCAAATTTTCAGCGATATTGTAAAGATTTGGATAAAAAGGGGGTAGAAATTATTGAGAATAATGTTAAAATATACACAGGGTCAGAAAAAGCTGAGGCGAAAGGCAGACTTACAGTCTTAACGCCCATCGGAACCTTGACCCAATCTCAATTACTGGAGATTCCGGTAATCGAAGAACAAGAC
>OFGQ01000707.1_pt1 | contig 25590 bp, 28 predicted proteins | sample 1521791 | NCBI WGS metagenome assembly OFGQ01 (sample SAMEA3504116, study PRJEB24116) | mouse gut metagenome | biome: mouse gut; feature: mouse-associated habitat; material: faeces | place: Denmark | collected 2011 | reverse complement strand
TACGTCACCGACGAAGATGTCCGCTACATCGTCGATTCAATCAAAAATGCAATCGGAAACTAAGCGAAAGAAAAATTCCGTCATAAATTACATAAGGAATATCTGGAGGGCTGTGTCGTAATTGAAGTTTTTACGGCACAGCCTCTTTTATAGAGCATTGAGGTCGGGATATTTTTCAAACGACTGATTTTGGGTAAGCATCGGTTTTAATTGCAGTTATCGGATCAATTCAAGAAACCTGATGCCGAATTGATTGATGTCAAAAATGAAATCGGGGTTATCGACAACGGGTTTGTCTGCCAATTGAATATCATTGTCGAATGACGGCGGAGCGCAAACGATATGATATGAATCGTCGGTATGGTCCGCAATCACCGTCCTGTCGCATGAAATGAATCCTTTTCTTGCAAAATTTACAAATGATTCTATGTAAAATTCGTATGCGTCGGGATCTTCGTTGTTTTGCTCTGACAATAACTGCCTGATGAAACGGTCGTTGAACCGGATTTGCCGGGCAGGATAGAGATAAGGCAAATTATATACCTGATATTGAATTTCCCTAAGCTTTTCCCTGTCATTGACGGTTGCGGGAAGGCGGCCACCGGCAGAGGCGACATGGGAATATTGGTTTTTCATCTTGAAAAACCAATCGATGTCTTTGGAAAACATATATGATTCGGAATATTTCATGGGTGATTACAGATTGGGAAATATTTTCTTGCAGTTTTTGCAGGGTTTGACAACCTGCCCCGTGCGTGGTCTGACAGAAGGCGAAAAATTCAGTCGCGTGAGATTCGTTTCATGGGCCTGTTTCATATAATTGTTGCCGGAATGTTGCTCGGCGCAGTTGCCCAATGTATTGTCGCAATATCTTGTGGGTTCGCCAATAATGCCAATACGGTTCATTTCCCGTTCCATAACGGAATGCCAGACGGTTCCCCGGGGACAATGTGAGTAGCCTTTCACATAAAGACCGCGCTTGCCGAAACAGATGGAAACGCACGCCGGGTAATCCCAGAATTTAGCATGTTTCCGGCGGTTCCGCTTTATGTCTTTCTCAACATTTCGTTTGACTTCCTGAGCATATTCATGAACTTCTTTCTTATACATAGAGATTGTTGTTATGGATATTGTTGTTATGGGGGCGCCTCATGCATAGGCCATGGTATAGAGCAATGTCAGTCGATGGTTTGAGTCGGCATTTCAGTCGATGGTCTCAATTAGTGGTCTTAGTTAGTGGTTTCATTCTGCAAATTTAATCATCATTTGTCAAGAATGCAATTAAACCATTCAAACTAACTCAGACTATTGCAGGTAATTTCTCATATGAAATAATTCAGTTTGCACTTAGTAAACCTTCTATGCTAAAAGCGACAAGTGAAGAATGGGAGCGATCACTCCAAAATCAGCTGAAAAAACTAGCGGACGCATACATAACGATAAATAAACATATTAAACAAATCAAAAATAAACATATTAAATCGTTTAGTATGGAAAATCACTCGTGGAATTTTCAAACTTTACGTAATTAAGAGAAACAAAACGTCGCAAGATTTTGGAATCTCATTTGTCAAATAGGACATTCTCCAAAGTAAATCTACAGTAGTTAGGTCGCAGCAATGGCGCGCCGACATCATCTTTGAGTTCTATCCCGAACTGAAGAGAGCCTACGATCTTGCCATGGAGCTTACGGACATCTTCAATCAGAGGGTTGACAAGGATGTTGCCCGTCTGAATCTTGCGCGCTGGTACGAGAAAGTTGACAGAATGGACGGCGGTCAGTTCCGTACTGTCACCGAGACATTCCGCAACCATTATGACACCATTCTGAACTATTTCAACAACCGCTCGACAAATGCCGGCGCCGAATCTTTCAATGCAAAGGTCAAGGCTTTCCGCAGTCAGTTCCGCGGGGTTACAGACATTCCGTTCTTCCTGTTCCGGCTCTCCAAGTTATGCGCCTAAAAATAAATTTACACTCGGGTAGTTTTTTAACAATTCAACCGGGTTTTGCAGCTGATCCCTTTTTAACACTTCAACAAGCTTTTGCAGCTGATCCGTGAAAATTGATTGGAAGTAAACACAACAAAAGAGGATGAATCGGTTGACTCATCCTCTTTTAGCGGAGTGACCGAGATTCGAACTCGGGAGCCGCTTTTGGCGACTACACGCTTTCCAGGCGTGCCTCTTCAGCCACTCGAGCACCACTCCTTAGCTGTTTAGCAGTGCAAAGTTAGGAATTTTATTTGGCTTTACAAAAGGTTATGCCATTTTTTCAGTGTTTTTCCTTCGCAGGGAAACGGATAAAAAGCGTCAGTCGGCGGGAACGAGCTGCGCAAGACGATGTTCAAGCTCACTTGTTGACAAACGCGTTGTCAGCTCTCCACGGTGCGCTACGGATATATAGCCTGTTTCTTCTGAAACTACAATGGCAAGAGCATCAGTGGCCTGGGATATTCCGAGAGCCGAACGGTGACGGAGACCGAGAGAACGGGGTATGTTCGTGTCATGGCTGACAGGAAGAATGCACCCTGCCGACTGAATACGGTCATGAGCTATTATCATGGCTCCGTCATGAAGCGGAGAATTTTTGAAAAAAATGTTTTCAATCAAGCGTGAATTTATGACCGCGTCTATTCTGTCGCCGGAACGCTCGTAAGCTTCGAGCGAGACCGACTGCTCTATGACGATAAGAGCTCCCGTGCGGGTTTTCGACATATTCATGCACGCATATACTATCGGGAAAACAAAAGTTTTGGTCACATCGGAAGAAGCTCCGTCGCGAGAATGATGGAAAAGTCTTCGCAACGCACGCCAGCGTTTGTGGTCACCGAGTTCCACAAGGAAACGCTTTATCTGGTCCTTGAAGAGAATTACAATGATTATCAGACCTATGGACATGAACTTATCGAGAATGGTACCGATAAGTTTCATTTCGAGGATCTGCGACGCTATTACCCAAACAATTATGAAAGAAAGCAGACCGAAGAACACATTAAGTGTTCCCGATTCCTTCATCAGTCGGTATATGTAGAATATAAGAACAGCCGCGAGCAGTATGTCAAGGGCGTCCAGAAGCGAAAATGATATCATAGGCAGGATGTGACAGTCTGGGGTTGAGAAACAAAGGTTACGACGGAAAGAGCATGACGGGCAGCCTTGACATCATGGACTCTCAGGAACGATGCTCCGGAAAGCAGCGCGACAGTATTGCAGGCGACAGTCGCTTCCAAGGCCTCTCCCGGCGTGATGTGGAGAGGTTTTGTCAGCATTGATTTCCGAGATATGCCGACAAGTACCGGCCGTCGGAGCACATCAATTATGTGAGGCAGATCTTTCATCAGCACATAGTTCTGTTCAGTCGTCTTGCTGAAACCGAATCCCGGATCCACTATGACATCACTGACTCCAAGTTCCTGAAGACGGTTAAGCTTCATGCTCAATTCTTTTACTACGTCAAGCGTCACATTCTCATAATCACACATTGTCTGCATTGTGGCGGGTGTCCCACGCATGTGCATGAGAATGTAGGGAACTTTCAGTTCCGCAACAGTATCGAACATCAGCGGATCAAGCGTGCCCCCCGAAATATCGTTTATTATGTCCGCCCCCTCGCCTATTGCCATTCTGGCCACAGATGCGCGGAAAGTATCGACTGATACGGGAATATCAGGCGCAACAGCCCTGACGGCCGACAATCCCTGACGCAGTCTGTCGCATTCCTCTTCTACCGATACTTCATCAGCTCCCGGGCGCGACGAATAGGCGCCTATATCAATAATATCCGCGCCATCTTCAATCATGGATTCTACACGTCTCCTGATAAGATCCGGTTCAAAAGTGCGCGAGGCTGAATAGAATGAATCGGGAGTGACATTAACGATCCCCATTATCTGCGGTCGCTTGCACTCGAACAAACTGCCGTGGATATTGAGAGAAAAAGAAGAAAAAGGCACCATAAACTATTATCAATATGAAATCCAACGCGAATTTAATCACAAAAAGCGTGACATGCAACTTTTGAACGTCCTAAAATCAGACCGCACGCATCAGCGCGTGCCCCCCATAAGCAGCAAGGAAGCCAAGCAGAATCGAGACTGCCACATAAATAAGAAGAATGAAAAATTCCGATGATTGGAACAGAAGATAATTCTCATTGGAAAACGTTGAAAACGTTGTCAAACCGCCGCAGAAACCGGCTGTCAGGAAAGCTTTGGCCTGTTCGGAAAGATGAAAAGTGTTCCCGTCCACAACACCATATATGAGACCTATGAGGAAACATCCGAGAATATTGACCATCAATGTAGGCCACGGGAAAACCTTAACAGCTCCCACGACAGAGATTGTACCTATGAATTTTTCAATATATCTGGATGCCAGATAACGGCAGACACCACCGATTCCACTTCCGAGAAAAACACAAAGCGCTAATTTCCACATTTTGAAAAATGATTAGTCAGTCCAATAAACAATCTATCTCAACTTCAAAAGGTGCAGATTAAAATTATCTGCTTATTTTAATTTGCAAAGTTATGATTTTTATTGTATCGAAAAACATAATTTTGTAATTTTGCCACAATCATTAAAATCTTTACCAATCATGGAAGAAATCACAATAAATGAAGTTTACAAGGCAGCTGAAGTGCTCAAAGACGTTGCCCGTCATCCTAAACTTATCGGTCCGACAAACCTTAACAAAAATGCCGAGATTTATCTGAAGCCGGAGAATCTGCAGCGCACCGGCTCCTTTAAACTGCGTGGAGCCTACTACAAAATTTCTCAGCTTAACGAAGAGGAACGCAGCCGAGGCGTTATAGCCTGTTCAGCAGGCAACCATGCCCAGGGCGTTGCTCTCGGTGCCGCTCACGCCGGAATAAAAGCTACAATCTGTCTCCCCGCCGGTGCTCCTCTTTCGAAAATCCAGGCCACAAAGGACCTTGGCGCTGAAGTTGTCATGGTTCCCGGTGTATATGACGATGCCTACGCTAAAGCTCTTGAACTCCAGAAAGAACACGGCTACACGCTTGTCCACCCGTTTGATGACATAAAGGTCATTGCCGGACAGGGCACAATCGGTCTGGAAATTCTTGACGAGATGCCGGATGTGGATGCAGTCATTGTACCTATAGGCGGAGGCGGTCTGATTGCCGGAGTTGCATTCGCGATCAAGTCAGTCAATCCGAATATAAAAGTCTATGGCGTGCAGGCCGAAGGCGCTCCCTCGATGTTCGAGTCGGTAAATCAGGGAAAACGCGTATGTCTTAAATCCGTTTCGACTATCGCCGACGGTATCGCGGTGAAGGAACCCGGAACAAACACTTTCAATCTCGTCAACAAATATGTCGATGAGGTTGTCACTGTCAGCGACGACGAAGTTGCGGCTGCGATTCTCGCGCTCATCGAGAAGCAAAAACTCGTTTCCGAAGGTGCCGGAGCAGTATCCGTTGCCGCTGCAATGTTCAATAAGGTCCCCATCGAAGGAAAGAAAGTCGTTTGTCTCGTATCCGGCGGTAATATCGACGTGACATCCCTCAATCGCGTGATCACCCGTGGTCTTGTAAAGAGCGGTCGTGACTGCGAGATAACCGTACTGCTCTCCGATAAGCCCGGACAGCTCTCGAAAGTCTGCAACGTGATCGGCGAACTTGGTGCCAATATCCTTTCTGTGGAACATAAACGTAACAGCAAGAACACAGCCATCAACGGTTGCAAGCTCCACATCGAAATGGAGACCCGTAATCACGAACACATTAAAATCATCTGCGACGGTCTTAAAAACGCCGGCTTCGAAGTAGAATAGTCCAATTTGACCTCACCCGATAAATGAGTCCCCTGCTTATGTTGAACATAGGCAGGGGACTTTTTATAGATAAAAGGATAAGGAATCAGAGATAACGCTCCGAAACGAACCCTATTCTTTCGTCAAGATCAATCACAAGCGGCGAACCGGTGGGCAATTCGACAGTCTGAATCTCCTCCGCCGTCAGATGTCTCAGCATCATGATCATGGCCCTAAGGCTGTTACCATGGGCTACTACCATCACAGAATCATAGCAACGCAGAGCGGGAACTATTCGTTCTTCCCAACAACAGCGGACACGCGCTATTGTGTCATGTAAAGACTCTGAAAGTGGTAGCTCGTCTTCAGTCAATGCACTGTAACGCGGATCATTGCCCGGCCAGCGCGGATCGTCCTTCGTCAGCAACGGAGGACGTTCGTCGAAACCTCTTCGCCACTCATGAACCTGCTCCGCTCCGAATTTATTGGCCGTGTCAGTCTTATTCAATCCCTGCAACGCGCCATAGTGGCGTTCATTGAGATGCCAGTCTTTTACAACCGGAACCCAGTCGCGTTCCAACCCTGCAGCAACAATCTGCAGTGTATGAATAGCCCTGCGAAGATAGGATGTGAAATAAAATTCCGGTGCAAGCCCGGCACCCTTTATTTTTTTGGCTGCCTCGCACGCCTCTTCACGACCTTCGTTCGAAAGATCGACATCTGTCCAGCCGGTGAAACGGTTTTCAAGATTCCACTCGCTCTGGCCATGTCGGAGCAGGATGAGCTGTTTCATGAGTCAATCAGCGCTGAGCGGTTAAGACAGAGGAAGCAACCTGCTGATAAGCCCAGAGACCGTCTTGGTTGAGTTCCACAACCATAGTCTCTCCATTGGGAGCCGGCATGCGCACGTGAGTATCGTCTATGAAAGTCATCAGCTCATGAGTCGTTCCGTCAACTGTCACATTCCAGGTTTTCGTATCGCTTTCAAAATCAAGGCGCACTTTGGATCCATCGTTCTCGCTTGTGATCGTGTAGCCTTTACCGTCACAATCGACAAGATAGCGTCCATCCTGGCCATCTATCACCGTGCGTCCCTGTGCTACGGGATTAGATCCGCTCCAGAATTCGATGGAATTTATGACAAGGACATCAGCGAGCGCAGACACCTCATAAACGGGAAGTATCCAGAAAGCGACGAAAACGAGCTCGTTCACAAATTTACTTCCTACCTGCTTGTTCCAGTTCAGAAGCTTGTTTGTCAAAGCGAAACTTCCAATACAAGACGAAAACATCAGTGAACCAGCGCAAAGAAGCACAGCTCCTACGGTGAAATACTTTTTCTTCATAATCAGATGAATTAGAAATGGGATTATTAATAATTATAGTTAAACGGTTCGAGTAGCACTCAATCTATATAATGCGTCAACGCTTTATTTTGTTTTCTAAAGAATGAAAATCCGGTCTTGTCATATAGGTATCTTTTTTCTTGCCTGATCGTAAGTGGCAAGCACACTGTGGACATACTGATACGTCTGACGCCCGTTAAAATAACCGTATTTGCATACCGGGTCATTGTAATATTCAGGCTTCGATTTAAGCATCAAGGCGTTTTCCACCGATCCGAACCAGACTTTATCGTCATAACCGAGCTTTCGTGCAAGAGCTATTGCGTCAAGTACATGCGCCGGTCCTGAATTATAGGCTGCGAGAATAAATTTCTTCCTCTCCTCCGCATTCGGCACCAACGATGCGAACTGACGGTCAAGATGGCTGATAATCTTGGCTGCCACGGCAATATTTTCCCTGTTGTTGACTATTCGGTTGCCGTCAAGCCCGAATGAGCGCGCTGTCGATGGCATTATCTGCATCACTCCGCGAGCCCCTGCCCATGAAACCTGAGCGCTGTCATAACGGCTCTCCGTGAATCCCATCGCCGAAAAAAGACGCCAGTCCCAGTTTATAGACCGGGAATATTCCCGGAATAGAGGATCCAGATGCGACATGCGGCCTTTGGAAAAATCTATCACGTAAGCCGGCTGCTGCTTGCTCATCTCGAAATACTGTTTAAGAAGTTCAGCCTGTACTTTTGACGGCTGTTCCTGTCTTATCCATGCATCTATTGAATCGGCAAGCCATTTGCTTGATGGAGCGACTCCCCACGAAGAGCGCTGTGGAAAACTGATCTCAAGCGTAATGTCAAGATCGGAATAATAGGTGCGGTTTATTTTGGCTATGTCACTGTCAACGACAGTCAAAGGAATCTGACCTTCCGAAACCATCGCGATAAGTTCTTCAGTAATCATTGTGTCCCTGTCAACGGGCTTTATCTCTATGCCGCCTCCAAGCTCATTGTTGAGATTCACAAGTCTCTGGTGATATTTTGAATTCGCCTCCACATATACTTCACGACCAACAAGCTGGGTGACGTCATTTATCCTCTTTGATTTGTCAGAGGTTTTGGGCTGAACCAACACCTGATGAGTTATAGATTCGATGCCACAGGGAAGAATGTGATTCCTATATTCACTTGTGACAGGCACCTCGTAGGCTATCAGATCGACCTTACCCGAATCAAGCATCTCGACCATGGCATTGAGATTCGGTGCCACATGAAGGTCAAGCACCATTTTCTTATCCTCGGCAAGACGCTTTACGAGATCATAGTCATAGCCCATCGGCGTTTCGCGATATATGAAATAGGATGACGGACTATATAGAGTTGCTACGCGCAAGGTATCCGGAAAACGATGGCTCGACGAATCTTCACTCGGCCCGTTTCCATCGGCAGCCGATCTATTTTCTCCCGAACAGGAAAAGGCAATAATAGCGATGGCGGCCGTAACAGCCGCCATCACAATATAAGTATAACGGAATCTCTTCATGAACAAAGGTCAATAGACGAAAGTCCCTTTGTCGGAAATTATTGTCAGCTTATTCTCGGGAGCGTCCTCGACGCGACCTATTACACGGGCATCTATATTGAATTCCGAGGCAATGTCGATTATTTTTTCCGCATATTGCGGGGCAACATAGATTTCCATGCGGTGACCCATATTGAACACCTTGTACATTTCATGCCAGTCAGTCCCCGACTGTTCGTGTATAAGTTCAAAAAGAGGGGGCACGGGGAAAAGATTGTCCTTGATTACATGCTTGTTCTCGACAAAGTGCATTACCTTGGTCTGCGCACCTCCGGAACAATGGACCATTCCGTGAATATCCTTGCGCATCACGTCAAGGATTTTCTTTATGACAGGGGCATAAGTGCGTGTCGGCGACAAGACAAGGCGCCCGGCATCGAGAGGGGTACCTTCCACAGCCTGTGTCAGGGACATCCCTCCGCTATAGACAAGCTCTTCCGGAACAGCCGCGTCATAACTTTCAGGATATTTTCGCGCAAGTTCCTTGCTGAAAACATCATGACGCGCCGATGTCAGACCGTTGCTGCCCATACCTCCGTTGTAAGAGGTCTCGTATGTAGCCTGCCCGTAGGAAGATAGACCGACAATGACATCGCCGCCCGAAATGTTTGCATTGTCTATGACATCGCTTCGGCGCATGCGGCATGTAACAGTACTATCGACAATAATGGTCCGCACAAGATCTCCGACATCTGCCGTTTCGCCACCGGTGCTGACCGCATTTACTCCCAGTTCGCGCAGACGGGCAAGCAACTCCTCCGTTCCATTGATTATCGCGGCAATCACGTCGCCAGAAACAAGCAGCTTGTTTCTTCCGATTGTGGAACTGACGAGTATATTGTCTGTAGCTCCCACGCAGAGAAGATCGTCGATATTCATGATCAGAGCATCCTGAGCGATACCTTTCCAGACGCTGAGATCTCCCGTTTCACGCCAATACATATAGGCGAGAGATGATTTTGTTCCCGCGCCGTCGGCATGCATTATGTTACAATAGTCTGGATCTCCGCCCAATATGTCGGGAATGATTTTGCAGAACGCCTTGGGGAAGATACCCTTATCGACATTCTTTATAGCAGCGTGGACATCTTCTTTCGAAGCCGAGACCCCACGGAGGTCATATCTTTGTTTGTTCATTGCCAATGCGTTGAATGGTTAAAAGATAGAATTCAGTATATTTGTGATGAAAAAGAAATAGCCCGAAACAGCAGGCACCACGAAGAGCAACGAATCGATGCGGTCAAGCATCCCGCCATGTCCGGGAAGTATATTGCCGCTGTCTTTTACTCCTACAGTGCGTTTGAGCATCGACTCGAAAAGATCGCCCCAGGTCGAGAATACCGACACGACTATTCCGAGTATTACATAAAGCAAGGGCGAGCCTCCGAAATATCCGGGGAAAAACATATTGGCAAGCCATCCGGCGAGAACGCAGAAAAGCAGTCCGCCCCAGAAACCTTCCCATGATTTTTTAGGCGAAAGACGCTCGAAAAGTCTGTGACGCCCAATCATTGAACCGACAAGGAATGCGCCGGTGTCATTGAGCCATATCATGATGAAAACAAGCAGCAGAACCTGCGGCCCGAAAAGATAATAGAACCAGACCGCCGCCGTCAACGGAAGAGCCACATAGACTACGGACATTCCCGAGAGTGCAATGTCCCTGACCGGATCGGTTGTGTGGAGATACAACTGCATTATAACCCTGACGGCAAACAAAATGCCGATAACGGTAACCCAGACCTCGGCCATAAACAAAGCGCCATCGGAGAGCGCCAACATTGAGACAAGCGACAGTCCTATCAGAATATCCGTTACGGAAGAGGCTACATGTCCCGAAAGAGTTCCTTTTGTGAGCCGCAGGAATTCAAGCATTCCGAACAGCGCGAACAGACAGCAAAGCAAAGTGAAACCGATCACACCGCCCCACAGCAAGGAACATACTATCAACGCAACATAGAGGAAACCTGTCAGAGTTCGCAGCAGCAGTTTTTTCATATCTTATGGAAAGTAAATTCGCTGCCGAGTCCCATACGGAGAGTATGTTAGCCCGGCAGCGACAATCATTTAGCAATTCTTATTAAAGCTGATCGTAGATTTCACGAATCTGCTGGTTTTCAGGATCCATTTCAAGATACTTGCCGAAATATTCCTTGGCCTTAGCATTATCCTTATAATCGGGTGATGCATAGTAAGCTCCGAGGTTGCGGTAAGCAGTTTTGTAATCCGAGTTATATTTCTCGAGACGAGTGGGATCCTCGGCGAGACCTTTGAGCATTTCCTCATAGATTGCGGTTGACTGGGGATTCAGCTGGTTCTTTGCGCGTACAAGGTAAAGACGAGCCTTGACACCCATCAGCTGAGGATTGCCCGGAGCTTTTCCGAGAGCCATGTCGATGTATTTGACAGCCTTATCGGCATCAGCCTGACGAAGAGCGTCATCTTCCATGTGTTCGCGGGCCAGAGCGGCATAACGGTTTGACATCGCATAGAGATCGTTGAGGTCACCGTTGCCGGCATTGAGATAGTTCTCAAGAACCTCGACACTCTTCGCATTTTCTCCGGCAGCAGCGTAAGCGGCGCTCAGTTTAGGCATGAAAGAAGCATCGTTGGGATTCTCGGCGATGATCTTCTCATAGATCTTCACGGCATCAGCACCGCGGTTGTTCTGAATGAGAGCCTCGCCATAGATGTTATAGTCATTGGCAACAAGCTGCGCGTTGGGATAGTTGAAAAGCTTTTCAGCGGCTGCAAGTGCTTCCGGCCATTTGTTGAGTTTCTCATAGTTCAGGGCAAGGATACGATACATGGGATAGATCGTGGGATCCTGCTGGAGAACTTTATTGGCCCATTCAACTGATTTTTCATACTCCTCTGCGGAATAAAGAAGACCGGCATAACGCTGTTCGTCGCGACGGAAGTGGTTGGGATTTTCAACATACTTCTCATACTGCTTCCATGCGCGTCCGAGCTGTTCGTTTTCATAATATTTCTCTGCGAGTTCACGCTGTGCGAGCGCTGACTGAGGATCGCGTTCATTGAACTCTTCGAGACGTTTGATGGCATAATCGCGACCCATGGGCACCTGGAAATAGGTCTGGGCATATTTCACGTATGCCTCGCGGTTGATTTCGCCTCTTTCCTTGGACTGCTCGATAGCCATTTCATACTGGCCGGAAGCGAGATTGGGATCGTTACCGATCATGTCGCCCTGAAGCACATAAACGGCCGGCTCGGTATTCTTCGAGTCCTTCATTGCCTTTTTGATGTATTTCTGAACATCGTTGGCATATTTGTCAGGATCGGCGTTCCAGTAAGCACGTGCAACGTATGCCATCACCTCAGTGTCTTTTTTATTGATTTCAAGAGCAGTCTTGAAATAATCCTCTGCAGCTTTCTTGTCACCCGCCTTGAGAGCAAGTTCACCAAGACCTACATAATTGAGGGGATATTTGGGATTTGAAGCGATACCGCCATCAAATTTCTGCTTGGCACCGGCGGTATTGCCCTCCTTCATGTCAATGCAGCCAAGATAGTAGCTTGAAACAGCCTTGTCGGTCGAAGGATCACCGAAAGTGTTGTCGAGAATGATCTTGGCTTCTTCAAAACGGCCGGCATTGAAATTGTCAACACCGTCCTGATACCCCTGAGCCGAAACAGTCAGTGCAGCTCCGGCCATGAGTGAAAACAAAAATCTCTTTTTCATTTTACGCTGATTTTTACAATTTCTTAATATGATTGTTTACTATTTATTTCAATTGATATTTACCATTGTGGTTGAATGAACGACTTTGGGCAAAACTCCGGTCATCTGAATAAGCTTCTGTCCCTGGAATCCGGTTACAAAAGAATAGAATCCATGAGCGAGCGATCCGTTGACTCCGGTAGAGATAAGGTATATTTTTCTATAGAGAGGATACTCTCCGTTGAAAATATAGAACTGATAGGGTTTATATGCAGTCATTGAGTTTGGCGACTGAACCTTGAGTACCTTGACGGCAGTCTTGAATTTCTGATCGATCGTATCATTCTTTTCTATCAGATTGACCTTTTCTTCCGTAGAAAGCTCGCGGCCTTCGAGATCGTCGTTAATCCAGCTTACACCTATAATACCTATGGCGTTTTTGTTCTTTTCAACAGCTTCGAAAACCGCCGTAGGAGTTTTCTGCGCGAAACAGTTGGCTCCGAGCGGAGCACCGTTCAGAAGGGAATCACGCATATAGCTGACTGTCGAAGAGCCCTGATGGTCAAACACAACGTTTATCTTGCCGAGTTTTGAACCGGGCACAACCTTATCCCAGTCGGTGAGACGGCCTGTCAGCATGTCGCGCAGATCGGGCAGATCGATAATCTCCATGCTGTTCGCAGGATTCACGATGAGAGCGAGAGCATCGACGGCAATCTGGCTCTGACGCACCTGTTTCTTCTGACTCTTCAGATAGGAGATCTCCTTTTCAGTCAGAGGACGCGTGGTGCAGGCAAGTTTCACGCTCATGTTCAGAAGAGAGTCTATGGCCGCGTTCTCATCAACATAATAAGGCATTATGTTGGCTTTAGGATAGACATACTCATAGACGTCTATTTCCTGCGAAATTATATTTTCAAATGAAGCATCACATGCAATCTCGGTCAGGCCGGAAGAAGGCGAAGTCGATTGGCCGCCCTTGTTTTCCGAGGAACCGCATGAACTCACCAGAGCTGTCAGGACAACAGCTTCGGCAAGGATATTTCGGGATATGGACATATTCATTTTTATGATTCCGGTAATCTGAGTTTTATTCGTAACGGGTGGTCACATCCTCGTCAATACCTTTGAACTGACGATAAGCGCGCCACACTCCATAAAGAATAAACAGAACACCACCTACCCAACGGAGCCATGCCCAGTTTCCGCTAAGCTGCGGAAATGCGCCGCAGAGGAAGAGAATGCCCATTGCCACATAGATAACAATCATGATAATGCCGAAAATATTACGCATTGTGCGAGGCATGTTTGATTTTTTAGTTTCAGTTTCCATAACTTTGTTTGTTAATCATTCTACATCAGCGGGCTGCATCAAAAGAACCGAAGACGTCTCATCGAATAAAGCCCTTCTTAGTAATTTAACATTCAGGGGATGTTAATGTTCGGCACGAAGGGACAATAAAGCCGATTGACGGTCTGCAGACTTTCAAGGCGCAATGGTGTTTGTTTTTTCTGCGTGTAAAGTTAACGAAAAATGTTAACACTCCAATTTTTTTACTTCAATATTATATTCTCTTAACATGGATTTTACATGCCATTTTCTTAATTTTGTAAATAAAAAGAGATTAAACGATATGAATCAGCCATTGGCCGAGAGACTTCGGCCTAAAACCATAGACGATTATGTTGGGCAGACCCATCTGGTCGGCCCCGGAGCAATCATACGCCGTATGATCGAATCGGGCAACATAGCCTCTTTTATTCTTTGGGGGCCTCCGGGAGTCGGCAAGACCACTCTCGCCAAAATAATAGCCAACACGACAAAAGCTTCGTTCCACACTCTCAGCGCTGTCAATTCAGGCGTCAAGGATGTCAGGAACGTGCTTGACCAATGCCGTGCGGAAGCTGGAAGCATGTTCTCGAGCCAGCGCCCCATACTTTTCATCGACGAAATCCATCGCTTCAACAAATCGCAACAGGACAGTCTGCTTGCCGCCGTTGAGGACGGCACCGTGACACTCATCGGGGCCACTACGGAGAATCCGTCGTTCGAAGTCATCCGTCCGTTGCTCTCGCGGGCACAGGTCTATACGCTGAAGCCACTGGGCGACGTTGAGCTCAACGAACTGTTCCAGCGGGCCATCTCTTCTGATCCGGTGCTCAGAGACCATGGCGTCGATATACGTTCCACTTCCGCCCTGTTCCGTTTTGCAGGCGGCGACGCACGCAAGCTGCTCAACATTCTCGACATTCTCGAACAGGCCACCGAGCCGGGCAAACCTATCGTCATCTCCGACGATGTTGTCACATCCTCACTCCAGCGCAATCCTGCGGCCTACGACAAAAACGGCGAAATGCACTATGACATAATCTCGGCTTTCATAAAATCGATGCGTGGATCCGACCCTGACGCGGCAATCTACTGGATGGCACGTATGATCGAAGGCGGAGAGGAACCTGAATTCATAGCGAGGAGAATGGTCATATTCGCAGCGGAAGATGTGGGACTCGCCAATCCCAACGCCCTGCTGCTGGCAAACGCCACTTTCGACGCAATCCACAAAATCGGATGGCCCGAAGGCCGCATACCTCTCGCGGAATGCTGCATATATCTGGCCACTTCCCCCAAGAGCAATTCGGCTTACATGGCCATCGACGCAGCTATCGACCGAGTCAGAAACACCGGGAACCAGCCTGTACCTCTTCACCTGCGTAATGCTCCGACCAAGCTTATGTCAGACATGGGTTACGGACATAACTATCTTTATCCCCACAACTTTCCTGGAAATTTCGTAAACCAGCAGTATTTTCCCGACAATTTCGGGCATCCGACATTCTGGACTCCGGGCAATAATCCTGCTGAAAAACGGGCGGAGCAACTGCAGTCGCAACGCTGGCATCCGGAAAACGAATAAAAAATTCCATCTGCCGTGTCACAAAACGGCTCCCACTTCCGTCATATAAGCGAAAGGACCAATCATCAGATGACGCGACAGGAATTCCAGACACGGATTATCGCCCAGAACGCCGTTATGTTCAAAACGGCCTTCGCCCTCACACGCAATGAGGATGAAGCGTGCGATCTTGTTCAGGACACAATGGTCAGGCTATGGAATTCCCGAGATATTCTCGATGACATCGAAAACCCGTCGGCCTACTGCATCACGGCTGTAAAGCGGCGCTTTTTCGACTCAATCCGCGCCAACAGGCCGACTCAGGAACTGACGGACGTTGCGGAGGAAGCATCCGAGCGCACAGACCTCATAGAACACCGGTCATCGCTGGAGCTGGTGAAGAGAATCATCGAGACTCTTCCTTCGGGACAGAGGACCGTCATGGAATTAAGTTCTTTCGGAGAATGCTCCAACGAGGAGATTGCGGAAATCACCGGGTACTCCAATGAAAATGTCCGCACTCTGCTCTCCAGAGCCCGCAAAACAGTAAAAAAACTCTTTCTCATTAATAACTGACAACATGAAACAGGATTCAACCGACATCAGATCAATCATCAGGCGATTCTACGAAGGAACCGCCACTCCGGAAGAGATCAGCCGGGCTGTTGACTATTTCAACTCGACAGAGGTGACCGACCCCTCCCTATCGGCTGACCGCGACATCATTCTGGCTCTACATGCTGCCGAATGCGAGGTAAAAGTGCCGGGATATCTTGAGCAACGGCTACTTGACGCGACTGTCAACCGACAGAAGAAAAAGCCACGCATACTCCCATGGATTCTTTCAGTCAGCGCATCGGCAGCTGTTGTAGCTCTTATTGCCACCATAGGCTATTTCGGCATTAACAACGAAACAGCCACAACCCCTATTCCGGCCGATATCGCCGAATTAACCGACACCATGCCGGTGCCTGAAGACATTCAGGAAGTAGAAGAGACGGATGAGAATGCAGTCAGTCTTGAAGAACCGGAACCCGAGACGACTCTCGCCGCTACCCAGGTAAACACTTCCCGGTCATCGGCTAAGGTTGTTGCAAAGAAGGCTAAACGGAAAAAAGCACGCACCGTTGAACAGCCTCAGTACACTAAGAAAGAACGTGCTGCCGCAAAACTCAGCATTGAGCTCATAAACCGTGTCCTTGGCAAAGCCGACATCGCTTGCGCCAACGCTGAAGAAGTTTTCATGGAAATAGATGAAACATTAAACGAATAAACCATAATAGAAATGAAAAGCAAATCTTTAAAAACCGCATTGATCACATTGATCATTCTTCTGGGAGCAGCTCCGGCATACTCAGCATCCCCTTTCGCGTCCCTGACCAAGCGAAACGACCTCGACATCACATACGTCTCAAAGTATCTGGTCAACTCCAAGAGACATGCTCTTTACAAGGGAGGCGTCAATTTCTCCAACCTCGTACCCAACCTTGAATCCATTTACGTTATCGAGGCTAACACCAAATCGGGGATTGATGCCTGTAAGCAAGCAATGAAGGAATATCTGAAAACCTCCAAGCACTGTCAGGTTCTGATGACATCCAAGGATGGTACAGACTATGATGTCATCTATGGCGAACCGAGCCCCGGCATGGCCGGAAACAAAAACAACCAGCGTTATGACAAACTTATAATTTATTCCGAAGCTCCTTCAGACCTGACCCTTATAGTTGTCAACGAAGACGCGCCGGAAGCACAATGACATCACGTCTGAGTTTTCGCAAGGCCACAGTCTCTGACATTCCCGGGATCAAGAAGATTCTGGATGAGGCCCGGGAAGCCCAACGACAACAAGGATTCACTCAGTGGGAAGAGGGCTATCCTTCAAAAGGAGTGATAGCCGCCGATATCGAATCGGGAAGAGGCTATCTCCTTGAAGAGGGAACCGAAATTGCCGCCTACTCAGCAATCGGCTTCTCAGACCGCGAATACGAGCGTCTGGAAAATATATGGAATCACCATGGTCCCTACGGGGTCATTCACAGAACAGGCATCGCCGACCGCTATCGCGGCCGGCATGTCTCTGCTATATTGTTTGATTTTTGCGAAAAAGTCATCAGAGACAACGGGGCTGGAGCCGTCAGAATAGATACGGGGACGAACAACCGCGTGATGCTACACATCCTCTCCAAAAGAGGGTACATCAACCATGGGGTCCAAAATTTCATCTGGGGCGAAAGAATCGCTCTCGAAAAAACTTTTACCTGAACAGATATTTTACCTTCACACTGTAGGTCCTGACAATGCGGCGCATATTGTCCATTCCGGAGCCTCCGTCATAAGCTACATTGCTGAAAACCGGCATCGAATAACGCTCAGGAGTAGTTTCGATTATTTCAAGGACGCCGCATATCGTCAACCCCTCATTGGCGGCGATAAATTCTGCCTTTGCTCGGGCCGCATCCAACGCGGATTTCAGACCTTCCCGGTTATATCGAGCCATATCGGAATTATCCACAGCTGAAATATTGAAGCCCGTTATTCCTTCCTTGGGAAGTTCCGAGACTATTCGCTCCAGTTGAGCAAAGCTTGAAAGTTTGACATCAATCGACTTAGCCATCAGGAATTTTTTCGATTCATAACGATTGGCATAATTTCCGTAATCATTGACCGTAATCATCGAATCGGCTACGTCAGACCGTTTCAGAACATTTCTGACTTTTTTATCTATATCGGCAAGTCTGATCAAAATACTGTCTCCTCCAGGATTGTGCCGGTAATATTCCTGAATTCCTATGCGTACTGTCATTCGGTCAGGAACTATATTCAGAGTAGTAGAACCGGATACTTCGATACAGGGAGTGGTTTCAGCTGCGACCTTTACAGAACATGAGGCTGCCAGCACTAATGCCGATACCAACATAATGTAAGAACTTTTCATCTCATTTTTTTGTGCAAAGATAACACTATTTATTCAAATCCGGAGCAATAGCTTTTGAGCCGAACGAACATATTATGACCAGAATCGTAAGGCTAACGAAAACTACGACCGTGGAGTGAAACACATCGCCTATTCCGACGAGCGGAGAGACAATCGCACCGAAAACGTACCCCGAGATACCGAGTACCGAGGACGCTTCACCAGCCTGTGAGCGCCCCTCGTTCATGGCCAGTGTGTTGGTTGTCGAGAATATCAGCCCGAGCGCAAACAGAATTACGATCATGAATCCTTCAAAGACCCAGATACTGTTGATTGTATAAAGGGCGACCGCCTGACCAAGTATTCCTCCGCCAAGGATGAGACTTCCGATAAACGCAGCCTTTTTCAAAGGATGGAAGCGAAGAGCAATCATCGATCCTGTCGCAACGAAAAGGGCATTGAATCCTATGACAAGTCCATAATAGGTCTGCGACAGACCGTAATGGGTCTGAAGAATGAACGGAGAAGCTGAAATATAAGCGAAGAGCAACCCGAGAGACGTCCCCTTGAAACAGACATGCGTCATGAAAGCCCTGTCTTTGAGCAGCGAGACATAACCGCCAAAAGAATGGAGCCAGCTTCCGGATGAGCGGCGTGACGGGGCGAGGGACTCCTTCATCATCGGAGAGAAAGCGAGCAGAAGAACGGCAAACGCTGCGAGAACAACAAATATGCCTTTCCAGCCAAAAGCATCGGCCGTCACTCCACCGATGACCGGGGCCGAAGCCGGAGCGATTCCGTTGATTGCGCCAATCAGAGCCATAAGCTTTGCCAGTCCACGCCCCTGATATACATCGGCCGGAATGGTACGCGCAAGGAAATATCCGCCGGATGCTCCTATACCCTGGAAAAGACGGCATGCGACGAAAAAATGTATGGTCGGAGAAAAGATACTTACGGTCGCCGCAAAAATGAAAAGCAACGTGGAACATATCAACACCGGCCGACGACCATAACGGTCGCTTATCGGACCCAGAAGGAACTGACCGAGAGCGAGGCCGATCATTCCCATGGTCAGTCCCATCTGCACGGTAGGTACGGAACAATGGAAAAACCGGCACATCGCCGGAAGCGAAGGAGTGTACATGTCATTGACAAATGACCCCAAAGCACTCAAGCCAACAAGATAGATGACCAGAAACCAGTAGTAACGGGGATCGGCCTTGATTTTCTCCGACATTGGAGAAAGGGAAGCCGAAGCAGTCGGAGTGTCTGATATATTATTTTGTGTCATGACGGAATCTTACTTGTCATATAACATTTACCTTGCGAGGTAAAGTTCACCGTTAGCGGATTTTTTGTAATTTTGCATTTCAAAAAAACGACAACAGGATGATTAGAACTGGCAGACCTGAAGATGCGGCGGAGATGGCCGCCATCTTCAATCATTATGTTAAGACGAGCACCGTCATTTTCTCAAATAAAATCCTGACAGAAGAGGATATGAAGCATAAAATCGAAAGCCTTGGTGTAGGCTCAGAGTTTCCTTTTTTAGTCGATGAAGAAAATGGCGTACTTACAGGTTATTGCTATGCCCACCGCTGGATGCCCGATCCGGTCTATGGACGCTCGTGGGAACTGACAATGTATCTTTCTCACCGTCACCTCGGCAAAGGGATAGGTAGCCGTCTGCTCGAAAAGCTTATTGAAAAATGCAGGGATGGCGGTGCACATGCATTGATAGCAAGCATCACCGAAGGCAACGCTGCATCAGAAAAAATGTGCATTTCCGCAGGTTTCAATCTCGTGGGACGGCTCCCGGAGATAGGATATAAATTCGGGCAATACCTGAACGACGTGATATACCAGAAGCTGCTTTAAGCAAAGCTTTAATCGTTTATTAAACCAAAGGTATATCACATTTCATCTGACGCCCTATCCAGCACCATTTTAGGCAATACGAGAACGCTTACTTCCCAAAGCAAATAAAGAGGGACAAACACCACGCAAAGAGTGAAAGGATCACCGGTCGGAGTGATAACGGCGGCGAGAACCAGAAGAGCCACAACGGCATGACGCCTGTAACGCATTACACTCTCACGGGTCAGAATATGAAGGCGTCCGAGAACCCAGGTAACCATCGGAATCTCGAAAACAAGACCCATTGCCATAGAGATACCTATCAGAGTATCCATGTAGGAATCTATGGAGATCACATTGGGCACAAGCGAACTGAGCTGATAGCCCGCAAGAAAACGGAGCGTTATCGGAAATACGACAAGATAACTGAATGCCACTCCACAGAAAAACATAAGACTTCCTGATATAAGCGCGACAGATATCGGACGGCGCTCAGCCTCATAGAGACCGGGCGCAATAAAACGCCACACCAGAAACAGAAGCGCAGGTATCGCCAAGAGAAACGCAAGCCAGAAAGAGACGGACAAATGCAACATGAACTGCGACGTCAGATTTATGTTGACAAGCTCTATCGACACGCGGTCCATACCCTCCCCTCCTAACCGGAGCAGATCGGCGGAGGCGATACGGTCAATCCAACCATATACGGGGAAATCGGGACGACAGGGCGCAAGAATGAACCTGTCGAAAATCTCCGGCATCATCAGAAAGAGGACAACCGCCAGCACCATCAACAAGGCCACCGCGCGCAGCAGAACACCACGCAGCACATCGAGATGATCCCAGAACGACATGGCGGATGTTTCATCCGGTCTCTCGGGAGAACGCATGCTGGGATAAACGTTTATCTTTTTTCAGAGCTGTTCTTAGCGGAGACCTCGTCAGAGGAATCGGAATTGATTTCGTCGTTGACCTCTTTCATGCCCTGACGAAAACTCCTGACTCCTTTACCTAAACCGCGCATGAGTTCAGGAATCTTTCGACCCCCGAAGAGCAGAAGGATTACGAGAGCAATAATTATGATTTCCGAGCCACGCAGGCCTCCAAGGAATAGTGGGATCAATGAGAGCATTATAAGTTTTCTAAGCGGTTGAACGGAGAAAAGTATATGATGGCCAAATAGTTGAGGCCCGATAGTGCAAAAATACAAAAAAAATCGTAACTTTGCAGCCGTTTAACATACATTTTTAATTCATATAATGAAAGCATTTGTATTCCCCGGACAGGGAGCGCAGTTTGTCGGAATGGGCAAGGACCTGTACGACACCAATGAAGAAGCTCGCGCTATGTTTGACAAAGCCAATGAAATCTTAGGCTTTAATATCACCGACATAATGTTCAACGGCACAGACGAGGAGCTCAAGCAGACCAAAGTAACCCAGCCTGCTATTTTCCTTCACTCCGTCATTCTGGCCAAGACTCTCGGTAAAGAGTTCAACCCCGATATGGTCGCCGGCCACTCGCTCGGCGAATTCTCCGCTCTCGTGGCAGCCGGCGCGCTGACATTTGAAGACGGTCTCCGCCTTGTTTCCGCCCGCGCCCAGGCAATGCAGAAAGCCTGTGAACTGAAGCCATCGACTATGGCTGCCGTTCTCGCTCTCCCTGACGAAACGGTTGAGAGCATCTGCGAAGAAGTTCCCGGCGTTGTAGTCTGCGCAAACTACAACTGCCCCGGCCAGATTGTGATTTCAGGCGAAGTCGAGGCTATCGACGCTGCCTGCGAGAAACTTCTCGCAGCCGGAGCCAAACGCGCGCTTAAACTTAAAGTAGGCGGCGCATTCCACTCACCCTGCATGGAGCCCGCACGCGCCGAGCTCGCTGAAGCTATCGAGAAAACGACAGTGTCAGCTCCCGTGTGCCCCGTATATCAGAATGTCGATGCAAAACCCCACACTGATCCTGCAGAAATCAAAGCCAATCTCGTGGCACAGCTCACAGCTCCGGTACGCTGGACACAGACTGTCAAGAACATGATCGCTGACGGCGCCACAGAATTCGTAGAACTTGGCCCGGGCAAAGTGCTTCAGGGTCTCGTAATGAAGATCGACCGTTCAGTTTCAACTTCGGGACGCCAATAAAAAGCATTTCCCGATAAAAATATTCCGCCCGTCGGTGCCGAGTGCTCCGACGGGTTATCTTTTATCATGAGGCGCCATAGACACGGCGCTTGATCTCTTCAGCAAGACCTTCGACATCGTCGATAGGTCCAAAAGTCATGAGCATAAGTTCAACAGGTTGAGACGAAGGTGTATATGGAGGCTGGACATATTCAATCGCGGGATGGGATCGGAATCCGCATCTTTCATAAAACTTTATACGTCTGTCAGCCATCTCGTTAGATCCGGGCGTTTCCACTTCAAGTATAACTCCATGTGCCTTATTCAGAGTACAAAAACGTTCCATTGAGAGACGTCCGAGTCCACGCGAACGAAGCTCCGGACTCATGGCAAAATGTTCGACATAAACACCCTTCTCAAGAATCCACCATGTGATAAAGCCTACGGTTTTTCTCCCGGAACGGATGAGACTGAAATGAAACGGGCCATGATCGTCTATCAATTTTCGAATAGAGTCCACGGGACGACGTTCGTCGGGCGGAAAAGAAGAGACATACAGTTCAACAATCCTTTCCGGAACCGCAGAACTGTCGCGAATATCCCTGAGGCTTAAAGAATAGTCAGAGACCACCCCCCGGAGGAAAGGAAAGAAACAGAGAGGAAGCAGAAATGCACCCAAGGTATCTGCGATAAAATCGTTCCATTCAGCGCCACGTCCCATCTCCATAGAGTCCTGAAGCAATTCGATCAGACCTCCGATGGCGGCAGAGAGCGATGCGACAACAATCCACTGGCTCCAGCCAAGATGTCGCCTGCAGCGGGAATAATCCATCAGAATCACTGAAGAAAGGCCACCGAACATCAGGAAATGGACTAATTTGTCGATGTGAGGAATTCTTACCGACGGAACATCGGACGAAGGCATCAGAGTGAGCACGGCTATCACGGCCAAAATGACGAAGGTGGCAGTCCAGACGGGAATGGAATTACAGAATCTGTAAAAAAAGTGTGTCGATTTCATGAGTGCAAATTTACAAATTTTCATTGAAGAATCCCACACAACTAACACTTTCAAACAAAATACACAATTATGCTTTCATATTGAAACAATTATTAGTATTTTTGCAAACAATACGTACAATTTCACATTAAAAGTCTTGGCAAAAAAAGCTCAATTCAAATCAAAAGTCGGCATTATAGCGGCTACAGTCGGCTCCGCCGTAGGATTAGGCAACATCTGGCGCTTCCCGGCCGAAGTACAGTCAAACGGAGGAGCTGCATTTCTCGCAGTCTATATATTGTGTGTTCTCATTCTGGGCATACCGGTCATGCTTGCGGAATTTTCCATTGGCCGTGGGGGCAGGAGTGACGCAATTGGGGTGTTCAAGAATTTGGGCGCCTCCAGAGGCTGGTGGACAATCGGCGCTCTGGGAATAGTCGCAAGCTACCTTATCCTGTGTTTCTACATGGTAGTGGCCGGATGGACTTTCGAATATCTCATGCAGTCCGTGACGGGAGGCCTCTTTACACCGACAGAGGGGGTTGCAGCGGCCGACCACTTCACAATGAAGATGGAATCCTTCATCACAGATCCCGTAAATCCTCTTGTAAATACCTATGCGATGATCCTGATCAATCTCGTAGTTCTTCTGCTCGGAGTCCAGAAAGGTATCGAACGCCTCTCCAACATAATGATGCCTTTGTTATTTCTCATTCTTCTGGTCTTCATAGGCGTTACTCTGACACTTCCGGGCGCATCTCAAGGTCTTGATTTCTTTCTTCGCCCCGATTTTTCCAAGATAGGACCTGAAGTGGTGATCAATGCGTTGGGACAGGCCTTTTTTTCCCTGAGTCTCGGAATGGGCATTCTCATCACCTATTCCAGCTACTACCCCAAGAATACCAATCTTACAAGGACAGCTATCACCGTCTCGTTGCTCGACTTGCTCGTGGCATTCATGATGGGCCTTATTATTTTCCCCGCTGTAACGTCGTTCGGTCTCGCGGGAGAAAGCCTCAGAGGGGCAACCCTTGTTTTCGTCACTCTTCCCGAAGTATTCTGCAAGATGAGTTTCACGCAGCTGTGGTCAATATTGTTCTTTCTTCTGCTCACCGTAGCCGCCCTGACTTCCACGGTGTCAATAGCCGAAGTCTCCGTGGCGTTTATCAGAGACCGCTTCAAGACATCACGCTGGAAAGCATGCCTCATAGTGATTCTCCCGCTATTCATATTAAGCGCCGTGTGCAGTCTGTCAATGGGTCCGTTGAATCACATACGCATAGCAGGCTTCAATATTTTCGATTTCCTTGACAACATGGCAACAAATATAATGCTGCCAGTCGGCTCTATTTTCCTTTGCGTCTTTATGGGCTGGTTTGCGCCAAAAGGACTTCTTCAGAATCAGCTGACAAACGACGGCACCATGCGCTCAAGGCTCTACGGACCTATATTGTTCATTATCCGTTTTATTGCACCAGTACTGATAGGACTTGTTTTGATAGGATATTTTCTGTAAGTTTGCGGTAATTTCCGTAATAAAAACGAAGTGACAAGTCTCAGGAACGATGAAAAAAGTAACCTCAGGAGAACGTCGCGGTTCCATTGCGCTGTTGTGCCTCATGACCGCGATCGCCGCATTCCTTATTTTCAATAAAGGTCAGCAGAAAACGCTTCCTGAGCCCACCGCTGACACTATCGTTCTGCTGAATGACATCAGTAAGGATAGCACAAGAGCCACTAAACAGCGAACACCAAAGAAAAAGGGTCGCAAAGCGCCAAAAAGATCAAATTCGCCTGACGGTCATTCGCGCGATTATCTTGACGAGAAGACTTGACCGAAGGTAGCCGACTGGTAAGTTCGGGATTTCGGGACGGGTCGGACAGAGTCGGACCGGTCAGACCATTTCAATATTGCGTCTTTTACCTCGCGAAGCGAGAGAGATTAGTCCAATTGGCCAAATTAGTCAAATTGGGGGCGCAAGATTTTTCCAAAATGTCAATGTTCTCTTTGCCATGATTGGTTCCGGGGGGGACGGGTCCGAGGGGCCATTTTTTCCCGGGAACTCCTTTTACATCGCAAAGCGATGTCCGTACAAGTGGGTGGCGGGTTCCGGGGGGGGCGGACGGGATCTTTTTCCGGAGGAGGGGCGGTCATGGCGCCGCTTAGAAGAGCGGGACTGACGGGCAGTCTTCTGGTTCAGGGAGATAGATCTGATTTAGGATTGAGAGGTCGGGAGGGATGCCGAGCAGGACTTCCCTTTCGATCAGCTCTTCTTCGGGCGGTGGATCGGGGGGCCGGGCGAGGTCGAGGTTAGGCCACGGTCGGCTTGGGCGCCGGATCTCGTTGGTGAAGACGTTGACGCGGGTCTTGGGACGGTAGGTTCCGTGGACTACCAGCAGCGACTCTTCGCTCATTG
>OFGQ01000705.1_pt1 | contig 25625 bp, 32 predicted proteins | sample 1521791 | NCBI WGS metagenome assembly OFGQ01 (sample SAMEA3504116, study PRJEB24116) | mouse gut metagenome | biome: mouse gut; feature: mouse-associated habitat; material: faeces | place: Denmark | collected 2011 | reverse complement strand
TGTTGGCGCTCTGCGCCTCTGCTCTTAACGCTGTGTTGTTCATGTGTGAACCTCCTTAAATTATTTTTTGCATATAAAAAGGACTAAGTCCTTTAAAGCCATAGCTTTTAGGATTTAGTCCTAATCGAGAGAATGTATCTTTTTCAGATACACGAAAGGGAAGCCAAAGCCTCCCTTTCGATAATTATATATAGATTTTGCAAATAATATCTTTAAATCGGTTCGCCTTTGTATACTCGGAATGGTGTTTCATGTACTCCTGCACATCTTTCCTCGTAATAACAAGCGTTGTGAAGTAAAAATATTTGCGTTCCTCTATTTTCCTACATTGGCAATCGCCGCCTGGGCGGTATATGGCGGTCAGTGAGACACTGTATACCGTTTATTTATTCTACAATATGAGAACCATTCCCTATTGCGTTATTTTATCTCATTTAGCGTACCTCCTGAAGCCTTGCCGCTTCAATTTCACGCTGAAATGCTCTTCCTGCTTTATTGTAGTAATCCATTCGTTCCTCGTCTGTCATATGCTTTGTCACTTCATAATTATATTCTCTTAACTTATGAATATCTTCTATAGTAAAATCGGGACTCAAAACAGGTTTTTCCATCATTGCCCCTTTCTACAGACTTAGCACACGCTCCTGAAACTTTTCCTTGTTTTCCACAATCTCATAAGGTTCGTATTCTCCATACGCACTGGGGCGACTAATTGTCACCAACTGCACACCGTTTGCTCCTATCTGTTTTTGTAGCTTTTCGGTAAAATCCGCTAATGCTTTGCCATGTCTGGTCTTTACTGCAATACAGCCTTTTTTATCAAATTCTTTCGCTATGAGATAACACATAACTTAGCACCTCCTCAAACTGTTGCTCGCTTAATATTTTACCATTCTCATACTCACTCCGCAATATTCTTCCTACAATATCAGGATATTCCCTTTTATAGAGATATTTATGCAACCAGTTATTCAACTGCCTGTCATAATAAGTATTTGCCTGAATTTCTATCGGATAATAGGAGTGATCCGGCTGAAAATAAATATGCACCCCACGATAGCCGTCATCATTCGCCTTTCCATGACTCATATCGACAACCCGTACTTCTTCTGGAATTTCCCCTTCCAACAGACTCTTATAGTTGTCCGTCAGCATACGAAATCCTAAAATATCATTAAATACCTTTTCTAATCGCATGTCGGGATAGAATTTATTGTATTTCCGTATACATGAATCCTCACTTTTAATACGATAATCCAAATCGACAAGATCAAGAATATCGGCCTCCTGATAAAATCTTATCATCTCAAAGATTTCTTTAAACAAATCTTCCTTGTCAAATTTCCGCAAACTATTAACAAGACTTCTTCCCATTTTACTTTTGTAAGACAATTCACGAAGAATTTGAACAGATAACCCATTTTTCTCTAATTCTCTTAGCAAACAATATCCTCCAAATACTCTAAATATCTTATTGCTGACAACTATTTTCCCACTTGTTCTTTGCTCGCTGTCTTGCTTACAGCTAATCATAACATTAGAAATTATATCCTGCAATAAAAATTTATCAAAAAGAGCTGTTCCACATAGAACAGCCCTCAAATCATACGTCTACATTATTAAAGTTTTTCCAGAAGAACCACCTTTTTCTGATTAAACTCGTCCTCAGTGATAATACCGCTATCTTTCAATGCCGCCAGTTTCTCAATCTGCTTCAATACATCATCCCCACCGAAAGCATTGTTGGAGTTGCTATTTTCAGTCCCCTTAAATTGCTTCATAATTCCTTTTGTGCGAAGCAAATCAAGCATTTCCAAACACACTTTCGCCTGCCCCATTACGGTAAAACCTGTAAGCATCTCATTCCTGACAACAAACTCGTCCCCTGCTTCATCCAGATATTTAATTTCTATTACGTTTTTCTGCCTGAGATCACTGTTATCACCGCCACTGCTTAAAAGCATTTCCGTATTGCTGATTGTTCTCTCCACAATCTCCAGTGAAACAACTCTGTTATACGGAATTTCAAACCCTGTAAACCAGTTTTCACTTTGAGATGTTGCCAAAAAGCTGAATCTGTCAGGCATAATATCAAGTACTATGTAGGGGCTTTTCTTCTTTTCCAACTGAAAATTCGGGTGACCGCCTTTATATGTCACCTCATAGCGAATCAGACCTCCCTCCTGAGGAAGTTTGCTCTGTTTCGACTGCTCCATCTTTTCATTTACCATTGTTCTGGTCTGGTCTATCCCCGTTTTGGCTGCTTCTGTTGCCTTTCCTGCTAATTCTTTCGCCTTTCCCAATGCTCCTGATAAGGATTCTTTTCCAAATAAAGCCATCTTTCTTCTACCTCCCAATTTTCATTGTTCAAATATCTACCTCGTTTTATCTATCTTTTACCCAACTATGCGGCTTCGGCATACCCGCCTTATTCTTCCCCTTTTTGGTGCATACTCCCGGTGATGGTCTGCCGCACTTTTTATTTACAGTGAGTCTTCTTCCACAGTAGCTACATACCCACCTCTGCATTTCAACATCCATAATTCCTCATGCGCCTTTCTTGTCACTCTTTATCTTTATTGGAAAACAAAAACACAAACAGTTTGTAACCCAGTACTCCCAATACCCCTAATACTGACACGATGGATATATAGATTGCCACATCAATTATGTAATGTGCTATCCATCCCAAAACCGCAATACCCAACAGAAAAATAATTACTCTTGTTGTTAAACTCATGTTTTTCATATTGATTTTCCTTTCTCTTCGCCGTTTTTATATCATTGATATTTTTTCATTTGTTTTTATATTGATAAACATTTATATACAGTTCTTCTCCGATTTTCTATTGAGTATATCATACTTCTTTCTATTTTGCAATATTATACTTTGCATTTGCAAATAAATCCATTGTTTATGCACACAATAATCTACAATATACTTTTATTTGGAAAGGAAATCATATGGATAAAAAGGTAAAGTATTCAGATAAATATATACGCATTGGACTTAACATTGCCTATTATAGAAAACTGCGCGGTATGACTCAGCTACAATTAGCAGAAGCCGTCAACATCAGCAGAACACACATGAGTAACATTGAGGCTCCCAATATCCCAACTTCGGTATCTCTGGATACACTCTTTGAAATAGCCGAGGTTTTGGATGTTGATATTACCTCTTTATTTGACATAAAAAAATAAGTGCTTATCTTGAAAAAGCAGATACCACAAAGAAAGCTCTCCACATGGTATCTGCCTTTTTATAATGTATCTTCTGCCTGCTCTCTCACTCTTTCAGGACCACAAGTTTATTCGGAAAACATTCCACGCGGACACTACAGCCAATCTCAAAGCCGCACTGTTCCACCCAATTCCCCTGTATGATAAACTGCGGCACATTTTTACCGCTGTTTACCGAAGCAGAATAAGCTTTCATCCTGTGGATATTCCTCCCGCCATCCAACACTTCATCGACTATGATACCGTCAGTCCGGACACCTTCCATAACCTGAAACATTCTGGAAAGTATGACGTCTTTTCCATAATTACAGGGTTCCATAAAATCATAGTCCTGCTTTATTCCCTCACGCTCCCGAATCTCTTCAAACAGGATATGCCTGTTCTTATGCAAAAAGCCAGACAGCATCCAGAGATTGTTGAGTCCATAGAGCGTATCCGCCACGGAATAAAACTCTCTGACCGGCAGGCTGGCATCCGAATAATAGCAGGAAAACTCTTTTTCTCCCGCCATCATCAGAAAACGTACTTTTTCCATAAATTCCCTCTGCTCCATTACTGAATGAAGCCTTGTGTATTCCTTTAAAATATACTGATTCAGTTCACGGCTCATGCTCCGCTCCCCTCCTGTTCCTTTTTTTCTATGCTCCCTGAGGTATCATCTCAAAGGGCAGGTATTACTTTTTCTTTTTCCACGGCTCCGCTGCACGGTTGATCTTATCTGATCTTGTTCGTTTACCTGTCTTTGCAATCTCGTACACTGTTGTCATACTGGTAAAGCCCAGTATAAATAATAAGATATTTGCTGCCATAGTCTTACCTCCCTAAAATTCATACTCCAAAAACAACTCTGTCGCCACGATCACTGCCCCTGCGGTCAGCACACCAAAAATGAAATACTGCATTTTTCTCCCTCCTGCCTTTCTCTCTGTCAGACAGCAGAATACCGCCTGCAGAAACTTTCTTCGTTACCTGAGACGGTAATACCGCCGCCTGCTTTGCTCTCTCTTATACCACCTCTGCAGCTTCCGGATAGATCAGCACAAGCGAATCATCTGACGATAACAGATACAATTCTTCCCGCCATTGTATCGCGCTCTCAGCCGTACCTTCTATTGTGTTGGAATATTCAGCCAAGTTTCCGTCAAGATGGTAGAACTCCATGATCTTTGCGATATGGTCTTCATAAGTCTGTCTGTCTCCAAAGAACAGGATATAGCCGCCCATATCAAAAGCACCACGACTGCCGCCATATGCTCCGTCAAGTATGTCTGTCAGTTCTTCCATACGGCGCACCACGTTCTGGTTGGTCTGTTCCGATTCCAGAAAATCTTTGATGATCTCCATATCCAGTTTATTTTTTATCCGCTGATACATCCCGCTTCACCCCCTTTCTCTTTTTGCCGATTTCTGCAGAAGCTTTTTCATCATTCTCACCAGAAACAGCCACTTTTCTTTCGCTCAAAGCTTTCTCACCATTCGCCGCAGGAACAGTTACTTTACTGTCACCAGAAACTGCTTCATCATTCTCAGCAGAAGCCGTCTCTTTCCTTACAACAGAGATTTCTTCACTGTTCTCCATAGAAACCGCTTCTTTCTCTTCTTCTGAAGCTTTTTTACTGCTTCTGGCAGAAGCCTTTTTCTCTGTGCTTTCCAGTTCATTCAGTACCTTCTCCAGAGGAAACGGCTGTAAACTCCATACATCTTTGGAATGCCTGAGTCCCAAATACAGCGGATGCACACCGTCTGCTTTCAGGTTATCCGTGACAATACACTTCACCTGTTCTGCCAGTCCTTTCTCTTTTATCATGTTGAGAAGATCTGTTTTCGCCTGTATGGTCTGCCTGTGGCTGATGAGCGTATTCCCCCATGCGATCACAATGTCATATCCTCCAATATCCTGTTCCTCCAAAATCTCTTCAATATAAGACAAATTATTGTCATCCGCTGATAACCGGCTCACTGTTGGCTTCTCTGAAAATACTCTGGAATACAGGTTCACGATCCGGACTTCGCTCCATCCCAGTTCCTGCACATGGTTCATCAGATGCATTGTTGATACATCCATACTGCCGCACTTATCGGCGGTAAGCGTGGGATAAAGTTCTATGACCAAAGCTTTCTTCCCTTTCTCTGCCCATTTCCTGTGTATCTCATAGGTGCTTCTACCGTCATCGGAGCCGACTGCACTTATGTTCATACAAAATGTTTCTGTAACCATCTTCCTTTCTCCTTTCCGGCACAAAAACAGCGGCAACGCTCTCAAAATGCGTGCCGCCGTTTCCTGTGCCTCTATGTTCTTACTGCTCCCTGCTATATCATTTTCTGATATAGACCTCAATATTTAAATCTTTCCACTGATTCTTCCGGATAAAATTCCCGTACTGCTTCCTGTATGCCTTTGCTTCCTCAAAACTCAGACGGAATGTATCATAAAGAATGTAATCTTTTTCTGCAAATACCGCAGCCTCCTGTATATCGCTGTTCAGATACCATCTGTATATGCCCGCCTCTGTCGGAGTGACCCGTTCCACTAACGTATCAATCAGTTTATCGTCTATTTTTTTCCTGTTCAGGTCACAGGCATTTTCAAGCACCTCTGTAACCCTTGCAATCGTGCCGCTCACATCCTCTGTGCTTTCTTTTGTGTCCTGCTGTGCATAAATTTTCAGTTTTTCTTCAACCTCTGCCATGCGCTCCTGAAGCTGGCTCTGTTTCTCTGTAAACTGGCTTTCTTCAATCCTGTCGTCCAGACGCATATCCAGAAGCCGCTCCAACCTGCATTTCAGGCGGTCATGCTCTCTTCGAAGCCTGCCCTGTTCCGTACTGCCTTCCTGTTCCTGCACATAATCATCCGCAATGCTTCCGATCAGCACGGTCACTGTCTCTTTGGGATTGTTCCATATTCTGTGCAGAATGCTTTTCAGCATAAAATCAAGTTTCCACTCACAGACAGTCGGCACATCACAGTAGCCAGAAGCGTCCAGTCCATTAGCAATTCGGTAACTTTTCTTTCGGTTATTGATCTGATTCCAACAGGTATATCCACAGCACTCCTCCCCTGACTGGTTGACTCTCCATTTATATTTATGGAAAGTCCTGCCGCATTCACAGGTAAGGACTCTGATCCAGCGGTCTTTTGAGCGCTTCTTTCCCGATATTCCCTGGTCCAGATGTGTCACTTTCTTTCCTTTCAGCCTCTGCACCCGGTTCCATGTTTCTTCCGGAATGATGGCAGGAAAATTGCCCTTAATATACTCGTACTGTGTACGGTCTTTCACAGCAACCCTTGTATGGTCCAGATAGCTTGTGGTGTGGGACTTATGGTAGCCGATATAACCTGCATAGGTCTTATTATCCAGAATGCGCAGAACCTTTGTTGCATCCCATTTACACCCTGACCTTGCTGTTTCCCTGTGAAGTGCCTGCATCTTTGCGGCAATAGCTTTTGCTCCCATTCCATCAAGATAGAAATCATAGATCATGCGTACCGTTTCTGCATCTTCCTCCACGATCTCATAAGTATTTTCACTGGACGTTTTCCCTCTTACGAGCCTGTAGCCGAGAATATTTCCATTCCCATACAGTACCCCCTTCTGCCGGGAAATGCTCTGCCCCGCAAGCACCCTGTCACTGATATGTCTGGATTCCTCCTGTGACATTGCGGACATAATTGTAAGCCTTAATTCCCCGTCATTTTCACAGGACCATATGTTATCATTATAGAAGAACACTTCCACTCCCATCTTTTTCAGTTCTCTTGTATAATTCAGGCTGTCTAACGTGTTGCGCGCAAACCTTGATACCTCCCTTGTGCAGATCAGGTCAAACATGCCTTTGGAAGCATCTTCTATCATCTTCATAAAACCCTGACGCTTTTTTGCCTGCGTCCCTGTGATCCCTCTGTCTACATATACATTTATCTTTTCCCAGTTTGGATGGTCTGACAAGATACTATCGTACCACTGCATCTGATTTTCCAGTGCGTTCATCTGTGCCTCATGCTGTGTGGATACTCTGCCATAGAAGCAGACGCGCACTTTATCGTTCTGTAATGTACGGTATTTATTGCTGACATTTCCATGCAGCATTTTCATTGTCAAATCGCCCATCTGCCTATGCTGCCTCCTTTCCATTATATCGTTTTATGACCTTATCATAGGTCGGCTGGTTGATGACTTTACTGCATAACAACATTTTAAGCAGACGAACGCACAATGCGGTCTCCATCTGGATACTTTTATGCTGTTTTTCCTGCATATTCACTCCTTTCCTGCACCTGTCAGCCATCATAGATATAATATACATTTCTATATCTGCTTCAAACTGACTGACAGGGCAAAAATAATTATTTTAGGTTTCTTTGCGAAAGTTGCGGCAGTTCATCTTTGCTGCTTTGTTTATCAAGAATCTTCTTCTGTCGCAACTTTCGCTAACTTCTTCAAATTTTTTATTGTGATCTGTTTAAAGGTTCCTATATTTTTAACATGGTAGGTGATGCCGTATTCCGATTGAAGGTTGCTCTTCGTTTTATCCAGCCTGCTCCTTAAATGGTTCGCCGTTTTAGGGATCACGGTTGACGGCATACCGTTTTTATCTGCAATATCAAGAAGATCAATCAGTAATCCCGACATAGAGTTTACATATTTATTCCTGCCCTGCATCAGCTCTATGACACAGAGGGCAACCACATCCTCATCCAGTGTGCGCCGATTGATATTTTTCTGGTTCTCCCATAAAATATCAGATACCTCTTCCTCCGAAATGCCTAATACCCTCCCGACTTTCACACAGGCGACATGAAAATCTGCCATCCGGATTTTATTTCTGACCTGCACCTCTTCCATATCGTTCAGGGCTGCAGCCAAAACATTGAAGCAGGCTCCGAGCATTTTCGGTCTGTCTTTTTCAAATTCTGCCCACAATTCTTCCTCTGTCAGAACCTTATCAGGAGCAATCCTTTTTAAAGTGAGAATGACCGAACGGTCTAACAGGTCACTTTCTTTCGCAACCAACGAAACCCCGTTGACCGCAACAATCGCCTTTAAATCCAACACAATCTCATCTGCGTTGCGATATAATGCACGCTTTGAAAAGCTTCCCCCGGTAACTGCCACTGCAAGAATATCCGATATTTTACGGCTAAGGGACGATAAGTTATCAAATGTTACAAAGTAGCCGTTATAAAGCCTTACCTCCAGCCCGTCACTGCCTCTCGGAATGCCGCTTCCCAGTTCGCTTGACTTAGGGTCAATCAGTTCCTCCAGCTTTTTGAAGCTGCTGCTCTTGCTGGAACCCTTTTCGCCTGTAAGCACCAGAATGGGATGGTTGATCCTAAGCCCCCACAGAGAGGTCACAAGATACAGCGTAAGAAGCTTTATCTCCCTGTCGGAAGAGAGGTTGAAATGCTTCCTCATATAATCCAGTAATTTCTCCGGCTGAACCTTTAGATTCGGCTCTATCTGGTTGGCATAATTCGCTGCGTGACGGAATATGATGCCTGATGTCTTTTCTATCGAAACTTCTCCGTCTTCAATCCATACAGCCGTACCCTCTTCCCTGTTCAGTTCGTAGGCATATTGATAGCTGTTGTTAAATATACGCTTACAAACTTCTACCTCTTCTGTCGTGTCTGTCCCGATGATCTCGATAATCTCGACTGCGCTCTGTACCTCCTGCACAGAAAGTACTTCGTTAAACTGGTTATAATAAAGCTTTTTCAGTTCTTTTCTAAATTCGTTGTCGTATAAAGGGTACGCGGCGGTATTACCCTGTTGATTGTCAGTCAAACAATAATACTCTCCCCTGTTGTCCTTCACAACTTTTAAAAAGCCTCCTGTGAGAAGTTCCTGCAGGTCTTTCTGCAAATCCTTAGCCATTGTCACTACTCCTTTCTTCGTTGAAACAATAATAAGACAGATCAAATATCATTTCTTTTATAAAAATCCTGTTGAAACATTCCACAGCTTTTACGCTTACCCGCATACCTTCCAGATATGACAGGTCTACTGTCCCGTCCAGTCTGTAAATAGGAAGATTACGAAATTTGCTGTACATACGATCCGCTTTCATAATACAGAATCGTCTCTGTACCGTTTTATTCCTGTGATAAAATGAGAAATAAATGATTACAGTGTGTTTCTTTTTATCAAGTGTATAATCTGTTATCGTTCCATGACGATATTTCATATCTTCGTTTGCCTCCTTTAAATTCTTTAAAATTAATCTGTTTATTCAGATGCCTTGTTTTTTTCATCTATTTTGTATCTCGCGATTTCACCTTTGTATTCTTTGCCTGCCTAAACTTCGGGCTTCTCAAACTTGATTTGCACTATTACACTCCTTTCGCATCCCTTTGCGCTAAGGGATGCTAACTTCATATTTAAGCTGATCAACTTATATTTTCTATTATAACACCGAGGTTTTGAAGAAAATTTATTATTATTTGCTATCATTCAGTCATATTATATAACTATTAGTAATATACTGATTACTAAGGATTCAGTGTTTCTTCTCTAATTGCTATCAAGCACACATTACTAACGCAATCCTTGATGTCAATACCCTATTTTAATTTTTTTAGGAGAATTATCTATGATTGAAAATGAAAGCAAAACAAGATCCCCAAAATCACAAGGTGTCATCAATGGCAGATCAAAAAAATCTACTATTAGAAAACGCCGTAAAATATGTCGTATGCTTGCCGCTGATGAGTCAAATAATCTAAAGACCAAAAAGGACTTTTTGGAAAAATACCGTCAAAAGCTAGTTGAAAAAAAAATCGATCCCATCCCATCAGATCAAACGTTAAAAAAGGATATGGACGACTGCAAGATAGATTTCAAATATGGAATAGCACGAATTTCAACGGACGATACAATATTTGATTCATTGGGATATGATATAAATTATTCTTTAAGACAGATGCGTCTCATTTATGGCAGCAATGACATCACTTTACTTAATACATATGCTAAACCTATGCTATACCCAAAGACTCTTAAAGGTTTTTTGTCTCCCTTAGATGAACTGATTGCCAATACAAGCACAGAAGAAAATATTTCTTCTTCAAACACTAACACTGCAACCAAATCAAAAAAAATAGCGAAAAACTTTCTCATGTACTTGCATTTTATTTTAGATAAAAAAGGATTTGAAGATCTCATAGAAGATGCTTTTTGTAAAGACTGTAGTACACCACCCTATTTTCTGTATATTGATAAACACAGCTATTGTGTAACTATTGTATTCGAATATGAAAACTTAGAAACAATAATGAAAAAGACATACGATATAATAAAAAATTGTCCATATTAAAATCTATACACAAAATGGCTCTTTCTGGCGAAGCAGAAATGCACAGTCCCCGAAAATTCCCCAAAAGGGAACCACAACCCTTTTTTACTGAAAAAGAAAGAGCCGTTTTGTGTCTCATTATATTAAACCGATTATAACGCTCACTTTGAATAGACCACCGTAATCCCATAGTCATTCGTAATCAGATACAGTTCCTCAAACCATTCCATTCCTCCATATCTACATATAACACTCTTCATCTCTTCTGTTCCATATCGAAGTCCATACTCTTCCAATAACCTATGATACAAGATTTCCGTATCATCCATATCTTTCTCCGGCAACAGCAGAAGTACATAGCCCCCATCATCCTTATCTACATCCCGTTCCATTCCGTATTCTGCATCCAGAATTTCAGCGATATGCTCTACTGTCCTTATCACTTCCTGCGGTATTTTATATTTTTCCTGCATATCCAATAAATTCTGTATCTGTGCCACTCTCCATATTTTTTCTACCATACCTGTTATATCCCTCCCACCTGCAATTTCAAAATCCTGCATAAAAATCAGCATCATGCAAAATATCAGATAAAATTTATATCACCACTCTCCAGTGAATATCTATATACCCTTTCAGATAACACTGCTTCCTCAAAATCCAGTAATTCTTTTCTATTTCGGGAAAACTCCTGCAATTCCGACAGGTCGAACACATTATCTTCGGGAATAACAAGGACCTCATAAATACTGACCGGAACAATATAAAGAAAACTACTATATATTTCCTTTGCTAAGTCTCTTAATCTGCCTGTATCAAGGATTGCCGAATGATGCCCATTGCTCATTGCGAATATCTCATAGCCTGATTCCTCCGCTGAGAACTCCACTCCTTTTACCATACAATCTTTCTTTGCATTCTCACTGGCAGTCTGAAACAATTCCTCCTCACCGGCATCACACATTCCCTTTTGAATATTTACCGCAAGAGAAAAACACCTGTCTTCAGTACTCACCTCCAGAACAAGTACAGGCACTGCAGCCATGTCGAGAAATGGGTGATAAACCAGATTATCTAAAAATCCATTATATCTCTCATACGGAACAAGCCGAAGATACACGCTTGCTTTCATTTCGTCAAAAGGAAAACTTTTTCTATCCAGTTTTTTATATCTGTCATACACAGTCCAAAGTCCCTGTAAAATATCATCTAGACCGCTTTTTCCATAGCCTGTACTGGATGCTTCCACACATACCACTGGGGCAAACAGTGGGTTCTCTCCTATGATGATCTCAAAAATCTTCTGTCCGTCCGCCTTTGTCACTGCATGAATGATAACCCTTTCTTCTGTCTTTTCCTCTGCTGATTGTCGCAGTTGTTCTAAAAATACGCTTAACTCTGTTTGTCTGTCTGAATACATATGCGCTCCTTTCCGAATCATAAAAAACAGGAGCAAAACCATCTGCTGGCTTTGCTCCCCATATTTATCAAAATACTATGTATGATATTTTTATTTCAACACATATCACTGACACTCAGAACTCGGCTATTTCATTGCACACACAAAAGTCCCCTGCTACTTTTTCTATAAAGTAACAGAGGACTTTTCTTTATTCATATCTGTAAATAATCAAATTACTATTTACTCAGCTTCCAGTGTATTACTTACTGTTAATAGCCGCCTGTGCCGCGTGTATCAACGTTAGGGGTTTTTTCAATTTCTACGGACTTGTCCTTGTTTACACAAAGTTTCATCCGTGTTTCATCGCCAAACATACTCAATTTCCATAAGAAGCAGTCTTTGTAAACAATTATCTCATCTACAAAATCATCTATTATTTCCTCTGGAATGTCATACACCGAAAAATCAAAATTATTTTCCAGCCCGCATTTTAATACCTCCAGTCTGCGATTATAGTCCTCATCCGACATATCCTCGTCTACTTGATAACCTTCTAACTGCCTTTCAAGTCTTTCCTTTTCTTCCAACAATTCCTTTTTCTTTAGGTCAAACATGGCTTTGTCAATCTCGCCATTTACCCGGAGATCAACAAGATTTTCGTACTTTTTATCAGTTTTGGCAATCTTGGTTTTCAACTCTTTGATTTCTTTTTCAAAATTTATGTATCGGTCATCTTGGATATGTCTTTCAAGCATTTCCTCGGCAATCAGCCTTACCGCCGTCCGGTCTTTCCAGAAATTTTGAAAAACCACTTTTGCCATAACCTCTAATTTCCATCTTGGAACCATTGGAGCCTCACAAATCCCCTCCAGGCTAAGACCTTTCTTTGTTCTTGTAGCAATAGTACCTGTGGTAATCTGCTTGTAACACTGATATGCGTATTGTGGTTCTCCTGACGCTACCCTATGCCACACTCTCCGGTTAAAGCTGCCACCCGAACAGCTACACTTCAATTTTTTTGTCCACACATCTCCTGATGCGTGTTTCCCCCTCTTGCCACGATTATCGACAGATTGTGTTTTCGCATCCATCTTCTTTTTCACTCTGGCATATTCTTCCTTAGTAACAATGGGAATGTGCGTACCTTCTGCCACTATATTTTCTATCTCTCCGTGATTTTTGATTTTCTTTTGTTCCAGATAATCAGGTACATATTCTTTCCTATATACAATCGTTCCACAATAGAAAGCATTATTAAGTACCCTGCTGATAGTAGAACAACTCCAATTTTTCAATCCGGTAGCGGTTAGCCTCCCTGCACCTTCCAAAGCAAATTGTATCTGCCTTAATCCCATTCCGTCAAGATACATATCGAAAATCATGCGTACTGTTTTTGCCTGTTCCTCATTGATGACAAATTCTTTTCCAACCCTGTCATAGCCGAGTATGTTTCCGGTTCCGTATGGCACAGCATTTTGAAAAGAAACTTTCTGTCCGGCCTTTACCCTGATTGAAGTCTTTTTGCTTTCATTCTGCGCCAGAGTTGCCATGATCGTCAAACGCAGCTCTCCGTCCTCGTCATTCATTGTCCAGATATTATCCTCTGTAAAATATACCTCCACGCCATATTTTTTTAATATTCTTGTTTGCTGCAAAGTATCAACTGTATTCCTCGCAAACCTCGAAACCTCTCTTGTTATAATCAGGTCAAATTTCCTATCTTCCGCATCTTCCATCATCCGCAAAAAACTCTGTCGCTTTTTTACAGAAGTACCCGTTATTCCCTCATCTATATATCTTTCATATAGTGTCCAGTCCGGGTGCTTTGCAAGAAGATCGTCATAATACTGGACTTGATTTTCTAAGGCTGAGAGCTGTGCTTCATGTTCGGTTGAAACTCTTGCATAAATCGCCACAGTTCTTTCCATATATTTCTACCCTCTTAAACTTCCTACTTTGTTACCACGCATTCATAATATCACAATTTCTCTCTGAGTGCAACACTTTTTATCTTTGGCAAATAATCTTTTCGAATATTCTTATACACAATCTCGGAAATTTCTCCTTTATGATACATATGCCGTATCATTGCAAGAGCCATGACAATTTCTTCATCATGCCCCATGATAAGATTCATATCCTCTCTTTTTCCCAAAAAAATCACCTCCAAACATTACAACAAGACTTTATCTGCCCATGACAACCACGAACCGTTTTCCCGGCTCTCATCAGCAGACAAAACTTTTCTCCAATCCTTTTCAAAAAACACATACGAGTGACAGCTCATTACACTGCCCACATCGGTATCGCACCGTCATTCCAAACTGACCGGAAAACCCGGAAGTATCATTATCAAAGATATGCCTCATTGCCTCATGCAACTGCTGCACTTTTTGCCAGACATTCATCGCTCACTGCCTTAACTTCAATACCAGATTTCAGCATTCCCTCGTATGCACTTCCACACAAAAAATGGAAGCAGGCAGTTCTTGGCGTGTCCGCATAGCGGCTCCGCACATCCCACACGTCCCGTATGTATTTACATATTCAATTATCAAGGTACACACGCCAACCTGCGTTGGCGGGCAGAAAACCCTCTGCCTGTTTTGGATAAAATCTATTCTGGACTTGCCAGCCCAAAAAGCACATAAGCACTCTCTGTCTGCTATGAACAGTTCTGTAAAGATTATGTGCTTTAGCGGAATGGCAAGTTTATAATTCCAGTTTATCGGGGCCGTATTTATGTATGATCTGCAACAGGATTTTCTTTTGCGCTCCCTCTGCCTGTCCATATATTTCACGCAGAGTTTTTAGCTCGTCAGCAGAAAGGGTATTCACATATGGCTTGTAATCATCCCCTATAAAAATCCCACCATCCCCTCCCTGCTTTGTATAAATCGGGTATCCGGGAGATAAAGCCTGAATATCTTTTTGTATCGTGCGGGTAGTGACGCCAAATTCGTCCGCCAGTTCCCTTGCCGTTGTACGCCGCCGGATAATCAGAATGTTAATGATTTCCGTCCTGCGGTCTGCTGTATTCATGCTTCACCTCCCTTCTGCTAATTCTCCAATCACATTGTAAAAAACGAACCCGAACAATCCGTTCCTATTCAAAAAAATAATTTAAAAAGTTTTCCGGTTCTCTCCTGCCCCACTCTTTTGACAGCCTTTATACCTCCGTCTTTTGTTTATCTCCTGCTATCTTTTGTTGACTTTCCTCCTGCCGCTTGTTAAAATCTTTAGTGGATAGAATCACAACTTCATCAACGGACACTCAAACTGCTATGAGCCGGATCAGGGCAACTCTGCCCTGTTTTGGTTGTGGCAGTTTTTTATTTGCCAGGGCAAACCCAAAAGCCAAATATCCGCAGGGCTTTTCAAAAGCAGGGGCGGAAACGCCCATATGTGTTGTAAGACGCTCGCCTAAGCTCGCACAACACGCAAACTCCCTACGGGCAGTTTGCACAAGAATAGCAAGCACTGCCTACGGACGTCCGTAGGCTTCAATTTCCCCAAGTTTCTCCAAGTGGAAACTTGAGAAAATTGGCTTGCAGAGGGCATATCCCCCTGACCCCCTTTGCGCTACAAAATCCCGAAATTACCTCTGCGGAATTTCTGGATTTTTACGCTTGAAAAAACCTCCCGCCGGATACGGCATATTACATAAAACAAACCATTTTTAACGAAAGGAGCTTCCCAAATAATGGAGAACCGAGAACGTCAAAACCGCCTAACCCTGCGTCTGAGCGATAATGAGCTTTACATACTGGAGCAGAAATGCAAAGCCTCCAATATGAAAGACAAGTCCTCTTTCCTGCGGCATCTGATTTTGTACGGTTATGTCTATGACATTGACTACTCAGAGCTTCGGGAATACAATGCTGCGCTTGCAAAAATCGGGAACAACTTAAACCAGATTGCAAAGCGCATGAATGCCACAGGCAACGTATACAAAGCCGATGTAAATGAAGTAAAGGAGCTGATGCAAAAGGTATGGCATACACAAAAATCCATGCTGTCACGGCAACCGTCAATAAAGCAGTAGACTACATTTGTAATCCAAGCAAAACTGATGAGGGCATACTGATTTCGTCTTATGGGTGCAGCCCGGAAACTGCCGCCTACGATTTCAAATTTGCGCTGTCAAAAACCAGGCAGTCCGATCCAAATAAAGCCTATCACCTGATACAGTCTTTTCTTCCCGGTGAGGTTTCTTATAAGGAAGCCCACCAGATAGGCGTGGAGCTTGCCGACAAACTTTTGGAGGGGAAATACTCTTATGTTGTCACCACCCACATTGATAAAGGGCACGTCCACAACCACATCATTTTCTGCGCCGCCGATAACATCAATCATGTGAAATACCATGACTGCAAAAAGAGCTATTACAACATCCGCAGCCTAAGCGATGACCTCTGCCGGGAGCATAAACTTTCCATCATTACTCCGGGGGAAAAACGGGGGAAAACTTACAGTGAATGGCAGGCTGGAAAAAACGGTTCCGCATGGAAAGAACAGTTAAAGTCCGCCATTGACGAAGCCATTAAAAACGCCGCCACCTACGATGACTGCATTGAACTGATCCGGGCAAAAGGTTATGAAATAAAAGGTGCGGACTTTGGGGAGAAAGCACATAAATTTATCTCATTCCGTCCTCTGGGCAGGGAGCGTTTTGTCCGTGGGAGCGCAAAGTCTTTAGGAACGGAGTACACCAAAGAACGCATCAGGGAGCGCATTGAGGAAAAGGCGCTTGCTAAGGAAAAAAAGCGTATTCCGTTCCCTGCCCGGAAGAAGCCCGTTGCCAAAGATTATTCAAGGAAAAATCTTATTGACACCACCGAGGATAAGTTTGCTGAAAGCCCCGGCCTGAAACATTGGGCTGACATTCAAAACCTTAAAATTGCCGCCGCAAGTTACAGTCAGGCAGGCTCTATTTCCGAGCTTGAAAAGCAGATCGTCGCCAAGTCCACACTGGCAAAAGCAGCCCGTGAGAGCCTTGTGGAAACCGAGCATCAGCTAAAAGATTTAGGGCAGGTTTTGAAATATGCCGAGCAGTACAAAGCCAACCGCATCTACCATATCCGCTACCAGAAGTCAAAGGATAAGGACAGATACCTGCGCCAGCACGAAACGGAGCTTCTGCTCCATGACGGCGCTGAAAATATGCTGAAACGCTTTGGTATTGACACAAAAAACCTTGATGTCGAAAAGCTCCGCAGCGACTACAATGCGCTCTATTCCAAAAAGCAGGCTTTACAGAAAACTTATAAAACTGCCGAAAAGGAAAGCGCTGACCTTAACCGGAAACTGGATAACCTCAACCAATATCTTGACCGTACCCCGGAGCAGGCGGCTCTTGACAAAAAAGTGGAAAAAAACCAAAATACCCTCTAAATTCGACATCAAAAAAGGGTGTATCCCAACGAGGTTTTGTCCTCCATTGCGATACACCCTTATGTGTGTGGCAGTCCCTGTTTTTAGACCTTCTTCATATTTAATGTTATGTATTTTCTTATATCGCTCTTTCATGTACTCTGATTCACTTTCCAACTGTATTCTGCCGTAATTCACGCCCGCCGAAGTGTATTGTAAACTACTATCGAGGTGAACCACAATGAATGAAGCAAAACAAAATCTTGCTGCCGCAGTGCGTGATGCCCGGACTGGACTCGGACTCTCGCAGGAAAAACTTGCCGAAATCCTGAATATTGACTCACGCACCATACTCAATATCGAAGCCGGACGGGGAAACCCCAAACCTTCAGAAGCTCCTGGCTCTGCAAAAAGACTGTACGGAGCAGGAAGCGACTGATCTGCTCCCTATGGTTCGTTATCTCCTAGAATTACTACGGAAATAAAGAACTCCATTGCTGTTGAAAAAACAATTCTTCTAATCTCAATAATATGATTCTTTCTTAAATGTGCAAAGGCATCTATTGGTATCTTCCAAATAGATGCCTTTTTTCAAATTCTTTACATCAAATTATGATCCTGCATTCATCCAGTACTAGCTCCCACAAAGACAATCTCCGGACGGTTGTTGAAATGAACTGGCTTTTAACTTTGAATTTTTAGTCCGCATTTTCTCGAAGAAACGAAATCAAATCGCTGTCCGTTTTTTCCATAAACACCGCACCATGCAATTTTGCTTCCATAACAATACGTTCTTCCCGCATAGCAGACATAAGGATAAACAGCATAGAAAACTTTTCCTGTCTGCAAAATTCTAACAGTTCAAGCCCTGTTCCGTCCGGCATAGCATAGTCAGAGCAAATCACATCAAATACAGTGGTTGACACTTCCTTTTTGGCTTCTGTCAAATTGCCAGCGGTTGTTATTTCATAATGGTCTTTCAAAACATAGCTTAATCCCTCTAAAAAATCAGAGTAATCATCTACAATCAAGATTTTTTTCATGGTTAATCACCCCGCATTTACTACATTGACAATACTTGTCTTTTTAATCTTCCGGGACGGTGCAATGACAGCAATAAATGTAGTCAAGATTGCCGCTGAAATTACTACGGCAAGAACCAATAACGGCGGTTCCCATTCCTGCCCCCAATTAGAAGTAATAAGCATTTCAAAGAAAAAGCGGTGCAGGAATAACCCTGATACAGCTCCGGCGATGCTGCCAGTGATAGCATAAGCTGCGGCTTCTGCCCGTATTACCTTTTGAATTTGTTTCCCCGACATTCCGACTGCCCGCATGACACCATAATGATTGATCCTGCTGGAAACACTCGCATTGACCGTGTTGATAATATTGATTAAAGCCACCAGCGCAATCACGATCAGAAATCCGTAGACAAAGACCGCCATAGCAAAATACCCGGTGCGTACTTCCTCGTTGTGCTGCCGCATATCAAGCAGTTTCATATCAGGAGTAATCAGGTTCCTGATCTGCCCGGATATGTCTGTACTTGCCTGAACTTCGATAATCTTATAATCTGTAATACCCGTTAAAGCGGTAAACATATTTTCGGAACAGACAATAATCCACTCCCCATTGGAAGAATCCAGCGGAACGTCAGACACAATGCCGGAAACCGTCGCTTCATGCGTTGTGCCGTTTATGTCCAATGTGATAATGTCGCCAATCTCCCAATGAAATTCCTGTGAATAGCCATAATCCACTAAAACGCCGTTTCCATTCTGAACATTTTCAATATCCCCGGAAATCAACACATCACTTGCCCATGAAAATTGAGGTTCATCATAAGAAACTAAAGTTGCCCTGTTGGAGCCTTTTTTATCATTTGCGGGAATGTCCGTGCAAAACATTCTCCCATATACTTTTTCCGTTCCCGGAAGCTGTTCTATTTCCTCTTTCAGGGAATGGGGCAGAGAAATATGCGGTTCATTTCCCTCTACCGTCAAATCCGGCGCATAAGGCTTCAAGGGGCTTAACGCATGGTTCATAAACGTAATCAATATGGTAAAACACAAAAACAGGGTAATACTGATCGCAAAAGAACCCGCAATCAAAATCATGCTTTTCTTGTTAGAAAAGGCATGGCGCAGTCCCATAGCTGTATCTACATGAAATGCTTTTGTATTGGACGCTTTTTTGAAGTTTTGGTGAGCAGTCTGATTGATATTCCCTGTTACGGCTGTTTGCGGAGATACCTTTGCGGCATTTTTAGCCGGAGAACTTGACGCAATCATCACAACAAAAACACCTATTACCGTCCCCGCTAATATGCCGGGAAAGCTGAATTGAAACTGCGGCATTTCCGGGAGATATTGTGAGTTAATCGCATTTAATACATAAACAGCAATCCATAGAATGACACTCCCCGAAAGTAACCCGACGGGAATTGCTTTCAGGCAGTATAATAATCCCTCCCTGCGGATATACCGTTTAATCTGCCGCTTTGTAGCCCCAAGACAGCGCAATAAGCCGAAAAACTGTGTCCTCTCCAAAATGCTCATATTAAAGCTGCTGGCGATCATAAATGTTCCAGTCATGGCAACAAGGACAAAAAGGATTGCCGCAGTAAGGTAGACTTCCAGCATGGTAGTGTCTTTGCTTTGCCCCATTAAGCCAAGAAGCATAACATTTGTAGAAATCTGTTCATCTGTCAGGGAAAATTCGGCTTTTATTTCTTCATTTGCACGGTTGATATTGGTTCCGCTCTTAAATTGAATATAATTATATTCCTGATATTCTGTTTCCGGCAGGAAGCGCAGCCCACCCTCTGCCAGTTGTAATCCGTGTGCATCTGTTCCCTGCAAACTGGAAAAATCGCCATAAGTGCCTGAAATCTGATATTGCCTTGTCTGCCCGTCACTATATACAATTTCAATCGTATCTCCAATAGACAGCCCGAATTGCTCCAAGCCCTGCCTGTCTAACAATGCTTCCGTTTCCGAAACAGGGTAATGTCCCTCGGTAACTGATAAATTCATTTGTTTCGCAAGTTCCTCGCTGCTGCTTTGGATAATCAATTCTTTTCCCTGATAGGTTGTGCTGGAAGCCATACCCAAAAAGCCGGAAACAGACACGTCTTTTCGGTTGCTGATAACGTCCGCTGTTTCTAAAGGGATATTGGAAATGATCGTATGCCAGTTTCCATACCGCCGTATGGCTTCCTCTTTTTGGGCTTTCAGGCTCATATCTGCCATTCCGAAAATTGCCGTTACCAGCATGACAGAAATAGCAATGCAGATAATGGTAAGGCGGTTTTTCTTCTTATGGACTTTTGCATATTCTGAAACAAGACCAAGATAGCCTTTCATTCGCCGCACCTCCCGAAATCTGTTATGATACCGTCCGACACCTGCAGTATCCGGTCAGCGGTAGAAGCAATGCTCCTGTTATGTGTAATCATAATGATTGTCTGTTCATACCGTTTGGACGCATTTTTCAAAAGCGCAATGACTTCATTACTGTTCTGTGTGTCAAGGTTCCCCGTTGGTTCGTCCGCTAATATCAGCATAGGGCGGGTAATCAATGCCCTGCCGATTGCCACACGCTGCTGCTGTCCGCCGGATAACTGCCGGGGGAGATGATGCCGCCGTTCCTGCAAATTCAGTACGGTCAATATTTCCTCTAAATAAGCAAGATCAGGCTTCTTATAGTCAAGCAGCAAAGGGAATGTAATATTTTGTTCGACATTCAATTCAGGTATGAGATTAAACGCCTGAAAAATAAACCCGATATTTCTGCGGCGAAAAATTGTAAGTTCTTCATCTTCCAATGTAAATATTTCTTTTCCGTCAATAAACACTTTGCCCGAAGTCGGCGTATCCAGCGCACCGATCATATTGAGAAGCGTGCTTTTTCCAGAGCCGGACTCTCCGACAACTGCAACAAACTCACCCTTAGAAACAGAAAAATTTACCTCTTTGAGTGCGTGAACGGCGGTTTCCCCCTCGCCATATGTTTTACAGATAGAATTTACTTCCAATAAGTTCATTTTGTACCTCCATTGTTCTTGTTTCTATAAATCAGTCCAAGCAGTAATTCAATTACGCATGATAAAAATAATAGACCGCTGAAAATTTTTGCAAATGGCTCTAAGCCGCCAAATCCAAAAGTGAATATCACAAGTGCCATGCCGCCGCCCGCAACAAGCAGGGAAAGAATGACTAATAGAGCTTTCAGTCTGCTTTCCGCACACAAGGCAGCTATAAAGTATACGACACTTTCAATCAGCAGCAATACGCCCAAAAAAACGGGCATAATACTAATCAGGTAACGGAAATAAACAATGCTTAAAATCCCAAACAGGATTGCCGCAGCCGTTATGAAAAGATTTAAAGTTACAATATGCTTTTCCTCCCTGTCCCTGCCGGAAAGAAAGTCTAAGATACCTAATGCGCCATTCAAAATGGCATAAGCCGCAACCACATAGATTATGCTGCCTTGTAGAAATTCCGGGAACAGAAGCGTTACAAGCCCCATAGCCCCAAGCAGGGCAGCCCGTAAACCAGACCACCTTGCAATCTTTTTGAATTGTAAAAAAGTCATAGATGTTATCCTCCTTTCGTTCTACAAGAAGAATAACATCTATTTCCTACTCCCAAGTGAATTGAAACTTACAATTTTGTAATTTTATCTGAATTTAGAAAAGTGATATTGAAAACACTTCCCTTGCCTAACTCGCTGTCTACGGTAATGTTTCCGTCGTGGGCTTCTATGATCGCTTTGGCAAGCGGCAGACCAAGCCCTATCCCCTGTGTGTCTTTAGAAAAACGGCTGCGGTAAAAGCGTTTGAAAATGTAATGTATATCTTCCGGGTGAATACCGCTGCCAGTATCTTTTATTGTAATCTGCGTCAGGTCAGGAAGCCCTTTCCAATCAATCACAACCCGGTCACCTGTGCCTGTATGGTCTAAAGCATTTTTCACAATGTTGCTGATTGCTTCGATAATCCAGTCGCGGTCACAAAAAAGCGTGATGTTATCAGCCCCGGATAAAATAATTTCTTTTCTTTCCTGCTTCGCCCGGTATGCAAAATGTAATTCAATATCTTTTACCATATCAGCTACGTTTTCAACGCTTTTTTCTATGATGATAGTACCAGCGTCTAATTTCGTAATTTCCAGCAGATTTTGTACCAGCGTTTCAATTCTGTTTAGCTCCTGCTCTGATAATATGGTAAATTTCTTTATTTCAGGCAGTCTTTCCGCTTCTCCCTGCACCATTTCGTTATAGATACTCAATGCGGCAATAGGCGTTTTGAACTGATGTGAAATATCCGATATGGTATCCCTTAAAAATTCCTTTGAGCGCAATTCATTTTCAGCATGGGCGTTTAATACAGCAGCCAAGGTGTTCACCGAATGGAACAGTTTATATAATTCACCCTCCCTGTCACAAGCAATGCGGGCGTTGGTATCGCCTTTCAGGTATTTGTCGATTGCTGATACAGCTACCCCGATCAATTTATGCTGCTGATAAAAATACCAAAAACAAACAGCCGCTATGCCGCCTCCCGATATAACAGAAAGAACGGAAATGAACGGTATGCAGCTATCACGGAATACCCATATCCCTATCTGCGACAATAGTAAAAAGCCAGCTATAAAAACGGTTATCCCTGTAAATAAAAATTTGGTATCTTTGTTTGTAAACAATTCCATGCTCCACCTCAACAAATAATGTTCCATTTATACCCCATGCGCCTGATATTGAGAAGCATTTGCGGCTCGCTGGGATTGTCCTCAATTTTGATACGCAGTCTGCGGATATAAACAGTCAGTGTATTACTGTCAACATAATTTCCGTCACCGTCCCATAATTTCTGTAATATCTGCTCTTTAGACAACAGGACGTTAGGATTTTGCATAAACAGACAAAGCAATTTATATTCCGCTGCGGTCAAGTCCAATAGTTCCCCGTTTTTATATGCCTGTCCTTGCAGGAGCAGGACTTTAATACCATTTGAGTGAAGCTCTGTATTGGCAGAGCCAAAGTCATTTGCCCGGCGAAGCAGGGCATTGATCCGCGACATTAACACACTAACCTTAAATGGTTTCGTAATATAGTCGTCACCGCCTATATCCAAGCCCATAATCACATTGATTTCCTCGTCTGAAACCGTTAAAAATATGATTGGTACTTTTGATGTCTGCCGGACTTTCCGGCAAATTTCAAAGCCGGAACCGTCGGGGAGGGAAACGTCTAAAATCAGTAAATCGTACTTTCCCTCCGTCCATGCGGTATCAGCTTCTTTTATTGTCCTCGCAATGTCTAATTCAAATCCCGCCTTTTGAAAAGCAAATGTCAGTCCGTTAATCAGGCTCAAATCATCTTCCAACAATAATATTTTACTCATTTTTCATCCTTTTCCGTTTTTCTGTGTCCTTTGCATCAGCCATAACAGACTGAATCCATTCTGCATTATTTCAGGAGCTTAAAAGCGTCTACTGGTAACCTTAATAGACGCCTCCTCTTTTTTCTCACCTGCTAACACCGTCTTGTGAAAATGAATCCGATGTTTTACTTGTATCATAGCTTTATTTTTTCCTAGAGATAAATAATCTCATCACAGATACCCGTTGACGGTTCTCCCATATACCCAATGTGCAAATTTCCACTTAGAGATAGTTCCGTTAACATCCGATCCAAATTTTCTGCATCTTCCATCGTCACTCCCTCATACAAACCGCATATTACATAGTCCTCTGCCCCTAAAAGTATCACACCTGTTAATAACAGCCTGCTCCTCTCACCTACAGATAACGAACCTACATTTGCATTTTTATCAATCTTTGCAAACTCCAATAATCCTTCAAGGGTATCATCTGGATTTTTATAGTTCTTTGTTTTCCTAATACTATCCAGATATTCAAAGCAGGTTATATGATCTGGCAATATTTCATCAGCTACAAATACCACTCTTGTCTTTCCCTCAAACACATTCTCTGCAAAATACTGCTTGAGCTTTTTTTCACTTCCTACATAACCTTTCACTGTATACATTTTATTTTCTCCCTCAATTGTCTATTTCATTTTTTATGGATTTTTTCTTATGCCTATGATAATTAACTTACTCATACAAAGACTGGTATTTCCTCTATGAACTTAGCCTTAATCCTTTTAACACAAATCCAGAAAGCACCAGAAGCGGTATCAGCTTCTTTTACTGTCCGTGCAATGTCTAATTCAAATCCCGCCTTTTAAAAAGCGAATGTCAGTCCGTTAATCAGGCTTAAATCATCTTCCAATAATAATATTCTACTCATTTTTATCCCTCGTTTGTTTTTGAGGATTGTTGTCTTTGCCCTTTTTTTTCCTATATTCTTTGATAGCCTTGTTTCTAAGCGGTATTCCAACACCAAGTAGAAGCACCACAAATAAAACAGTAAAATCCATGTTCTCACCTCACATTTCTTTATTTTTCAATATCTTAATAGACACCAATATGGAAACAACATACATTGCAATAACAAAAATAACAGCTAATAACATTAGCAGAACAGGGGAATTGATAATTGTAAAAAGCAGCTTATTTTCACCAACAGGAATTTTTGTAATGAGCAACAAGGTTATCAAAAATCCTGCAACTGGGATATACATAAACACCCTGCCTTTGATAGAGCCAAATTTATAATATCCGGGCAGTTGAAAAACTGTATAAAGAGCAAAAAGGAATATCCCTATGACAGCAGCACTTATATAATCGAATATGCTAATGGTTTCTCCCAAAATGGTTAATATGACAGGGTGAGCAACTAAAGAAAATATCAGTGCAATTAAGCCCATGATAATGATAAAAATATATCGCCCAATAACCATGTCGCTTTTTCGGATTGGCAAAATACCGTATAGCCGTTCCATAGAGTTCTTTTCTGTAATAGAAAATGTATATCCTGTTGTCATGGCAATAAAGCACATAGCAAATGAAATTCCCGTCAGTAAAGAGCGATTAACAGCGGCAAATACGACAGGCAATATCATTGTGAAACATATGGTTTTCACATAGGGCTTTACTAATGAAAAATCGAGTTTTGCTGATTTCCAGATATTATGCATACTGATCACCTCTCCTGCTGGTAAATACAACAATATCATCAATGGTTGCCGGTTCCACATTTAGGTGCGCAAACTGTTTCGAATCCTCGGTCTTGACAAGCGCCTCAAATCCAGTTGAGAAATTCCGGATACCAAGCATTTTTTTACTTATTTCCGCAGACAATTCTTCACGCCCGCCTTTGACGATCCTGAAACTGTCTAT
>OFGQ01000680.1_pt1 | contig 26325 bp, 21 predicted proteins | sample 1521791 | NCBI WGS metagenome assembly OFGQ01 (sample SAMEA3504116, study PRJEB24116) | mouse gut metagenome | biome: mouse gut; feature: mouse-associated habitat; material: faeces | place: Denmark | collected 2011 | reverse complement strand
CAGCGCCCGGCTCTAACCATAAATCAACCGTTTTATTTTTGGAAGGTTACTCCCACGACCGCCACATTCACGCAGCACACGCTCAGTCCGCTGGTGTTTTCCACCGCGCTGAACACCGCATCCTGCACCGCTTTCGCCACATCTGTCACCACATAGCCGTACCGTACCAGGATGGACAGGTCCACCGTAATCCGCTCATCCTCAACGGCGAGGCGAACGCCGCGGGTCAGCGCCTTACGGTTGGCCGCAGCGGTCACATCACTGCTCAGCCCGGACCCCAAAGAGCTCACGCCCTCCACGTCTACCGCCGCTGCCGCAGCGATCACAGCCAGTACCTCCTCGGAAATGCTGACACTGCCCAACTCACTCTCATGGGAAATATATTCTTTGCCTTCGGCCATCACGCCTCACGCTCCTTCTATCAATGCTGAGGCTATTATATCACCTTGTCCCGCAAATTACAATCCCGTATTTTCTATACTTTTACGGCTCTGTTTCGATGATTTTAATCCTGCTGGCCGCCAGCCCGGTCTCCTCCATAACGATCTCGGAAATTTTGGCAATGTCCGTCTCGCTCAGCCCATCGGCAGTGGACGAAACCACCACGCTGGCGCTGTTGTCACCGATAAAGCACACGCAGTCGCCGTAGCCCTTTGCGGTAACCAAATTTTCCACCTGGGCCTCAGACAGCGTCAGCGCCGCCATCGTCTGAATGGACGCATTCGCCTCATCGATCACGTCCTGCTGGGCGTTGGCGTCGGCGGCGGCCTGCTGGAGCAGCTCCAGAGCACTGTCTCGGGCCTGCTGCCGGTTCAGCCGCGCCGATGCAAAGTACCCGGTGGACACCGTACCGCCGGGCTCGCTGCTTTCCGCCGCGTCTGGCGCATCGCTGGCCTGGCCGGCCGCGTCCTTTCCGCCGTCCTCTCCATTGACCAACGTGGTCTGCCCCAGCAGCTTGCCGCCGCTCTCACCGTTTCCGCCGCCCTCCGCTGTCTGGCTGCTGTATGACCAATTCAGGTATACAGCAGCTCCTACGAACAGCACTATGGCCACTACCACTGCGTTTCGTTTCCAAACACTCATCGCTCTGCCCTCCAAGTTTCCATAATTGGGGACGTTACCCCCCTTTGCACACTGTGATCCGGTCTGTGCCAATGCCGGTGAGCGCCGACACCGCCCGGGCCATCAACAGCCGGATTTCCGCATTGTCTCCGCCCTCACAAACCACCAGTGCTCCCTGAAATGTAGGATATCGCTGCATCAGCAATACCGCCTCCTGACCTGAGCCGGAATCCACCAGCACGGTCTCCTCCTCCACGCTGCTTCCCCGTTCCGTCACGGAAGTGGAGCGGTCCGACGCCAAAACTTGCTCCATGCCGCTTTTCACTGTGAGCGTCACGCTCACTCTCCCAGCCCCCTCTACTTTGGACAGGGTTTGAGAAAGCTTTTCCTCCAAAGCCGCCAGGTCAAAGGCCTCTTGACTGCTCTGTGCCCCAGCCTCGGCTTTTGGGGTTTTTTCGCCCGCTCCTGACGGCCACAACAGCAGGATAACGCCCGCGGCAATGACAATCAGCACATATTTGTACTGGTCCAGCAATTTCCACAGCTTTGCGCCGTCCGGCGGTTTCCATTGAAGCTTCATGGCTCTATCTCCTCGTAATACTGCCGCTGGATGGGAACGCCCAAATCTTCCTCCATCAGCCGGCTGAGCTGAACGCGCTGTTCTTCCGTCCACCTCCCCCTGGCGGTGACCTCCCAGGGGCTGGGTACGCCGTCCTCATCATATGAAAAGGTCACCTCCGCCTGACAGGAAATGCCGAATTCCTTCGCCTTGTCCAAAATATATGCGGCTGCGGCGTCCTCTATGATGGTTTGGTAGAACAAAGCGTTTTTCTCCTCCAAAATTTTTTCATAGCTCTGCCCCGTGGCCCGGTACTCCTCTATGGCCTTGGAAAAAAGCGCCCCATCCACCCGCAGCACGGGACCCACCGCCGCCACCAGCAGCGCAAGCCCCCCGGCCAGCCGGCACACCCTTTTCACGCTTCCCTTTGGCGCCAGGCTATCGGCCAGCGCCAGTACCATGGCCGTACACGCTACCCCCAGCAGCCATTGCCGCACCAGCTCCATCATACCGCAGCCACCGATACGCAGGACACCAGTGCGATGAGCAGCAGCAGACAGCAGGCCCCCATCATCCCCAGCACCAATCCAAACGCGCCGCTGATCCGGTCCACCAGCTCCCATACCGATCCGCTGCCCATGGTGGCAGAGACAGCGGCCACCAGCTTGTACACCAGGTAATGGACTGCCAGCCGCAGCAGCGGAAGCAGACAGATTCCCAAAATGGTCATCATTCCAAACACGCCAACCGTCCCTTTCAACACCCCCGCCGAGGCCAGCACCGTCTCCGTCGCATCGGACAGGATTCCGCCCACCACCGGGATGGCCCCTGAAATGGCAAACTTGGCCGCTTTCACCGTCGCCGCATCCGCCCCGCCCGCCACCGCTCCACTGGCGGTAAGGTAGCCCACAAAGACCAGCATCACGATCGTCAGCACTGTCGTCACCGCCCATTTCAATAAATCCGCCAACCGCTTCAACCCCTCCTGTCCGGTGGCCGCCTGCGCCACCGAGGCTGCAATATATCCGTATAGCAGTGGAATCAGCAGGCCATTGATCACATTGACCAGCACATCAGAAAACAGCGCCGCCGCCAGCTGCCGCGCTGCCGCCCCGGTGATGGCGCCGGTGGCCGCCGTCACCACCGCCACCGTAGGCAGCAGCACGTTGGCAAAGGATGTCATTTTTCCAATTGCTTCCGTTCCCATGCCCAAAAGAGCGTTCACATCCGCCACCGCCACTGCCGCCACCGCCAACGTCCCCGCCAGGGAAACCGTGCGCACCTGGCTGTCTCCCATCCCCTCTTGAACGGTCTGCGCCAGACCGCAAAACAGCAAAATCACCAGGATCAGCACCCCGGAACGTGCCGCGCGCCGAAACACGCCTCCCAACTCCCGTGTCCCGGTATCCAGCAACCCTGCCAGCCCCTCATCTAAACCGACGCCGTACTCCGCCATCCCTCCGTTTTCCGCCGCCGACCGCTCCAGCCTTCCCATATCCAGTTCATCCTCCTGAATGGACACCGCTTCCTCCAGCGTCAGCGCCCGCGCCGGCAGGCAGAGCGCCGCCAGCAGCAGCGGCAGCAGCGCTACAATCACCCTGCGCCCCATGGCTCCGCCCCCTTTTCTTACATCAGCTCCATCAGTACATCCACCACCGCCGACATCAGCGGCAATACGGTCAGCAGCGCCAGCGCGGTCCCCGCCAACTCCACCGCCGATGCCAGCCCCCCCTCCTTTGCATCCCGGCAAAAATCGGCGGACAGGCGGGTAATGATGGCTATTCCCGCTGTCTTCACCACCGGTTCCACCACCTGCGCGGACAGTCCGCCGGTCTCCACCAGCTTGTCCAGCAACTCCACCGCAGCGTTCAGCGCCCCGGAGCAGTACAGGAGAATCAGCGCACTGGCGCAAACCGCTAACGCCAGCCCAAGCTCCGGCTCCTGCTTCCGCACCACTGAAGCGCACACTGCCGCCGCAATCGCCGCTGCGGCAACCTGAATCACGTCGCTCACAGCCCAAACAGGTTTTTCACCAGGTCAAATAAATCACTGATCTCCTGCACCACAATCATCAGCACCACCACCAGCGCTACCAAAGTCGTCATGGTGGCCATCTCATCCCGGCCCGACCGGGTCAGCACCTGATTCAGTACAGAAACCAAAATGCCGATGGCGGCAATTTTAAAAATCAAATCCACATTCATGGTACGTCCTCCCATCCTTTGTATGCGGCGTTTATCAAATCAATAGGACGGCTAAAAACAGCCCGGCGGTCATTCCCAACACGCCATACACCCTGCCCAAACGGCGGCGATCCTCTCTGGCCTGGACAATCTGCCGGCCCAATCTGGACACTTCTTCCTCAATGGCCCTGCACTGGCTCTCCCCGTCATACCGCCCCAACACCGAGCCGAGCTGCTCCAGCATCTGCCTGTCCTCCGCCGTCAGCTGAAGCGGACACGTCTCCAGCTCCTCCCGCCACACCTGTTGAAAAGAGCGGCCATGCAGCCCTCCCGCCCCCTGTGCGCATCCCTCAAAAAAATGGGCGGCGCAGCTATGGCACTCCTCCGCCGCTACGCGCAGCGCGGCGGGCAGTGGAGCCAGACGACAGCCCAATTCCCGCCGAAGGGCATCCAGCCCAGCCGAAAGCTCCCATAAATCCCTGACCCGCCGGTCCAGCCGCCTAACCGCTCCCAACCCCATGGCTCCGCACCCCACTGTCAGCAGAACAGCCCCCATAACCTGCGTCATGGCATTTCCTCCACTCGTATCGTCCGTTCGCCGTTTCGCCGCTCCAGCACAACCAACCTTCGGAATATTCGGGCCGCCAGCAATTCGCGGTAGGATGCTCTGCGCTCCAAGTCGCCGGCACCGGCCCCATGGGCGGTGGCAACCAGTGCCACTCCGCAGCCCGCCGCAGACATAATCGCCGCTGCATCGGCCGGATCGGTGATCTCATCCACCGCCGCCACCTGGGGATTCATTCCCCGAATCAACATGGAAAGACCCTCCGCCTTGCTGCAGCCATCCATCACGTCCGTATGTCTGCCCACATAAAACTGCGGCTCTCCCTGGCACAGCGCGGCAATCTCCCCTCGCTCATCCACAACGCCGACGCGCCGGGGCGGGCCCGCGTCTCCATCGGAAAGCCCCCTGATGAAATCCCGCAGCAAAGTCGTTTTTCCCGCCCCTGGGGGGGCCAGAATCAGCGTGCTGAGAAATGTTCCGTCCTCCATCAGCTCTGGCAGCAGGGGCCTTGCCGGCCCCTCTACGCACCGGGCCACGCGAATGGACAGGGATGATATCTCCCGGAGGGTGATAATCTGCCCGTCCCGGCACGCCACCGTGCCGCACATACCCACGCGGTGGCCCCCCCGCAGCGTGACAAATCCTTGCCGCACCCTGTCCAGCGCCGTATGGGCGGAGGCCTGCGTGGCGTTTTCTACCACCTGACGCAGCTCCTCCTCTCCTACACGCGGCCCTACCGTCTCTATTTCGCCGCCAGGAAGCAGCGCCGTCATCGGAAAGCCCCTGCGCAGGCGCAGCTCCTCCAGCTGTTCCAGGCGCTCCCGTCCAATCTGTAAAAGTCCCTGAAACAGTGTCTCCGGCAGCACTGCCGCCGCGTCTTCCCACGCGCTCTGCCCACTCAAGCTCCTCACCTGCCCTCACTGGTTGTCCCATTCATATGAGAGCTCGTCCCACATTATTCCACCCCGATAAAATTTCGGCTCCACCCATGGGCATAAAAAAGCTGCCCACCAACCCTTGGCGGACAGCTTTCAAATATTTGCTTTTAAATCACAGAGACGATACGCTCCACTGCCTCCACCGTGGCGTCCGCGTCCCCAAAGGCGGTAACGCGGATATAACCCTCTCCGCTGGGCCCAAAGCCTGCGCCGGGCGTCGTCACCACACAGGCTTTCGTCAGCAGCAGGTCGAAAAAGTCCCAGGACGGCAGCTCGCCAGGGGTGCGCACCCATAGATACGGGGCATTCACGCCCCCGTATACCGTCAGCCCAGCCGCCGTCAGCCCTTCCTTAATCACCTTGGCGTTGTTCAGATAATAATCAATCGCCACTCTCGTCTGCGCCTTCCCTTCCCGCGTAAACACCGCCTCCGCCGCCCGCTGAACGACGTAGGGCACACCGTTAAACTTTGTGCCCTGGCGGCGGCTCCACAGCGCGTTCAAGGACGCCCCCTCCCGCTCCAGCTCTTTTGGAATCACAGTATAGGCGCAGCGGGTGCCGGTAAATCCGGCGCTTTTGGAAAAGGAGCGAAACTCAATGGCACAGGTTTTGGCTCCCTCGACCTCAAAAATGCTGTGGGGAATACCGGGCTGGCTGATGAACGCCTCGTAGGCGGAGTCAAACAAAATCACGCTGCCGTGGGCGTTAGCATAGTCCACCCACACCTTCAGCTGCTCCTTTGTCGCCGCCGCCCCTGTGGGGTTGTTGGGGGAGCACAGGTAAATCAGGTCGGGCGCCTGACCCTCCGGCAGATCCGGAAAAAAGCCGTTTTCCTCTGTACAAGGCAAATAAACCAGCCGGGTCCATTTCTCCCCATTGTACTCCCCCGCCCGCCCGGCCATGGCGTTGGTGTCCACATAGACGGGATACACCGGGTCGCATACCGCAACCACATTGTCCACAGAAAAAATGTCCCCAATGCTTCCGCAATCGCTCTTTGCCCCGTCAGATATGAAAATTTCATCGTCGGCAATGTCCACTCCCCGATCCTTGTAGGAATCCCGGATGGCAAACCGAAGGAAATCATAGGCGCAGCAAGTCTCCTCGCAATAGCCGCGGAAGGTCTCCTTTTCCCCCATCTCCCTGGACGCCTTCACCATGGCCTCCACCACAGCGGGGGCCAGCGGCTGGGTCACGTCGCCAATGCCCAGACGGATCAGCTTCTTCGGCGGATTCTGGGCGGAAAAAGCCCGTACCCGGCGGCCGATTTCCGGAAACAGGTAGCCGCCCGGCAGCTTGAGAAAATTCTGATTGATGCGGGCCATAGGACCCCTCCTCACTTTATCGCGCTAAATTGTCATGGTGCATAACGCCATTTTACACAAAAAGCCCAGCGGGGTCAATCGGCAAGTTCACCATCAAAAACAGCCACGGCAGGGCCGGTCATAAACACATGGCCGGATTTTTCCTCCCAACGCACGCGCAGCTCGCCCCCGGTCAGATGTACCACCGCCTCCCGGTCCAGCTTCCCCTGGGAAGCCATGGCGGCCACAGCGGCACAGGCCCCCGTGCCGCAGGCCAGCGTCTCCCCGCTGCCCCGCTCCCACACCCGCAGCTCTAAGGCTGCGGGGCCAATCACCCGAATAAATTCGGCATTAACCCGGTTTGGAAATTCCGAGTGGCATTCAACCGCCGGCCCAACCGTCCGCAGGTCCAACGCCTGAGGGTTCTCCACTTCAACCACCGCATGGGGATTCCCCATAGACACAGGAATCACTGTGCGCCGCTCTCCCATCATCAATAAATCCACCGGCTCAGAGATCACAGGCTCTCCCATGTCCACCGTCATTTCCGTAATATTCTTTCCCTTTACAGTCAGTTCAAGCTCTCGGTTCCCCGCCTGCGTCTCAATCATAAGATGAGCGCTGTCCGTCAGCCCCCGCTCATAGACATATTTCCCAAAGCAGCGAATGCCATTGCCGCACATAGCTCCCTCGGAACCATCGGAGTTAAATATCCGCATCCGAAAATCCGCTTGCTTTGACGGACAGATGCAGATGATGCCGTCCCCTCCCACGCCAAAATGACGGTCGGACAAGCGCCGCGCCAAGCCATGCAAATCATCGGGAATGGTCTCCATACAGTTAATAAAAATATAGTCGTTTCCCAACCCGTGCATTTTAGTAAATCGCATATGCTCCCCTCCTTATAGGGGAGCATATGCGCCAGCTTGGAAAAACAGTCAAACTTGTTAATAATTGATGATATACTTGTCCCGCTCCCAGGAGGACACGCGGGTGCGGTATTCATCCCACTCGGCCTCCTTGCCGGCGATGTACTGACTGGACACGTGCTGTCCCAGGGTGGACATCACCAGCTTATCCTTCTTCATGGCCGACAGGGCCTCCTCCAGCGAGCCAGGCAGTGCCTCAATGCCACGGCGCTTGCGAACCCCGGGCGACATGGCAAAAATGTTTTCAGTCACCTCCGGGGGCGGGGTCATTCCCTTCGCGATTCCGTCCAGCCCTGCGGCCAAACAAACCGCTAACGCGAGATAGGGATTGCAGGCGGGGTCCGGGCAGCGCAGCTCCACCCGCGTTCCCTGTCCACGAGACGCGGGGATACGGATCAGGGTGGAGCGGTTGGACGCCGACCAAGCCATATAGCAGGGAGCCTCAAATCCGGGCACCAGCCGCTTGTAGGAGTTCACCAGCGGATTGGTAATGGCCGCCATCCCCTTCATATGGGCAAGAATCCCCGCGATAAACGAGTAGCACTCCTTGGAGAGCTGCTTGTCTCCCTGCTCGTCAAAAAATACGTTCCTTCCATCCCGATACAGCGACATATTGGTGTGCATTCCATTGCCGGCCAAGCCGTAGACGGGCTTGGGCATAAACGTGGCGTGCAGACCGTCCCTCTGCGCCATGGTCTTAACCGCCAGCTTAAACGTCATAATCTTGTCGGCGCACTCCAAGGCAGGCGCATATTTGAAATCAATCTCGTGCTGTCCGGGGGCTACCTCGTGGTGGGACGCCTCAATCTCATATCCCATCTGTTCCAGCGCAAGGCAAATCCTCCGCCGGGTTGGCTCGCCGTGATCCAAGGGTCCTAAATCAAAATACCCCGCCTCGTCGTTGGTTTTCGTCGTCGGTTTTCCCTCCTCATCCGTCTGGAAGAGAAAGAATTCCGCCTCCGGCCCCACGTTAAAGGTATCATAGCCCATGGACCGGGCCTTTTCCAAAACCCGCTCCAGCACTCCACGGGGATCGCCCACAAAGGAGCTGCCATCCGGGTTGTGCACATCGCAGATCAGCCGGGCCACCTTGCCGTGCTGCGGCTCCCAGGGAAAAATGACAAAGCTGTCCAAATCCGGATACAGATACTGGTCGGATTCATTAATTCGAACAAAGCCCTCAATGGAGGAACCGTCCAACATAATTTGGTTGTTGACCGCCTTCTCAATCTGAGAGGCCGTAATCGCCACGTTTTTCAGCTGGCCAAATATATCGGTAAACTGCATCCGAATAAATTTGACCTCCTCCTCCCTCACGATACGAATAATGTCTTCTTTGGTATAGCCCATGCCTAACCCTCCCATTTCTTTTTCTCGAGCTCATTTTACCACTTCAGTATACTATAAATCCGATTTTTGTCAATCAATTTTGCTTCGGGCGCAAATTTTTGGTTCTGAATCCATGTTTGCACCCCTTTAAACCCTATTTTTTGTCATATCTCACTTTTGGCCATTCCAAAGTAGCTGACCGCCGGCCTGCTGGTATGACTGCAAGACTGAAGCCGGCAAATTGTGGATATCATTTCCTGTGGCTGATGGCATTTTGCGCCGTCTGCTGGATTTCTCTGCCATTCTTTAAAAATTATGCGAAAAAAAATAAAAAGAGTGGGGTTCATTACTTGACATTCCGCTGTCTGCTGTTTAAAATAATGTGCATTGATTTCCAGCATTTTTTCATTCACTTTTCGATTATTTTTGGAGGTATGTCAACAATGGCTCATAAGTACGTCTACCTATTTGACCAGGGCAACGCCAATATGCGCGAACTTCTTGGCGGCAAGGGGGCCAACCTGGCCGAGATGACCCACATCGGCCTTCCTGTGCCCCAGGGCTTTACGATCACCACCGAAGCCTGCACCCGCTATTATGACGACGGGCGTAAAATCGGCGATGATATTCAAGCTGAGATCATGGAATATATTGATAAGCTGGAGTCCATCACTGGGAAAAAGTTTGGGGATCAGGAAAATCCTCTGCTGGTCTCCGTCCGCTCCGGCGCCCGGGCCTCCATGCCCGGCATGATGGACACCATCCTCAATCTGGGCCTGAACGAAGACGTGGTAGCGGTGCTGTCCAATAAATCCGGCAATCCCCGCTGGGCTTGGGACTGCTACCGCCGCTTTATCCAGATGTATTCCGATGTGGTCATGGAGGTGGGCAAGAAATATTTTGAGCAGCTCATCGACCAAATGAAGGAGAAAAAGGGCGTCACTCTGGACGTGGAGCTCACCGCCGACGACCTGAAGGAGCTGGCCGGCCAGTTCAAGGCCGAATATAAGGCCAAAATCGGCGTTGACTTCCCCTCCGACCCCAAGGAGCAGCTCATGGGCGCCATTCAGGCCGTGTTCCGCTCCTGGGACAATGACCGGGCCAATGTATACCGCCGGGACAACGACATCCCCTACTCTTGGGGCACCGCCGTCAATGTGCAGTCCATGGCCTTTGGCAACATGGGCGACGACTGCGGCACCGGCGTGGCCTTTACCCGCAACCCCGCCACCGGCGAGAAAAAGCTGTTCGGCGAATTTCTGACCAATGCTCAGGGCGAGGACGTGGTGGCCGGCGTGCGTACCCCCATGCCCATCAGCGAAATGGAGGAAAAATTCCCCGAGGCCTTCGCCCAATTCGAGCAGGTCTGCAAAACCCTGGAGGAGCACTACCGGGATATGCAGGACATGGAATTCACCGTGGAGCATGGCAAGCTGTATATGCTTCAGACCCGAAACGGCAAGCGCACCCCCGCTGCCGCCCTGAAAATCGCCTGCGACCTGGTGGACGAGGGCATGATCGACGAAAAGAAGGCTGTGGCCATGATCGAGCCCCGCTCTCTGGACACCCTGCTCCATCCCCAGTTCGACGGCAAAGCGCTAAAGGAGGCCCCTCTGCTGGCCTCCGCTTTGGGCGCCTCCCCCGGCGCCGCCTCCGGCCGCGCCGTGTTCTCCGCTGAGGAGGCCAAGGAGTGGGCCACTCAAGGCGAAAAGGTCATCCTGGTTCGGTTGGAGACCTCCCCTGAGGACATCGAGGGCATGAAGGCCGCCCAGGGCATCCTCACGGTGCGCGGCGGCATGACCTCCCACGCCGCCGTGGTGGCCCGCGGCATGGGCAAATGCTGTGTGTCCGGCTGTGGCGAAATCAAAATGGACGAGGCCAACAAGCAGTTTGAGCTGGCCGGCAAAACCTTCCGTGAGGGCGACTGGCTCTCCCTGGACGGTTCCACCGGCAAAATTTACGACGGCGCCATCCCCACTGTGGAGGCCGCCATCAGCGGCGAGTTTGCCCGGGTTATGGGCTGGGCGGACAAATACCGCCGCCTGGAGGTGCGCACCAATGCCGACACCCCCCACGACGCCGCCCAGGCCAAAAAGTTCGGTGCTCAGGGCATCGGCCTGTGCCGCACCGAGCATATGTTCTTTGACGAGGACCGCATCCCCGCCATCCGCGAGATGATCTGCTCCGACACCGTGGAGCAGCGCGAGAAGGCGCTGGCCAAGCTGGAGCCCATGCAGCAATCTGACTTCGAGGGCATCTATGAGGCCATGGAGGGTCTGCCTGTCACCATTCGCTTCCTGGATCCCCCTCTGCACGAGTTCCTTCCCACCGAGGAGGCCGATATTGAAAAGCTGGCCGCCGACATGGGCAAGAGCGTGGCCGACATCAAGGCCATCATCGCCGGCCTCCACGAGTTCAACCCCATGATGGGTCACCGTGGCTGCCGTCTGGCCGTCACCTACCCTGAGATCGCCGTCATGCAGACCAAGGCCGTCATCAAGGCTGCGCTGAACGTCCAGGCCAAGCATCCCGACTGGAACCTGGTCCCCGAGATCATGATTCCTCTGGTGGGCGAGGTAAAGGAGTTTGCCTTTGTCAAGGGGATCGTCACCTCCACTGCCGATCAGCTCATCCAGGAGGCCGGCTCCGGCCTGAAGTACAAGGTGGGCACCATGATTGAGATTCCCCGCGCCGCCATGACCGCCGACGAAATCTCTCCGCTGGCCGATTTCTTCTCCTTTGGCTCCAACGACCTGACCCAGATGACCTTCGGCTTCAGCCGGGATGATGCAGGCAAGTTCTTGGACGCCTACTATGACAAGAAAATCTACGAGAGCGATCCCTTTGCCAAACTGGACCAGCACGGCGTGGGCCGCCTCATTTCCAACGCCACCCGCTGGGGCCGCTCCACCCATCCAGACATCCATGTGGGCATCTGCGGCGAGCACGGCGGCGACCCCTCCTCTGTCATGTTCTGCCACAATATCGGCCTGGACTATGTGTCCTGTTCCCCCTTCCGCGTGCCCATCGCGCGTCTGGCCGCTGCCCAGGCCGCCATTGCCAACCCCCGGTAATTTCACGTTCCGGTCGCAGGGCATAGTGATTGCTCCCGTTCCAGGTACAAATCACCAGCCTGCGCCATAGAAAAAAGTGACCTGGCATCTCACGATGCAGGGTCACTTTTTTCTCTTACAAACGATTCTTTCCGATTCAAACACTGGATTTGCGGTCTTGCCCTACCGCTTTTCTTCTGATATGAAACGTACCAAGAACAGCGGATTGCAAGGGCTTCCTCTTACAAGACTGTTTTTATTAACTCCGCCGCGCTTTCCTCCGCCGGGTCATTGGTTCCCAGCTCCCCACGGAACGCACGGGCTAAAATCGCCTTTTTCATGGTGTCGATCTGGGAGAGGACGGCTTCAGCTGCTTCTTTGGCTTGCTGCTCTTTGCTGTACAGACTTCCAATAATACAAACAAGTTCTTTTTGCTCAGATAATAGCGGAAGAGGAAATTCAACCATTTTCATATTTTTTTGAGATACATTCCGCATTCCATCTTGATTTCCAGACGCAAGCCGTTCAATTTGTTCTCTATATAAATCAGAATGCGTAAAGTATAAAACATATTCCGGGGCTACTGACTTATCAAAAGAGAACCGCAATATCTTATCTGAAAGCATTAACCGCCTACTGATATTTTTTACAATGACACAGTTTCCAACTAATTGCAGAGTATTAGCACGACTAAAAAGAAAATCACCTGTATGGATCTGTGTTTTCTCGTTCCATTGTTCGTTTATGGTACAAGTCTTGCTCTCTAGTTCGTTAAATTCTCCCCATGTAACAGCACTAACTTTTACAACGCCAAATTCATCATCTTCTGGTGGTCGTCCTTCTGCATTCCAATTTTTTCCTGCCTCGATTGACACAATAAAATTTCCCCAAGGAGAATTTACCCAGCTCTCCAGCCCCACCCCATGCTCTTTTCTCCACCGCTCCGTCAGCTCCCCCGTAAACGCCTTATGCAGAATGGCGGACTTCCGCAGTTCAAAACCGTCCACCACTGCTTGGGCCTTTTCCTTTGCCTCATCCAGTTTGGCAAACAGGCTTTCAATGCGGCCAACAATGCGGTGTTGCTCAGGGAGGGGAGGAAGGGGGCAGATTGCTTCTAAAATTATGGATTCTGAGACTCGTGGCAAATTTATCCCTTTAGAGTTTGAAACTGCATATTCTATAAAATATCTTTGGTCAAAAAAACAATTTACATACTGAGGAATCGCACAATTATGTATATCAAAAACTAAAATATCCGTTGAACATATTCCCTCAAAACCTGCGATATCATGCTTATTCAGATATGGACGCAATTTCCCATACAGGATTTGGCCAACATGGAATACCGCTTTTAAGCTTTTTACCTCTGTCGCAGGAGAATATCCCATAATTCGACCATCTTTCTCAATGTGCTCCAAACCAACATATTTAATATTGCTGTCTAAAAAGTTATCTGTTTTTTCCTTAGATGCTTCAACTAATACTTTTAATCGTGTCCAGCACCAATTCTCTGGAATCGGATATGGCTGCTCCTCCACCGGCACAAGGGCTTGTTGCAGCTTTTCCTCTGGCGACAGTTCTTTTGCCGCCTTTTTTCCTCTTGCCATCAGTCCACCTCCGACAGGGCCTTCAGCTCATTCACCACGCTCTGCAAGAGGTCAACCGCTTCTTCCAGCTGCGCAATGGCTTCCTCGCCGCTCTCAATCGGGTCGGGCAAATCGTCATAGTCAACCACGGAATCATCCCGAATCAACCCCAAATCCAGGCTGTTGCCCTTCTGGGCGATCTGCTCCCTGGTGAACACGCTCCACCGCTCATCCTTCACAGCCCGGCGGTCTGCGGCCTCGAACGCCGCTTCAAAGTCCGCAAAATGCTCCAATTTCAGCGGATTTGTCTTGCCGAAGGAGGGCATATTGGTGCGCAGGTCATAGAACCAGACCTCCTGGGTATTGCCCTTGTCCGTTCTGCCGCGGGTAAAGAACAGCACATTGGTCTTGACCCCCTGGGCGTAGAAAATGCCGGTGGGCAGGCGCAGGACGGTATGCAGATTACACTTGTCCATCAGGTCAATGCGGATTTTCTCACCCTCGCCGTCGGCAAAGAGGACGTTATCCGGCAGGACCACAGCGGCGCGGGCCTTTCCGTCCCCGTTCAGACTGCGGTAAATGTGCTGTAAAAAGTTCAGCTGCTTGTTGCTGGTGGTGTAAGTAAAGTCGTCCCGGGTGGCGCGCTCGCCGCCCTTTTTCGTTCCAAAGGGGGGATTGGTGAGAACCACGTCATAGCCCCGCATACGTTTGCCCAAATTGGACAGGGTATCGCCCAGCGTGATGGGTCCCTCCATGTTGTGCAGCATGGCGTTCATCAGGGCCAGACGGTGGGTATCGTGTACCAGCTCCATGCCGGTGAACGCCTCCGTGCGTTCAAAATCGGCGGTATCGGCATCCAGGTCATAAAATTCATCTGTCTGCTCGGAAACATATTGATGGGCCGCAATCATAAAGCCAAATGTGCCGCAGGCGGGGTCGTTGCATCGCTCGCCGGGCTGAGGCTTTACCAGACGGGTCATGACATCAATCAGCACGCGGGGCGTGAAATACTGTCCTGCGCCGGATTTTTTCTCGTTGGCGTTTTTCTCCAAAAGCCCCTCATACAGATTGCCAAGCCCCTCCTCGCGGGCGGAAAACCAGTCCAGTCCGTCGATGGCGGTGATAATTTTTTCCAAGTTCTTCGGTTCGTCAATGTTGGTGGCCGCGCCCTGATAGATTTCCCGCACGCGGCCTGTGCAGCTCTCGCCCAGGTGGTTCAGCAGCTCCTTGTAGAATTTTTTCAATTCAATTCCGCTTTTGGCGGTCAGGCTGTCCCAGCGGTAGGCTTCCGGTATCTGACTCTCTGTGCCCGTCTCCTTCGCCATCTTCAGAAACAGGATATAGGTCAGCTCCGTCACATATTGATGATAGGTGATGCCGTCGTCACGGAGAACGTTGCAGAGGTTCCAGAGTTTGGAAACAATTTCCTGTGTTGTCATAATGCAATTTTTCCTCCATCATCGTACAGATACTCGTTCAGTTCCCATACAAGGCTTTCCAGCTTGTTTCCGAACACTTTGTTGATCTTCACAAAGCCGCCCTGAGCCTTGAAGCGTCCATCCTCATCAAACACGGTCACATTCAGGACGGATTCTTCCATCAGGTACTTTTCCATTCTGGCAATCCAGTTGAGCTCCAGCTTGGAGAAGGCATGCGCCTTTTTCAGCTTGTCCACCGCCCGCCTGATTCTGGCTTCGTGCGAAATCAGGGCGGAACCGATGGCGTAACGGCGAATCAGGCTAATCATATCGGCGGCAATTTCTTCGTTGGTCATCTGGGAAATCGCCGTGTTCAGCTGCCGGGTGGTAAAGCCCTCCCGATCCAGTGCCAGCCGCAGGGCTTTCAAGCCCTCGCGGGTCAGTTCCTTCGGCCTTGTGCAGACAATGTTCAGCGCGGCGATCTCGTTTAAATGGGTCTTGACATAGCTTGCAAATGCGTCCAAATAATCTTCGGGTCTGCTGCCGCCGCCGTAGCCCCTGGTATGCTCCAGCAGTTCATCCTCATGGTCAGAGATCACAACTGGACGGCGCATATCTGGTTTGAAGCGTCCCAGCATCCGAAACAGCTCCCCATGGGCAAGCAGACGGTTCTTTGCCTCCGCCGGCCTGCACTGCTGAATACCAGCCATGAACTGGGTGGGGTCTTGTCCTCCCGTCATGCTGATAAAATGCTCCATGGTTTGGCTGTCCATGTGCCGTTTTTTCCGTTGCAGCTTTGCCAGGATTTGGTCGATCTGGTTTTGTACTTGATGTTCGTCCTCCAGAACCTCCAAGCCGTCCAAAAGCTGCTCAAAAGTGGCGCTGGGGTTTACCGCAACCGGTTTCATGGTGTTAACCGCTTCCAGAGATTCATAAACGCCCACAGGGTCGTAAATCTCAAAGTGGGTTTTGTGGATTTCAGGACACAGGCGGGTAGCCCGGCCCATCATCTGCTCGAACAGGATACGTGACTTCACACGGCGCAGAAAGACCAGTGCTGTGATTTTGGGCACATCTATCCCCGTGGTCAGCAGATCGACGGTCACGACGACGCTGGGAAAGCGTTCGTTCTTAAAGCGATTGATGGCCTCCTGTACCTTTTTCTTGCTGCCACCGCCCACAGAACCGGTGATTTTCATAATAGCGTCATTGTCCACGCTCATTTCCGTATAAATCTCTTTCAGTATTTTTACGATTAAATCGGCATGATCATCATTAACAGCAAAAATCAATGTTTTCCCCTGTACGTCTGGACTTTCCGGATCAAGATCACGGGCAATTTCCGACAAAACGGTCCGATTGAAGGATTCCGTGATAACCTGACGGTTGAACGCTTCTACATCGAAGTCCAATTCATCTTCCAAGCATTCCGAATTGGTGATCTCACCTGTCACAGGGTCATATTGTACCACCGTATCGCCTTTCTTGTAGTGGATCCCCTCTTTGCTCAATTTGGTAGTCAATTCATGGGGAGCATCGTGGTCAACCAGATACCCCTCAATCACTGCCTCACGGTATGTATATTTAAAGACAGGCTGGCCAAAGATCTCGGTTGTCTGTAGGGCTGGCGTTGCAGTCAGTGCAATTTTCACCGCGTCAAAATATTCCACCACGCAGCGGTATTTGCTTTGGTAGTCAATTTGGTCCCGGTAAAGGACTTCATCCTCGCCAATTTCTTTATCCAGAATATAGCCTCGGTGCGCTTCGTCAATGATGACCAGATCAAAGTCGGAGACAGCGGGCATGGCATCCTCATCATTGTATAGAATTCGCTTCACCATACTCTGAACCGTGGCAATCTGGATGCGGGTTTCACGGTCTATCTCTTTCTCTTCCAGTCCCTTGATATTATAAATATCATCCAGTGTCATCAATTCTTCCAGCTTGACTTCTCGGAATACATCGCACGCCTGTTCACCTAGAGAGGTCCTGTCCACAAGGAAGAGGATTCTGCGAAAACGTCCTGACTTGAGGAAGCGATAGATCATGCCCAGAATGGTGCGGGTCTTGCCGGTGCCGGTTGCCATAGCGAGCAGAATGTTGGACTGCCCGCTGATTATGGCTTTCTCAGCGGCTTCAATGGCTCTAATCTGGTACTCACGGAGGTTAAGACCATCTCGGTCACGCAGCAGATCATAGGACATTTCCTGTAATTGCCGGTCTTGCACCGAACGATTCTTATCCAGCAGCTCCAAGATCCCCGCTGGACTCATCCAGCCCCGCAAGGCTTTGGGGGCGTTATCCGGCTGTCTCAAATCCAGAAACCAGATGCCGCTCTTGGTATCGTACTGCTCCAAATACGGCCGGCCGTTTGTGGCAAAGGTGAACGGCACGCCATAGCCGCTCCATGCACCCACTTGATATACCTGATCGGCGCTGCGGATATTTTTTGAATAGTCCTTACACTGGTAGTCAATCACAGAGGGTATATCCTTATGGATCGCCTTGGCCTCCACCGTTGCAACCAGCTGCATACCAACGAATAGCGCATAGTCAACATAGCCCCGGTTACCAACCTTAGAATCTGTGGGCCATTCGGCAATCGCGATATTGCGTCCTTTTGCAGGGCGCGTCCCCTTGGAATAGCGCAGCTGCTCCGTATCGGCCTCCCAGCCAACCTTGCGAAGTTGTTCATCGATCAGATAGCGTGTTTCCGCCTCAGATTTGACTCGCTGGCTTGCCGCTTTGGCAGACCGCTTCTTTCGAACCTCCTTTTCCATGGCGGGGGCTGCCGCCGCTGCCTTTTCCGCCTCTTCAATCCACTGTGTTTCCTGCGCCTGTTCCCTCTGCCGGTTGACGTTGACGGGTTCCGATGTTTCCGATGGCATAACAAAGGGGCAATTTTGATAATTCCAGTCCCCATAGGTCTGCATAAACCATTCGCATAGACTGTACGCCATTTGAAGTAATGCCTTACCGTCTTCTATGGAAGCATAGTTTTCGTGTGTCGCCTTATTGCGGCTGATACGCAGGGCATGAAGGACCTCTTTCAAGTCGCGGGTAATCATGCCCTCGCGGAACAGACTATTAATTCTGACTGCGGCTGTGTTATCCTGGGGCAGAGGGATTCGGTCATAAGTAAAGCACAAATTGACAATCGTTTCGCCGATCATCCCCAGCTTCATCAAGCAGGAGTTTGAATCGCTGTACAGATATTTTTCCGCCAGTTCGCCGAAATTCGCCAGTACAGGAAAATGATGATTCAAAAATTCAAAATTTGATTTCATGGCACGTTCTCCTTACCCGCCGCAGTCGGGCATGAATTTGTATCGTGGTTCACACTGCTTAAACCGCTTCTCAAAAGTGGAATTTTCATAAGACCTCGTACAAGCAGTCCATCTTTTCTTTTATTATAACGCAAATACAGGACGGTTACAACTCCCAAACAAGAAAGCCGCCGTATCACAAAACAACGTGATGCGGCAGCTTCTATGGACTGATTCACGAAAAGGAGAACAAGAACTGCAAACCTAGGCGTCCGATGGGATATGGGCGTTTTTCTTACCTGGGCATAGACTGAAAAAAGGAGTGAATTACATGGGAAATCTTCTGGATTATCTGGCCTGGCGGGGAGACCTGCCTCTGGAGCATATCCCCTTTGGCGCGGTTGACGCCTTGGCATTGTCCGCCCTGGCCTACATTCACTGGGAGGGACTGGTACCGGACGGCCTGGAGGGGGGCGTTCTTCTGGGCCCAACGGCGGAACGGTATCTATCCCTGCCTGAAGGACGGCGGGGCCGGTGCCGGTGCGGCCAGGACCTGGAACTGCTCCGGGCCATGGCCGAAGCATCCCGTTTCTCCACCATGAAGCTGGCCTGCTATGCCGACCGCTTTGTACCAAAGGATGAGACCCAGTTTGCCGCGCTGGCGGTCCTGCCGGGAGACGGTTCCGCGTTTCTGGCCTTTCGGGGCACCGATGGTACGCTGGTGGGCTGGAAGGAGGATTTTAATCTCAGCTTTTTGGACCTGGTCCCTGCTCAGATGGAGGCGGCGGACTATGTCCAGAATTTCGCCCGGGATTTTCATGGGCCCATGCGCCTTGGCGGCCACTCTAAGGGTGGCAATCTGGCGGTGGCCGGAGCGGCTCTGTGCCCTGTGAGGGTCCGGGACCAGATTCGAGCGGTGTTCTCCTTCGACGGCCCCGGCTTTAATCCCTATCTGCTCTCCCGCCCGGGGTATCAGGAACTGCGTACCCGGTTCCACAGCTACGTACCCAAATCCTCTGTGGTGGGCCTGCTGCTGACCCACGAGGAGCCCCATACGGTGGTGGACAGCGACCAAGAGGGGCTGTTTCAGCATGACCTGTACTCCTGGCAGGTGCGGGGGCCGGACTTTGTACGTCTGGACGAGGTGGATGCCGGGAGCCGGGTGATTGACCGGACTTTGAAGGACTGGCTCGCCGGCCTGACCAGCCGCCAGAGAGAGACGGTTGTGGATACTCTCTTTGAGCTGTTGTCCTCTGGGGATGCAAAAATGGTCAAAGAGGCGCTGGAACCGAAAAATCTGGCCGCCGCCCTCCACTCCATGAAGGAAGCAGACCCCAAAGACCTGCTCACCGTAGCCGTGTCACTGGCCCAGCTGGCCCGGTCCGCCCTGCGGGCCCTTTAAAGTTTGTTCCAAATGGCGCCTAATCTTTTTTCAGTCGAAACACATCCACCAGCTGGCGCAGAGTATTGGCCTGCTGGAACAGCTTGACGCTGGCGGCGGCGCTCTCATCGGCCATAGCGGAATTTTCCTGAATAATACCGGAAATTTGGTTTACGCCCACGGTTAACCGTTCCAGCGTATCCCTCTGGCTCTGGGAGGCTGCGCTAATACGCTCCACAAAATCGGACACGTCCTTCGCGCCCTCCACCACATTGACCAGCGATTTCGCGGTTTCGTCCACGATGCCTCTGCCATTCTGTACTGCCCGTATAGAGGATTCGATTAACCCGGCGGTGTCCTTGCAGCTTCCGCGCTCTTCGCGGCCAGATTGCGCACCTCCTCGGCAACAACGGCAAAGCCCTTTCCCGCAGCGCCGGCTCTGGCCGCCTCTACCGAAGCGTTCAGGGCCAGAATATTGGTCTGGAACGCAATATCCTCAATGGTTTTGATGATCTTTTCGATGGCGGTGGATGCGTCCCGGATATCGTTCATGGCGGAGACCATTTTCTGCATGTCCTGATTGCTGGTTTCAATCCACTGGCTGACCCGAGCAACCGTGGCATTCGCCTCTTCCGCCTCCTGGGCATTTTGGGCCACGTCGCCGGAGAGACGTTCAATGGAGGCTGCCAGCTTATCAATGGCCTCCGTCTGTTCCGACGAACCGCGGGACAAGGTCTGTGCGCCGGAAGACACCGTTTCCGAGTGGGAGGTCACTTCGTTTGCGGCCTCGATGATGCTGTAGAGGGTCTCGTTCAGGGAATGCGCGATCCGCTCGACGGAGTCTTTAATGGGTCTGAAATCTCCAATGTATTCCTCGGTGATGCGGACGGCCATATTTTTGCCGGCCATTTCGGAAAGCTGCTTGGAGATGTCGTGGATGTAGTTATTCAAAATATTACTGGTGGAGTTAAAGCACTCCGCCAGCCGGCCCAGCTCATCGTCGGAATCCACATCAATATGGATCTGCAAATTGCCGGATTCCAGCTGTTCCGCGCCGGCCATAATTTTGGCGATGGGCTTCAGAGGCTTTTTGATGCTGACATACATAATAGATAACAGCAAAATACCAAAAATACACACAGCTACGGCCAGGACCGCAGTATCCTTTACACTCTGTCCATAAAACTCGCCCCGGTCGATGGAAAAATACAGACTCCACAAATTTCCGCTGTCCAAATTCACCGGAACGGTCACAGAATGGCCCTGTTTGCCGGTAACGAAATTATTGATTTTCGTATTCAGCAGATAAATATTCTCATTGCTGTCCTGGGCCAGCCCCTTTTTCATCGTTCGGATCTCGTCCGAGAGCTGGGCAATCTCTCCATAACCACACTCATTTGCCAATGTACCGACGGTATTTTTCTGCACGGTATCCACCAGAATGGTATTATCCTCGGCCAGACAGACCATGTGGGTCGAGGCGTAGCCGGCGTTGGTAAAGTTTTGGGTCTGCATATCATCCAAAGCGACGTCGCAGCCGGCTACCCCCAGGAAGTCCCCTCTCACGTCATAAATGGGCGCGATGACGCTGATCATCATAATGGGGTTCCCCTGCAACTCATAGATATAGGGTTCCATAACGTAAGCCTCGCCGGAGGATTTGATTTCTCGATAGTATTCCTTCTCGAAGTTGTCGAAGGCGTCCTCATGTTTTTCAAACACATAGCCGTTTTTTGACTCATTGGGGTAGACCACAGCCTCATAGGCGATGTCTCTGCCGGTCTCCCGATAGGTTTTTCCCTCCGCATCTGCGATGGCATTCTGTTCAAAATAGGCAAACGCTGTGGTGTACTTGTCATTCTGCTGCAAAATGCCCACCAAGGCTTCATCGATTGCTTTGCGCTGCAATTCCGGCGGCAGGGCGGTCACATTCCGGAGGGATGCGGCAAAGCCCAGAGTCTGGGAATAGGAATATTCCACATTGTTGGAGAGAATGTAGGCATTTTCATAGGCTGTCAGAACTAGTTTTTCATTTGTGACCTTCATCAAGGAACGGCTTGATAAAAGGGATGCCATAATGACACTAAGTCCGAACAGAACAATAATCAGGATCGACATTTTTTTCACAATTTTGCTGGTGATATTTTGCTGCTTCTGCCTTCTTTCTGCTGTACCAAATTTTGTGGCCATCAAACTTACTTCTTTATCTGATCGTCTGTCTGGAAAAATCCGACACCAGGATAGTATAGAAATTTTTCCTCCAAATGTCAATCCACTTATCGCTCAAAAATTTTTTGCTCCTCTCATCAGATGACACAAATCAAATAATCATAAACCGCAGGCCCCCGCACAGCTCGACTCCAGGGCTGGACCGCTCTGCATAAGCCCCATTCTCCCTGGACTGAAACGGGAACCTTTTCAATAGTGGAAACGGTTCTCTCAAATAACCTTGCCGCACGGAATCGTCTCAATGGAATCGGCTGAAGTGTTGACGCTTTTGCTTGACTGGGCGCTTACCCGCAGCGGGCAAGCGCCTTTTTCACGGTCAAAATCCTACCGTTTGCGGAAACTTTTGCGCAACGGCTGTTTTTCTGCTATGATGGAACCGCCTCAAAGAACGCACTGCTTTAAGGAGGGAAACCGATTTGCCATGTTATGATTTGCGGTACCCAGGCCCTAATCTGGCAGGCTCCGCGCGATGGGGGCCTCGTGTTTGAAAAAGCATTATATTTTCTTATTTTTCCCATTCCTATGCCGATATATAGATCATAGAGCCCCGGTATAACCGGACATTTTTGTGACAGGGGGCCTTATATATGGAAAATCATGAAAACGCCGCATCCCCCATTCAGGGTATTCATATCAGTTGGATGAATGCGGCAATCATTATCATGTCTCTTATTCTCTACATACTCCTGACCATCACTTCGCTTCACGTCTCAAAAACCACTCAGGCCAGCTACGATGCCATGAACGATTTCTCCAACTGTACACAGCTGGGGGAACTCTTCCTCGACGGTTCCAACTACCTGACCGAACAGGCCCGCCTCTATATATCCACCACAAACCGGACACACATGGACAATTATTTTGCCGAAGTCCATACTGCCTACCGGCGGGATGTCGCCTTGGATATTTTATCCCAGTTTGAGCCGGGAGAAGAAATCTATTCCTATCTCCAGGCCGCTATGGATAAGTCCGTTATGCTGATGGAACAGGAAGTATACGCTATGGCCCTGGTCTCTCTGGCACAGGGCTTTGATCCGCAGTCCCTCCCCCAGGAGGTACAGGACGCCGCTTTGACCGTGGAGGATCGGACCTTGCCTCCCAGAGAACTGGTCGAAAAGGCGCGGGAATTGGTGTTTGGTTCGGAGTATCAGTCTGTTAAAGTGGAAATATCCGATGATATAGAAAACCTGCTGTATGCTCTGACCGACCGCTACGGCCAGAAAATAGAGGACGACTACAGCAACCTCCACCACGCTATGGCGACCCATCAGACGTTGATAGCCGTTCATTTCATCGGAACCCTGGTCATTTTTGCTTCTACGCTCCAGCTGGTGGTGCTGCCCATGCGGAACTTTGTGAAGCATATTGAGAACCGCACCCCATTGCAAATGACTGGCGCCTATGAGTGCAAGCATTTGGCCCAAACCTACAACAAAATGTTTGCCTACATCACAGCCAACGAACATATGCTCCGCCACCAGGCGGAACATGACGCATTGACTGGGCTCCTGAACCGTGGGGCATTCGACAACCTTCATGCTTCCTTGGCTGGGTATGAGGGTTCGCTGGCCCTTCTTCTGGTGGATGTGGACAAATTTAAACAGATCAACGACAGCTATGGTCATGAGACTGGGGACCAAGTGCTGAAAAAGGTAGCTCAGCTTCTCGCCCAACATTTTCGCGGCACAGACTACCCTGCCCGCATCGGCGGGGACGAGTTCGCCGTAATTGTGATGGACACCGCCCCGGAAGAACAGGACATCATTGCAGGAAAAATTATGGAAATCAACCAGCTGTTGACTCATCCAGCCGATGGGCTGCCGGTGGTGTCTCTCAGCGTAGGCGGTGCGTTCTCTGGGGCCGGTTTTTCGGAAACCTTGTACAAAGACGCAGACTCCGCTCTCTACGAGGTCAAGGAGCATGGCCGCTGCGGCTGCCGGTTTTATAACCCTGCATCCGTCCATACATAGGGGCTTTCTCTCTCCCCCCAACAAACCGCCCTTTGGGCGGTGAAGACACACTGTCTTTCCACATCCCTTTTCGCCGCCACGGGCTATGCCCGTGGTGTTTTCTTTTTCCCATCGGGAAGCTCCGTTTTGCAGCGCATGCTGTGCGCCAAGGCAATCAGGCTTTTTGCAACACGGATTTTTATGCTCCGGCATTCTTCCGCAGCGTACGCAGAGACCGCTTCACCCTTGCATCTTATCCTCCACAGAGGTAAAATGTAAGAAATCTGTAAGAGAAAAGCAGCTGGTTTTGTAAGAAACTTTTGTTACCTTATACACAGCGAACGAGGAAGGAGCAACCCCAATGAACAGAGAGAGTATTTTGGTGGTCGACGACGACCGGGAGATTGTAGGCGCCATTGCCGCGGCCCTGGAGAAGGAGGGATACCAGGTTCTTCGGGCCTACGATGGGCTGGAGGCGGTGGACAAGGCGTTGGACCCGGACCTGCGGCTGATTCTGATGGATGTGATGATGCCAAAATTGGATGGACTATCCGCCGTCCTGCGTATCCGGGAACGGCGCAACCTGCCCATTATCGTACTGTCCGCCAAGAGCGAGGAGAGCGACAAGGTGCTGGGTTTGTCTATGGGGGCGGACGACTACATGACCAAGCCCTTTGGGGTGCAGGAGCTGGTGGCCCGGGTACGCAGTCAGCTGCGGCGGTATACCCGTCTGGGAGATGTACACGCCATACCAGACGGTGTGATTGTCAACGGGCGGCTGACCTACAACCCAGCTCTTCGGGAACTGGCTGCGGACGGCGAGACCGTGAAGCTGACCAACATTGAAACGGGCATCGTCGATCTGTTCATGCGCAATTTAGGCCGAGTATTCCCTGCGGAAGAAATTTACCGCCGGGTGTGGGGCGAGGATGCCTGGTCCTCTGAAAACACAGTGATGGTCCACATCCGGCGCATCCGGGAGAAAATTGAGCTGAATCCTCGTGAGCCAAATTATTTAAAGGTGGTGTGGGGCATTGGGTACAAAATGGAAAAAAAGTAAGGCGGTTTTGGGCTTCGCAGCCTTTGTGCTGGGGGTATCGCTGCTCCTGGAGGGGGCGCTGTATTTTGGAGTCATATTCACCTCGTCCAACAGCCGGAGATGGGCTGCGGACAGCTTACAGGCCGACTGGAGGGACACCCAGGAGTTTCGCTCTTTTATCGGCAGCCGGCTGGAGCAGCTGATTACCATGGGGGCCGGAGGGAAAACATACAGCGGTTGGAACGATGGGTACTACTACTATGATTTTTTCTCCGAGAGTCCCAGCTATAGTGAGAAAAAAGGACAGGCATGGGCCAAGTATGTCCACGAAACATGGAAAGAGGATAAAAATATCCTATATTCTGTCCGCAAGGATGGAACAATACTTTACAGCAACAGCGACGCCCTTCTGACCGCGAATCCCCCCGAGGGTTATGGCTTCCTCCTGCAATTTGACGGGCAAAAGGTGCGCATCTGGAAGGACGGCCAGGAATTGGACGTCTATGGCGGCGGCTACTATAGCTTTGAGGGGGAAAATACGGAGCAGTGGTACGTTCCCGGCTACAAAAACTTTACCGTGGACGAGGCAGGGAGTCAGGTCAACGTGACCATGGCGGTCATCGACGAGCCCCAGATTTTCATTAAGGGCAACTATGGCAAAACCGGTTCGGACCAATACAACCAGCTGTACTACACAAAACGCGGCGTTGCGGAGCAGCGGGAACGGATCATAGCTCAGGCCGTCCGTGCCGGCGCAGGCGCAGGACTTCTCTTGGTCTACATTCTTCTGCGCAAAGACAAAAAGCGGGTCGATACAGCTTTGGCTCAGGGAACCGGAAGAATCTGGTTTGAAGTTAAAGTGCTCACCGCTCTGTTTCTGCTCTTCTTCTGTATGCCTCACACGGAGTATCTGGACAGCATCTGGGATGAGTTGGCTTACAGTTATGGTGAAACGGCGGCTCAGGCAGTCCCCAACGACTTTCTGGTCAATGGCGATATCATCGTTGAGATGGAGGAGCAGGGGATTTCTCCAGAAGAGATCGACGCCACTCTTTCCGAATATGGTCATTCTCAAGTCCTCTTTGCCGCACAGACCAGCGACTTGAGCTTCGGTACCGCAATGACCATCCTCAGTGAACATGGAGGCTGGCTGCTGCGGGAGTATCTGGGAGAACTTGTGGACCACACACCAAATCTTCTGGCTGGCTTCTGGGGACTGTATCTGCTGGTTTTTAACGACTGGCGGTATAATAAACGCCCCTGGAAACGAGGAGTTATCGCTATGCTGGCCGCTTGGGGGCTGAACCTTCCCCTCCAAAAGCGGCTGAGCCGGGTATGCGGATTCACTGCTCTGACGCTTCTCATCCTAGGGGCCGTCAATCTGAATTTATTGGTCTACTGCACCAGCTTTGGAGGCCGCCTGCCCCTGGAAGCTGTCTGGGTGTTTGCCACCCCTGCCGCCCTGCTCCTGGTGGTCTGTACGGCCTTTCTCTGGCGGATGCGGCGGCTGTGGACCGACTTCGGCGCGGTATCCA
>OFGQ01000664.1_pt1 | contig 26681 bp, 33 predicted proteins | sample 1521791 | NCBI WGS metagenome assembly OFGQ01 (sample SAMEA3504116, study PRJEB24116) | mouse gut metagenome | biome: mouse gut; feature: mouse-associated habitat; material: faeces | place: Denmark | collected 2011 | reverse complement strand
TCGGTATCATCATGGGCGCCAATGTCGGAACGACGATCACCTCATGGCTGCTGAGCCTTACAGGGATCGAGAGCGACAATTTTCTGCTGCAGCTCGTCAAACCGACATCGTTCTCGCCGGTGCTTGCGGTGATCGGCGTGATCTTTATATTGAAAAACGGCAAAAAGCGCGATCTCGGTTCGATCCTGGTCGGCTTTGCCATTCTGATGACGGGCATGGATACGATGTCCTCGGCGATGAAGCCGCTAAGTCAGGTTCCGTGGTTTACGGGGCTTTTCACGATGTTTACCAACCCGGTGCTCGGTCTGCTCGTGGGTGCGCTGCTCACGGCGGTGATCCAGTCTTCCTCGGCGTCCGTCGGTATTCTGCAGGCGCTGTGCGCGACGGGGAGCATCAGCTATGCGGCGGCTGTGCCGATCATCCTCGGTCAGAATATCGGCACCTGTGTCACGGCGATGATGTCCGGAGTCGGCGCGAGCAAAAATGCGAGGCGCGCGTCCATCGTCCATCTGCTGTTCAATGTGATCGGCACGGCTATTTTCCTGATCGTGTTCTATGTGCTGCACGCGTTTGTCGATTTTGCGTTCATGGAGAATGCGGCGGACAGCGCCGGGATCGCGCTGGTGCACACCGGATTTAACGTGGTCGCGACCCTGATCCTGCTCCCGTTTGCGGATTATCTGGAAAACCGGTCGTTTATCCTCATCGGGCGCGACGATGAGGAGGAGCGGCAGGCGATGGAAAGCGAGCTCTTTGCCAAGATGGACGAGCGCTTCCTGAACACGCCGTCCTTTGCGCTTGAGCAGGCGTACTCATACACGCTCAAGATGGCTGAGCTCACCAGCGAATCCCTGGGCAAGGCGACGTACAACCTGTTTGACTACGACAAGAAGACTGCGGCGGAGGTCGAGCAGATGGAGAATCTCGTCGACCGCTATGACGACGAGATCAGCGGTTATCTGGTCAAGCTTGCGAGCAGGAATCTGAGCGAGCAGGATTCGCGCAAGCTCAATATGCTCCAGCACAGCGTGGGGGATCTCGAGCGGATCGCGGACCATGCGATGAATCTGGTGGACTGTGCCAGGGCGATGAACAAGAAGGAACAGTCCTTTTCGGACAAGGCGACGGAGGAGCTGAAAGTGTTCTCGCAGGCGGTCAGGGATATCGTGAGCGCATCTGTGGCTGTCTTTGAATCGGGGGATGATGAGGCGGCGAAGCTCATAGAACCGTTTGAGGAGACGATCGATATCCTGCAGAAAGAGATGAAGAAACGGCACATGAAACGTCTGAGGAAAGGAAAGTGCACGGCGGAGATGGGCTTTGTCCTCTCGGATATCACCAACAATTTTGAGCGGATCGCAGACCACTGTTCGAATCTGGCGATCAATGTCATGCAGCTGCGCGAGGACGACACGCACGCGCACGAGTATATCGACAGTATTGAGAAGGGCGAGGGATCGGAGTTTGACAGGGCCATGCAGGAACATCTGAGACGCTATGAGCTTCCCGGAAAGGCGGCAAAGTAGGCAGAAGACCGTCTTCCAATGCGCTCCGGCGCACAAAATATGCGTCAAATAGGACTGAAAAACGTGAATTATAACAACAAATTTTAGTAAATTGCACAAAATTTTCTGTGACTGCATTTTTTTGTTGTGCTGGAAAAAAAATTAAATTATAATATATTCGTTGAGTTTAGCGCATCACAGTATTAAAATAGTTTTTATAAACCAAGGAGGATTTAAAAATGTCATATGTAGATGCAGTGTTAAATCAATTTCTATAAAAACAGATGTTCAAAACAATTTCAAATCGAAGGAGGAATAAAAGATGTCTTATGTAGATGAGGTATTGGAGCTTGTAAAGAAAAAGAATGCAAGCGAGCCTGAATTTATCCAGGCTGTGACAGAGGTTCTGAATTCGCTCAGACCGGTTGTGGAGGCGAATGAGGAGCTTTACAGGAAGAACGCGATCCTCGAGAGGATCACGGAGCCGGATCGCCAGTTCATGTTCCGCGTGCCGTGGGTGGACGACAAGGGACAGGTGCAGGTGAACAGAGGTTTCCGCGTGCAGTTCAACAATGCGATCGGACCTTACAAGGGCGGGCTTCGTCTGCATCCTTCTGTAAATTTAGGCATTATCAAGTTCTTAGGTTTCGAGCAGATCTTCAAGAACTCGCTCACAAGTCTTCCGATCGGCGGCGGCAAGGGTGGTTCTGACTTTGACCCGAAGGGCAAGTCCGACAGGGAGATCATGGCATTCTGCCAGAGCTTTATGACGGAGCTGTCAAAATATATTGGCGCTGATGTCGATGTGCCTGCCGGCGATATCGGTACAGGTGCCAGGGAGATCGGCTTTATGTTCGGCCAGTACAAGAAGATTCGGGACGAGTTCACCGGTGTGCTCACCGGCAAGGGGCTGAGCTACGGCGGCTCTCTGGCCCGCACCGAGGCCACCGGCTTCGGCCTGTGCTACTTCGCCGACGCCCAGCTGCGGGACAACGGCAAGTCCTTTGCGGGCAAGCGGGTGCTCATCTCCGGCTCGGGCAACGTGGCCATCTACGCCAATCAGAAGTGCACCCAGCTGGGGGGCAAGGTCATCGCCATGTCCGACTCCAACGGCTATATTGTAGACGAAAACGGCATTGACTACAAGGTGATTCAGCAGATCAAGGAGGTCAAGCGGGCCCGGATCAAGACCTATCTGGACTATGTTCCCTCCGCCATGTATGTGGAGGGCTGCTCGGGCATCTGGACGGTGCCCTGCGACATCGCCTTGCCCTGCGCCACCCAGAATGAGATCGACGAGACGGGCGCCAAGGCCCTCATCGCCAATGGCTGCCTGGGTGTGTTCGAGGGGGCCAATATGCCCTCCACCCCCGGGGCTATCGCCGCCTATCAGGCCGCGGGCATCCTGTTCGCCCCCGCCAAGGCGTCCAACGCCGGCGGCGTGGCCACCTCCGGGCTGGAGATGAGCCAGAACAGCGAGCGGCTGAGCTGGACCTTCGAGGAGGTGGACGCCAAGCTGAAGGGCATCATGGAGGGCATCTACGCCGCCTGCGCCGCCGCCGCGGAGAAATACGGCATGAAGGGGAACATTCAGGCGGGGGCCAATATCGCCGGGTTCCTGAAGGTCGCCGACGCGATGCTGTGGCAGGGAATTTAAGCGCGGAGAAGCGGTCAGCGAAGGAGCTTGGAGCGGAGCGAAAGCAAAAGCCCAAGGCCCACGCAGTGGGACTGGGTTTTGCTTGAGTCGCAGTGAAAGCGACTGAGCGTCCTGGCCGCTTCGCAGCGTGAGAACAGAGGAGCGCGAGCGTGACAACGTTTAAACGCGGAGCGAAAACGACTAAGCGGCCTGCGCTTCATGGGGAACGCGCTGGGAGGCCTCCCCCTCAGTTCGCGGCAGCCATAGGCTACGGGGCGTTCGGATGACTGCCGCTCGTTCGGAGGAGGCCTCCCAGCCGCGATGGCGCGACGATAAACCCATAGGGGCGGGTTTTGCCCGAGACGGAGGGAAAGCGAAGCGGCCATGCGCCCAATCCGAATGTCAAGCCCCGCCGGGTTTTCCGGCGGGGCTTGACAAAAGAGCGATAGACGACTATACTAAAAGCAGAAAGGGCGCTGCCGGCAGACGGTTGGCCCAAAGAATTATGTCAAAAGAAGTAACCGCACTCTTTGGACGGAGGGGCGGTTACTTCTTTTTGTATACCTGAAGAAACAGGCCGCAAATGCCAATGATAACAAGACAGAGTTCAAAAACTTCTGATGTACTCATTGGGCAGCCCCCCTTTCCGAAGATCAGGGGGCAAGAAGCTGCCCCCTGTCGAGAGGGCCAACCGCCTGCCGTATGCTGGCAGCGCCAAATCCAATATAGCACGGCGCGGGAAGAAATGCAATCGGATGAAAAATTCTTCTCAAAATGTAAAATGCGCTTGACATAAAATGTAAAGCGTGCTATACTTAAATCGTAAAGCAAACTTTACATCCCACTGAAGTACGGGAGGTGAGACACATGGACATGATCACAATCGGCGCCATCGCGGTTGTGCTGCTTGCAAGCAGCAGCGCTGGCCTGGCCGCGAAAAGGAAGAAAGACAACCAGGAGAAGTAAAGGCGTCTGCACCAAATAATGCCGGCCCCAAAAAGGAGGCTCCATCTCCCATAGCGGTGGGTTGGAGCCTCCCTTTCCCATTGAGAAAGCATATAAGGAGGGGATGACATGGAAAACCGCATCGCCGAGCTGCGCAAGGCCCGGCGCATTTCCCAGGCGGAGCTGGCTGAGGCGGTGGCTGTCACCCGGCAGACCATCATCTCGCTGGAGAGCGGGCGGTATAACGCCTCGCTCTTGCTGGCCCACAAGATCGCCAAATACTTTGACACCACCATCGAGGACATTTTTCTGTTTGAGGAGGAAGAATCATGAAGCGCTGCCGCAATTTCAACATCAATCCCGCCTTTCTGGCCGGCGTTGCGCTCAATTTCGCCGTTCAGACGCTCCACGTCCTGCTGGAGCCCGCGGGTGCGCTGAATATCGGCTTTTGCTTTGCGCAGGGTGCCGCCGTGGGGCTGTTGGGCGTGGGCCTGCTGTACGGTTCCTCCAAGACCCGGCCCCTGTTCGACAAATTCCACGCGTTCAAGCGCCGGCTCATGGGCCGGGAGTAAGGAGGGAATCCCATGTTCATGCACATCTTTGACACGTCTGACTTCGAGCGCTCCCTGCGCCGCCGCCGCTGGGTGGGCTTCGGCCTGCTGGCGGTGGGTATTGTGGGCGTGCTGTGTTACCTGTTCCTCATCCACGGCAGCGACGTGCTGCCCGATTTTGCCCGGGGCTTCTATCTGGGCGGGGCCAGCGGCATCTCCGTCGGCGCGGTGTTCCTGCTGGTGCGGGTGACTTACCTGCTCACCCACCCGGAGGCCCGGAAGAAGGCCAAAATCCGGGAGCAGGACGAGCGGGAGAAGGCCATCATCAACCAGGCCTTCCAGTTCGCCGGGATGTTCACCTTCTTTGCCGCCGCGGCCTCCATGTTTGTGCTGGTGGCGGTGAGCATGGAGGCCGCCCTGGCGGTGCTGGGCGTGGTGGCGGTATACGCCGTCGTGTGGCTCATCGCCTGCCTCTACCTGTCTAAAACGCTGTGAGCGCCCGGTATCTCACCTTAACCATCACCCCGGAGCTGGCGGGGACGGAGGTGAACACCCTCTTGCGCCGCCAGCTGGGGCTGTCCGGCACGGTGCTGCGCCGGGTGAAGTGGCTGGAGGACGGCATCACCCTGGATGGGGTGCGGGTAAACGTCCGCGTCCGGGCAGGGGAGGGGCAGACGCTGGCCGTCCGCCTCACGGACCCAGCGCCGTCATCCGGTGTGGTGCCCGCCCCAGGCCCGCTGGACATCGTGTACGAGGATGGGGACCTGGCGGTGGTGAACAAGGCCCCCGGCGTGCTGGTACACCCCGGCCACGGCCACTTTGACGATACGCTGGGTAATTTTTTGATGTATCATTACAAACAGGTGGGGGACGAATCCGATTTTCACCCCGTCCACCGGCTGGACAAGGGGACCTCCGGGCTTTTGGTAGCGGCCAAGCACCCCCACGCCCAGGAGAAGCTGAAAAACCAGCTCCACACGGGGAATTTCCGCCGGGTGTACCTGGCGGTGTGCGAGGGGGCGCCGCCCCAGTCCCATGGGACTGTTGACGCGCCCATTGGTCCGGCGGAGGGGGCGCTGGTGAGGCGGGAGGTGCGGCCCGATGGGAAGCCCGCCCGCACCTGCTATCGGACCGTGGGGCCCTGCGGTCCCCGGACGTTGGTGGAGCTGACGCTGGACACCGGCCGCACCCACCAAATCCGGGTACATATGGCCCACCTGGGCTGCCCTCTCACCGGGGATTTCCTGTACGGCAGGGAGGACCGGGGGCTGATCGCCCGCCCGGCCCTCCACTCGGCGCGGCTGGAGCTGCTTCACCCCGTCACCGGGGAGCGGCTGCGGTTTGCCGCGCCTATGCCCGCCGACATGGCGGCGTTGATTCCAAAGGGGGATATCTCATGAAAAAATTACAGGCTGTGAGTTTGGCGATCCTGTTTCTGTCGGTAATCCTGTGGACGGCGGGGCGGATTTTTTTCACCCTGCCGGACTGGGCGGTGCGGACAAACGGCGTTGTGATGCTGATTGCCATGGCGCTGCTGGCGTTTGCCAGCGTCCGGATGTTTAAAAATTCATAAAAATGCCCAGGGCTGTGTTGACAGCACAATATCATATGCTATATAATATCGTTTGATATCACATGAGAAAGGAAGGCTTGTCATGGCAAAAAACGAACGCTTTGAGGTGATTTTTCAGGAGGGTAACGGCCTGACCTCCGGTATGCGCCAGGTGCTGATGGACACCGCCACCGGCGTGCAGTACCTGTTCGTGCAGAATGGCTACGCGGGCGGACTGTGCCCGCTGGTGGACAAGGAGGGCGGCCCCCTGAAGTGGGATGTGTAAATCGAAAAGCCTTCTTCCTGTAAAAAGGGGGAAGGCTTTTTGGTTTTTCCTGTGACATCTTCCGCTCAACCGCGTCTTTATGGATGAAGGGTCCTTCAAGGAGTGATGACTATGGACGACAGCCAAATAATCGAACTGTTTTTTGTCCGGGACGAGAGCGCCATCCAGGCCGCCCAGGGGGAATACGGCGCTTACTGCACCGCCATCGCCCACAATATTCTGAATGACAGGGGGGCGGCGGAGGAGTGCGTCAACGACGCATGGCTGCGCTGCTGGCAGTCCATTCCGCCTCAGCGGCCCCGTTCGCTGAAAAGCTTTGTGGGGAGGATTGTCCGCAATCAGGCCCTCAGCGTTCGGCGGGGGGACACCGCCCAGAAGCGGGGCGGGGGAGAGGTCCCGCTGGCCCTGGACGAGCTGAGCGAGGTGGTGTCCGGCGGCGAGACCCCGGAGGGGGCGCTGGACCGCGCGGCCTTTCGGGCGGCGCTGAACGACTTCTTGGCGGGTCTGCCGGAGCAGCATCGGAATTTGTTTCTGCGGCGGTACTGGTATTTAGACAGTACGCAGCAGCTTGCCAAACGCTTCCGCATGAGCCGCACCCAGGTGACCACCACGCTCCACCGCCTGCGGCAGAAGCTGCGCGTCCACCTTGAACAGGAGGGATTTAAAGTATGAAAAACCATGAGCTTTTGGAGCTGATTGGCGACGTAAACGAGGACTATGTGCTGGAGGCCGAGGACAACGTGGTAAAGCCCCGGTTTGGCTGGAGGAAGCTGGCGGTGTGCGCGGCCTGTGCGGCGTTGGTGCTGGCCTACCCCGTGTACCGGGCCGTCCACCCGCCCCTGCACAGCTACACGGTGCTGGAGGATGCGACCGGGCCGCAGGTTCTGGCCCAGAGCGGCAGCGGCACACCGGAGCTGAGCACCCCCGAGCCTGCCCCCGCTGTGGACGACCAGCACTATGACGTGTCCGCCCAGGCCAGGGCCAACGCCCAGTATCAGGGGCTGCTCAACGGCATGGGCGGCCAGGAGGGCTGTGAACCGAAGATCTATCCCGACTGGTACGGCGGGTCCTGGATTCACGACACGGGGGACAGGCTGGCGGTGGCCCTTGTGGACGGCTTCCACACCAGCGAGCTGGAGGCGCGGATCGAGGAATGGTGCGGCGGCGAGGTGGTGTTCGTCCAGGATATGAAGTATTCCTACGCTCACCTGCTGAGCCTGCATGACCAGATCCTCCAGGTCTGGCCGGAGGATAACGCGTGGTCTACGCTCACTTCTATCGTTACGGATATGAAGGCCAACTGCCTGGAGGTCGGCTTTTCCGGGATCCCCTCTGACACCGCGCTGGCATTTTTGGCCCAGCTCGACCCTGACGGCGACGCCATCCAGGTACAGGCATTCACCGGCAAGCTGGACACCTTGACAGACGAGGCGGTAAAAGGCCCCGCCACCAACAGCGAGCCGGACGCCTATGCTCCCGCCCCCGGCGGCGTTACCCATCCCACAGCCGAGGAGGGCAAACAGATGAAGGAGGAGAACCGGGCGGCGGTATATGACCTGCCCCAGGGAAAGGACGACGTCATTGCAGAGGGAGAGTAAATTCCCCTTTTCATTTGGGAAAAAATCGGTTATAATGGTTGCCAGCCGGACGTGGAAACGTCCCGGCTGGCAATTTTTACTCCGAGGTGACCGTTATGGCCCGCAACGATATGAACCGCCCCACCATGAAAATTTCCTACAATGCCCCGGTGGCCCTCACCTTTGCGCTGGTCTCCCTGCTGGCGCTGGTGGCCAATTATTTCACCGGGGGCTGGGCGAACGGCGCGCTGTTCTCCATTTACCGCTGCTCCCTGGCGGACCCCTTGGCCTGGTTCCGCTTTTTCGGCCATGTGCTGGGCCACGGCGGCTACGCCCATTATATCGGGAATATGGTGCTGATTTTGGTGCTGGGCCCCAACCTGGAGGACCGCTTCGGCAGTTGGAATGTGCTGTGGGCCATTTTGTTCACCGCCCTGGTGTCCGGGCTGGTGCAGTTCATTTTCTTCCCCGGCACCGCGCTGCTGGGCGCGTCGGGCATCGTGTTCATGATGATTCTGCTCTCCTCCTTCGGGGGCGTGCGCAACGGCACCATTCCCACCACCTTGATTTTGGTGGCCATCTTCTACCTGGGCGGCGAGCTGTGGGACGCCATCTTTGTGAAGGACAATATCTCCCAGCTCACCCACATCATCGGCGGACTGTGCGGGACGGTGCTGGGCTTCGCGCTGTCGGGCAGGCGGTAAACCGCCCGCCTGGTATGGAATAAGGAGCGTAAATAGGGATGAACCGTATAATTTCCGATATCACGGACTATATATTTGTATCAGATGAACCCGAAAAGGCCGACGCTATTTTTTTGCCCGGCGGCTCATTTCCGGAACAGCCTGAATATGCTGCCAGATTGTATCAGGAGGGATTTGCAAAGTGGCTGATCCCCTCCGGCGGCGTTAGCGTGAAACGGGACAGGTGGCCCGGCGTCCGCTCGAAATCGGACCTATACAATGGTGATTACCAGTCTGACTGCGAATTTCTTACGGACGTTCTCCTCAAAAATGGCGTACTGGCCTCCGCCATTATTGGTGAAAATCAATCGGGTCATACCCGTGATAATGCGTTCTTTTCACGAAAGGCCATGGATGAAAAGGGGATTGAGATTAAAACAGCTTTGATTGTCTGCAAAGCATTCCACGCCCGCAGATGTCTTATGTTATACCAGATGGCTTTCCCTCATGTGGAACTAAGGGTATGCCCTGTACACTGTTATAACATTACAAAAGATAATTGGTACCAAAGTGAAAATGGAATCGACCGTGTCCTTGGCGAATTGGCCCGCTGCGGAAACCAGTTTGTCGGGGATATCAAGCAGTACATAGCAGCCAATTTATAAGGCTATGCACCCCTTGTACCGCCGCGGATTGACGCGGGGGTGTATGCCGCCTTCCCGCCCCCTCCTCCAGGAGGGGGCTGTTTCTCTGTAAACAATATGTGAATAACATATATTTTTCTTGACAAGGCGGATAGCCCGCGCTAATATATGTGAAGCAAATATATCGGAGGTGATACTGTGAATGAAGCCGAGCGGTTTTCCGTTCTCACGATGTTTCAGACGCTGAAGGCCAAGACCTCCCGCCTGCTGGACCCGGTGGTTCAGTCGGAGGGGCTCACCCTGCTCCAAGCCTGCGTGCTGGGCCACCTGTATTGGCAGGACGCGGCGGTGGGGGACATCAGCGAGCTGGCGGTCATGGACCAGGCCAATGCCTCCTCCCTGTGCAAGAAGATGGAGCGAGAGGGCTTTTTGACCCGCACCCGCCAGGAGAAGGACCGGCGGGTGGTGATCCTCTCTCTCACCGACAAGGGCCGGGCGGCGGCGGAGCGGCTTCAGCAGCAGCTGAATTGCTTTTTAGAGCTGCTCAACGCCCTGCCCAACGACGCCAAGGAGGAGCTGGTCCGGGGCTATCTGGCGGCCAATCAAATGCTGGACTACCTTTTTGAACAAACCAAAGGAGAGTAAGACCTATGTTAAAGCTATCCAACATCACGAAACAGTACACCCTGGGGGGGAATACCATTGACGCCCTGCGGGGGATCGACCTGGAATTCCGGGAAAACGAGTTCGTATCCATCCTGGGCCCCTCCGGCTGCGGCAAGACCACCACCCTGAACATCATCGGCGGCCTGGACCGGTACACCAGCGGCGACCTCATCATCAACGGCCGGTCCACCAAGGAGTATAAGGACGGGGACTGGGACGCCTACCGCAACCACTCCATAGGCTTTGTGTTCCAGAGCTATAACCTGATTTCCCATCAGAGCGTACTGGCCAACGTGGAGCTGGCCCTCACCCTGGCGGGCGTGTCCAAGGCGGAGCGCCGCCGCCGGGCGGTGGAGGCCCTGGAGCGGGTGGGCCTGGGGGACCAGCTGGACAAGGTGCCCTCTCAGATGTCCGGCGGGCAGATGCAGCGGGTAGCCATCGCCCGGGCCCTCATCAACGACCCGGATATTCTGCTGGCCGACGAGCCCACCGGGGCGCTGGACAGCGAGACCAGCGTGCAGGTGATGGAGCTTTTGAAGGAGGTGGCCCAGGACCGGCTGGTGATTATGGTCACACACAACCCGGAGCTGGCCCAGCAGTACTCCACCCGCATCGTCACGCTGAAGGACGGCCGGGTGACAGGGGACTCCAACCCCTACCACGCGCAGGAGAGCGCTCCCATCCTCACCGGCAAGAAGGCCAAGGCGGACAAGAAGCCCTCCATGTCCTTCCTCACCGCTCTGTCCCTGTCGCTGACCAATCTGCGCACCAAAATGGGCCGCACGGTGCTCACCGCCTTTGCCGGCTCCATCGGCATCATCGGCATCGCCCTGATTCTGGCCCTGTCCGCCGGCATCAACACCTATATCAATCAGGTGCAGGAGGATACCCTGTCCAGCTATCCCATCACCATCCAGGCGGAGAGCACCGACATGACCGCCATGATGGCCTCCCTAATGGGGGCGAGGCGGGACCAGCTCACCGGCGAGGCCGCCGAAGGCCAGGACCCGGATCGGGTGTACGCCTCCACCGTCATGTACGACATGATGGACTCCATGCTCAACGCCGAGGTGGAGACCAACAACCTCCAGGCATTCAAGGAGTACCTGGAGAGCGGTGGCGGCGGCATTAAGGATATGGCCAGCATCCACTACAGCTATGACTTTGACTTCGACATCTACACCCAGGACGAGAACGGGGATATCGTCAAGTGCGACGTGATGGCGCTGATGCAGGACGCCATGGCGGCCATGTACGGCGGGGACTACTCCTCTTATTTCAACTCCATGGGGTCGATGTACTCCGCGATGGACGTGTGGGAGGAGCTGCTCCCCGGCGAGGACGGCGAGCTGATCTCCCCCCAGGTAAAGGGCGACTATGAGCTGCTCTACGGTGATTGGCCCCAGGATTACAACGAGGTCATCCTGTTCGTGGATGGCAACAACGAAATTTCCGACCTGATGCTGTACGCTCTTGGGCTCATGCCCCATGACGACATGGAGGAGGCCATGGTCTCCATGTCCAAGGGGGAGACGGTGGAGCTGGGGGAGATGAGCTGGTCCTATGAGGAGCTGTGCAAGCTGGGCTTCAAGCTCATCCTGCCGGCGGAGTATTACCAGCACGACGAGGTCCTGGGAACCTACACCGATATGTCCAAGACCGAGGCGGGGATGGATTTCCTCTACAACAGCGGCGAGATCGGCGTGCCCCTGAAGGTGGCGGGCATTGCCCGGCCCTTGGGGGGAGGCAATGGGATGCTGTCCGGCGGCATCGGCTACACCAGCGTGCTGACTCGGTTCGCCATTGAAACCACCGGGGAGACGGATATTTTGAACCGGCAGCTCGGCGACCCGGAAACCGACGTGATCTCCGGCCTGCCCTTCCCCAAGGAGACGGATGTAGAGCCCACCGATGAGGAGAAGGCGGAGGCGATTACCGAGTATCTGTCCGAACTGTCCGTCCAGGAGAAGGCCGCGGCCTATGTGGACGTGATGGGCCAGCCCTCCCAGGAGTATGTGGACGGGGTGGTGGAGCAGCAGATGGCCGGCCTGACCCGGGAGGCCATTGAGGAGATGATTGTGGAGCAGTATGCCGGCGAGATGGGGGTGGACGGAGAAACCGTCCGGGGCTACATCGCCGACATGAGCGACGAGGAGCTCTTTGACCGGGTAGAGGAGGCAATCGCCCAGTCCGTCCGGGAGCAGTACGCCGCCGGGGTGGAGCAGCAGCTGGCCGCCATGAGCCAGGACACCTTGGCGGGTATGCTGGATCACGCCATGGATCGGGAAGCGGAGTTTGCCCAACCCGGCATGGCGGGGCTGTCTATGGGCGTTCCCACGCCCCTCACTGACGAGCAGTTCGTCTACCTGTACGATAACTATATGCCCCCCACCCGTTCCTCCTCCACCTACGAGGACAACCTGGACCTGCTGGGTTACGTGCGGCTGGATTCTCCCTCCGCCATCAGCATCTATGCCACCACCTTCGTCCAGAAGGATGAGATTGCCGATTTGATCCAAGCGTATAATGACGGCGTGGCTGATGAGGACGACAAAATCACCTATACTGACTATGTGGCCCTGCTGATGAGCTCCATCACCGGCATCATCAGCGGCATCAGCTACCTGCTCATCGCCTTTGTGTCCATCTCCCTGGTGGTGTCGTCCATCATGATCGGCATCATCACCAACATCTCCGTCATGGAGCGAACCAAGGAGATCGGCATTCTCCGGGCGGTGGGCGCGTCCAAGCGGGACGTGTCCCGGGTGTTCAACGCCGAAACCCTGATTGTGGGCCTGGCGGCGGGGGTTTTAGGCATCCTGGTGAGCGTGGCGGCTACCTTCCCCATCAACGCCATCATCCACGACCTGACGGGGCTGAATGACCTCAGCGCTGTGCTGCCCGCCCAGGCGGGGGCCATTTTGGTGGCCATCAGCGTGGTGCTCACCGTAATCGCGGGGCTGGTGCCCTCCCGCGGAGCGGCCAAGAAGGACCCGGTGGAGGCGCTGAGGAGCGAATAATCGGAAATCACACGCTTTGCAAAGCCGTTGGGCTTTTGCAGACCCGCCTGTGGGCGGGACGGGGGATGTCACTTTCTCTCACGCGAGAGAAAGTGACCAAAGAGCGCGCTTAAAGGGGCGGCCTCCAAATGGAAACGGCCCAAAGGGCGGGCCGCTCTCATAGCCGGCCTCCCCCTTAAGAATCCCCCTTTTACGGGAGAGCCCTATACGCAGGGCTTATCCAAACCCTTCCGGCGCCAGCGACTTTCAACGCAGACACCCCTATTTGTGCTGCCGCTTGTGTCTGGACACTGGCAGTCGGGCAGGGTCCACCGCTTGCGCTTGGGTTGGCGCACCGTCCGGCTCGTGGGCCGGTTCGCGAGCCAGCGCGGCACGGCGGCAATCAGAGAGACAGCAGGAGGAGCAAAACCATGGAACTGATGAGCAAGCACTTTTCTCAGCTCACCCGAGACGAGCTGTTTGAGATTTACAAGCTGCGGGTGGCGGTGTTCATTGTGGAGCAGCAGTGCGCCTACCCGGAGGTGGATGACGCGGACAGGGCTGCGTACCATATCTGGTTGCGGGACGGGGATGGCATTCAGGCCTATCTGCGCCTGCTGCCGCCGGGGGCGACGTTTGATACGGTGTCCATCGGCCGGGTCATCGCCGTGAAGCGGCGGCAGGGGCTGGGCAGCCGGATTGTGGCGGAGGGGATCCGCGCCGCCAGGGAGATATTTGGGGCCAGGAAGATCACCATTGAGGCCCAGACCTACGCCAGAGCGTTGTATGAGAAGGCGGGGTTCGTCCAGTCCTCGGAGGAGTTTTTAGAGGACGGTATTCCCCACATCCAGATGGTCTGGCAGGAGGAGTGACGGGGTGAGAAAGGGCGGCTGTCTGTGACGGCCGCCCTTTCCCCTTGCGTTTTTCAGATTTTGTGATATAATTTCAGAGATATTGAGCAAGATTGGAGAAATTCCCATGGATTACTTTCACCTGTCCGCCGGCCGGGACACCGTGGAGCGCATCAGCGCCCTGGGGCTGGCCCACTTAGGGGACGGGGTATACGAGCTGATGGTGCGCTCTTGGCTGTGCCTCCACGGCAAGGCCACCAACGCCGGGCTGCACAAGGCGGCGGTCAAATACGTGGCCGCCCCCGCCCAGGCCAAGCTGGTCCACGCCATCCTGCCCCTTTTGAGCGAGGAGGAGCAGGCCGTCTACCGCCGGGGGCGCAACAGCCACACCGCCGCCGTCCCCAAGGGGGCCAGCGTGGGGGAGTACCACGCCGCCACGGCGCTGGAGTCCCTGTTCGGCTGGCTGTACCTGCAAGGAAAAACAGAGCGGCTCAACGAGCTGTTTGAGCGGATGATGGAGGAGGCGGGTCATGCCTTTTGACGCTATCTTTATGACTGCGCTGGCCGGGGAGCTGCGGGAGAAGCTGGTGGGCGGCAAGGTGGACAAGCTCTACCAGCCCGCCCGGGACGAGGCGGTGCTCCATATGCGCGCCGGACGGGAGAATGTGCGCCTGCTGATTTCAGCCAGCCCCTCCCACCCCAGGGCGCAGCTGACGAAGGCGCCCAGGGAGAACCCGGAGACGCCCCCCATGTTCTGTATGCTGCTGCGCAAGTATTTCACCGGGGCGCGGCTGCTGGAGCTCACCCAGCCCTCCATGGAGCGGCTGCTGGACTTCCGCTTTGAGACACTGGACGAGCTGGGGGACCGGGTGGAGCGGCGGCTGGTGCTGGAGTGCATTGGGCGCAAGTCCAACCTGATTATGCTGGACGGCGCGGGGCGGATCACCGACTGTATGCGCCGGGCGGACGGCGACCTGTCCGCCAAGCGGCCGGTGATGCCGGGGCTGTACTATACGCCGCCGGAGCCCACCGGGCGGCTGGACCCGCTGGCGATGGCGCCTGAGGAGCTGAGAAGCTTTGTGCTGGCCAACGCCCCCGAGGGGGACGGTCAGGACAAGTGGCTGCTGGAGCAGTTCAACGGCCTGTCCCCCCTCATCGCGCGGGAGCTGGCCTTCCAGGGAGAGGGGACCGGGGAGGGGCTGGCGGAGCGTTTCTGCCAGCTCATGGACCGGGTGCGGGCGGGGGAGTTCACCCCCACGGTGCTGGTGAGGGACGGCAGGCCCATCGACTTCACCTTCATGCCCGTTCTTCAGTACGGCCCTGGGGTGGAGCTGAAGCGCTACCCCACGTTCTCCCAGCTGCTGGACGATTTCTACGAGCAGAAGGAGGCCCAGGAGCGGGTGAAGCAGCGGGGACAGGACTTTATCCGCTCCGTCACCCAGGCCCGAAACCGCACGGCGAAAAAAATCGCCAACCAGGAGGGAGAGCTGGCCCGGTCTGTGGACCGGGAAACGCTGCGGCAGTACGGCGACATCATCACCACCAACTTCTATCAGATGCGCAAGGGGCAGAGCGTCCTGCGCGCGCAGAACTACTACGACCCGGAGTGCCGGGAGGTGGACATCCCCTTGGACCCGCTGCTCACCCCCCAGCAGAACGCCGCCAAATATTACAAGGACTACAAAAAAGCCCAGAAGGCGGAGGAAATGCTCACCATTCAGCTGGAGAAGAATCGGACGGAGCTGTCCTATCTGGACAGCGTGCTGCAGATGATTACCCTATCCGAAGGGGACAGAGACCTCCAGGAAATCCGTCAGGAGCTGATGGACAACGGCTACCTCAAGCAGCACAGGCGGAAAATGACCGCCAAGGGCCGGGTGAAGGTGGTCCACGCCAAGCCCATGGAATTTAAGTCCAGCGCGGGGCTGACTATTTTAGTGGGCAAGAACAACAGCCAGAACGACCGTCTCACCCTGAAGGATGCGGACAAGCGGGACCTGTGGCTCCACGCCCAAAAGCTCCACGGCTCCCACGTGATCCTGAAAACCGGGGGCGAGCCGCCGGACGAGCAGTCCCTCACCGAAGCGGCCATGCTGGCGGCCTGGTTTTCCCAGGGGAAGGAGTCGGGTCAGGTGCCGGTGGACTACACGCCGGTGAAGGTGGTGAAAAAGCCCGCCGGAGCCAAGCCGGGTTATGTGATTTACAACACCTATCGCACCATATACGTTACCCCCAGCGAGGAGCTGGTGAAGCGCCTGCGGGCGGGACGAACCAACTGAGAGAGGAGCCATCATTATGTCGAACCAGCTGACAACCGAGGAAATGCGCCGCAGGACGCTGGCGTTTTTAAACTACCGTGCGGAGGAGATGCCCAAGGCCATGCCCGACCCTTCCGCCGACCTCACTTTGATTGACTGTGACGGCCCCGCCGGGATGCTGGTGCTGGGCTATGTGACCAAGCCCTGGATGTCCAACATCTGGGGGGTGGTTCACGGCGGGGTGACGGCCACCCTGGTGGACACTTGCATGGGCATTACCTGCGGGGTGCAGTGCGGGGTCATCACCCCTACGGTGTCCATGACGGTGAACTATGCCCGGCCGGTGCCGTTGGACGCCCGGATTGAGGTGCGGACCCGCACCGTCTGCTGCGGCTCAACCTCCGGGCAGATTTACGCGGAGGTGTATCTGGCTGACCAGCCGGAGCAGCTGCTGGCCACGGCCAGCGGGGCGTATTGCACCAAGAAGAACAACCTGTTCGGGGGAAAAGCTCCTTGGGAGGAGTAAAATAATCCAAAAGCCCGGAACGGCACTGCGCCGTTCCGGGCTTTTGATTGGTTAGGTCTGAGTGTCGCCGTCCGGGAAATAGTCCTGGAGGAAGGTGGACACCGCCGTCCAGTACAGCGCCTCGTTGGCGCCCACCGAGGCGGCGTGGTCCGCGTCCGGCATCCACAAAAAGCTCTTGGGGCAGGCGGCGGCCTGATAGAGCTTGCCCATCATGGCGGCGGGGACAAAATCATCCTCCACGCCGTGGATGAACAGGGTGGGGGTTTTGGAGTTGGCCACCGCCTGGATGGGGGCGGCCTCCCGCAGGTCAAAGCGGGCCCGGCGCTGGGCCGTTTTGCGCAGGGCGGAGAACAGCAGCCCGGCGGGGAGGGGCAGGGCGGTGGGAAGCTCCTTGCGGATTTGGGTCAGGAGATGGTGCATCTCCGCCTCGATGGTGGTGTAGGAGCAGTCGGAAATGGCGGCCTTCACCGCTTTGGGGAGGGCCCCGCCGGTGGACATGAGCACCGATGCAGCCCCCATGGATACGCCGTGGAGAAGGATTTCCGCCTCCGGGTCCCGGCGGATGACGTAATTGATCCAGCCCAGAATGTCCAGCCGCTCGTCATAGCCCCAGCCCACGTAGTCGCCTTCGCTCTGGCCGTGGCCGCGCTGGTCGGGCATGAGAACGTGCCAGCCCAAATTGCTGTAGTGCTTGGCGATAGCGCCCATGGACTCGTAGGTGTCGTGGTAGCCGTGCATACAGATGGCCCAGCGGTGGCTGCCGCTGTAACCGGGGACTACCGCAGCCCAGAGGATCAGACCGTCCACGGCCTGAATGGTGGCCTCCTTGAAGCCCTCCCGCTGCCGGGCCCACTGGCGGCCCTGGGCCTGAACGGGGTTGATGTCCTCCTCCTCTGGGTCCCGAAGCTGAGGAACCATGACGCGGTTGTAGAGATAATTGCCCAGGGCGGCCCAGCCGCCGGCGGCTCCGGCCCCGGCTGCGGCCAGGCCCAGCAGGCCGAAGGTGGTTTTCTTTTTCATAATAGACCTCCCAAATTTGTTTTTTCCAATATACTCCTTGGGCGGGGGCGCAGTCAACGGGAAATCTGTAAATCCTTTGTAAACGTTGTGTTTTAGGGGGAAGACGTGCAACACCGCCGGAGGGCGGTGTCCTTTTTTTCGGGTCATTTACAAAAAAAGCTGAAAAAAATTGGGGCGCGCTGTCTTGACTTTGCGGAAAAAGAATGGTAAAGTAAAAACGAAATCGAACGAAAGTTCCAAATAACGAACGAAAGGAGCAGGAAAATGACGGTCAAGAGAGGAGGAGAAAACCGCAGCGGAATGAGCGAGCGATGATTTTGAAAAATCGCCGCAAGCGATACATAGCTTGCAAAACGGGGCCCCCGCGAAAGCGCCTTTTAGCTTTCGTGGGGAAAGGAGGGGCAAGGGAGCATAGTAAAAGTCTCCCACCCTTCGGGTGGGAGACTTGAACGGAGCGGACTTTGCTCCGACGTGGTGGAGGAGGATGGATTCGAACCATCGAAGGCGAAGCCAGCAGATTTACAGTCTGTCCCCTTTGGCCACTTGGGTACTCCTCCGTATTCAGTTGAGAGAAAGTGGAGCTGGTGGACGGATTCGAACCCCCGACCTGCTGATTACAAATCAGCTGCTCTACCAGCTGAGCTACACCAGCATAGAAAGCTACCACGTTCACAACGGAGCTTATTATAGCAGTAGGGGGCGGCTTTGTCAACAGTTTTTTGAAAAAAGAGGAGAAAAGGAGTGAGACGGGACGACGGGCTGGATTTGGAACGCACAGGAGCTGCGCTGCGCCCTGTGCAGGGGGGAGCTGTACCCCGGCGACCCCTATTTTGAGCTGGAGGGCCGGGCGGTATGCGAGGACTGCCTGGGCCGCTACGCCAAGAGGTATTTTGCCCATCGGCTTCGGCGGGTTGGACAAGGAGAATGGCAGGACAATCAGGAGGAACTATGACATTGTACGAGCTATCTTTGGAGTATGAGCAGACGGCGGCCACGCTGCGCGGACGAATTATGGAGCTGGAGCAGGAGCGCCGGCAAACCGAAAACGAGCGGCTGCGCCAGCAGCTGGACAGGCGGCTGAGACCCCTTCGTTCCATGTACCGGGACACGCGGGCGGTGGTCCGCCACTTGAAAGGATATTATGAGAGACTTGAGCCGCGGCGGCCTGTCCGGTCCCGCGGTCCATGGAACCACAGGAGGAGGAGCTGAATATGCGGACAATTTCTTATGACAACACCTTCGGCATGGCGGATTTGGCGGTGTACGCCAATCTGATGGCGGAGGACAACCGGGAGCAGATCAACCGCCTGAAGCGCAACCTGACCCACGCGCTGCGCCAGGACGTTACCCAGAGGCAGCGGGAGTACATGATTTTGTACTACGGACAGAACATGAGCATGGAGGCCATCGCCAAACAGTGCGGGGTGAACAAGTCCACTGTGTCCCGCACCCTCAAACGGGGACGGCAGCGGCTGTACCGCTGCCTGCGCTATGGGGCGGCCAACCTGCTGGAGCAGGCGGAGAGTTGAAAAACGGGGCGGGCTGTGGTATGATGGGGGTGGCCGGACGCATTGGCCGGCCGAATTTGAGAAACAGAGGTCATACCATGGACTATCAAGGGGTATTTTTCGATTTTGACTACACGCTGGGAGATTCCACCGCCGCCATCGCCCAGGGCTACCGTCTGGGGTTCCGGGCGCTGGGACTGGACGAGCCCACGGTGGAGCAGGTGCGCGCCACCGTAGGTATGCAGCTGAAGGACGGCTACACCCTCCTCACCGGGGACAGCGACCCGGCCCGTCAGGCGGAATTTCACCGCCTGTTTGCCAACTCCGTGGGGGTCAACGCCCAGGGGGAGGACCGGAAGCTGATGATTGAGGGGACAAGGCTGCTGCCCGGAGCGGCGGAGCTGCTCGCGGCGCTGAAGGGGGCGCGGGTGGCCACGGCCATCGTGTCCACCAAGCCGGGGGACACCATCCGGCAGATTTTTGAGCACCAGGGACGGCTGGACCTGCTGAACCTGGTAATCGGCGGGGACGAGGTGGCCGCCGCCAAGCCGGACCCGGAGGGGCTGCGCCTGGCGTTGAAACGGCTGGGGCTGCGGGCGGAGCAGGTGCTGTTCTGCGGCGACACGGTGATCGACGCCGCCACCGCCCAGGCGGGAGGGTGCGATTTCTGCGCGGTGCTCAACGGCACTACCCGCAGGGAGGCCTTCGCGGACTACCCCCACGTGTACATTGCGGAAGAACTGAGCCAGCTTCAGCGGTTTCTGAAGCTGTGACAAACGCCCTCCGGCGAACGGCCGGAGGGCGTTTTGCTCATGGAATGGGTTCCCCGCCGATGGCGCCCAGCATGGGGCGGGCGTAGGGCAGGTCCAGAATGGCGGCGCAGAAGGTGTGCCACTCGTCCAGCTTGTGGCTGCGGCGGGCGAAGTAGATGCTGGAGAGCACCTCGTAGTTCAGCGTGACGGTGCGCATCTGCTGGTAGCTAGAGGGGAGGAGTTGAATGAGGTCGTACCAGTCGGTCTTGTTCTGATCTGCGGCGTAGCGCCGGCGCACCTGCTCCAGATAGTCCACATACTGTCGGAACTGCTCCAGGGAGGCGGGGGTCATGTGGTCGGTGGAGAAGTCGGACAGCTCGATAGGCCGGGCGTGGAGCTTGTGCATGGTGGAGGTGGAGTTGGCCACCGTACCCACTTTATAGGTGTCAAACTCCTTCCACCAGTACAGCGGGGCGGTGATGTCCATGGACACCATGATCTGGCGGATGAATTTCCGGTGGTCGCTGCCCGCGGCGCACAGGCGCAGGGCAAGGGCCAGGTCGTTATCCCCCAGCACGTACTGGCCCTTGCCGTCGTAGGCGCTGTCCGAGCGGGCCCAGCTGTTCATGGGATTGCGGGCGCCCCGCATGGCGTTTTCCAGGTTCATCACGCTGATACGTTCCACTTGCAGCATACAATCAACTCCTAAAAAGAGGAGCGCCGCCCGCCTGGGCGGCGCTCGCAGGGTTTAGTTGGTGGAGATATAGTCTCCCATGATATAGCCGGTGGTGGCGACACCGCCTGCGCCAGAGAAGGAAATCTGATACCAGCCGCCGCCCGCGTCGGACAAAACGGTGATGGAGTTGCCGTTAAAGAGGGTGGCGATGGGGGGATTGGACGTGCTGGGGTCAGGGCGCACCCGCAGTCCGCCGTCGGCGTTCACGACGGTGCCCGGGCGGCCCACGGTGACGTTGCCGCCGGGGGCGGTGGTGATGGTCACCGGGGGATCGGACTGGGCGGGGGGCTCGCTGGCGGCGGGCGTGGTTTTGGGCCCGGCGATGTAGACCTTGCACTCGGTCTCCAGCGTGCCCGCCCGGGCGGTGATAACCACCAGGCGCACGTTGGTGACGTCCGGGTTGGCGTGGGCCACCAGGCCGTTGTCGCTCACCGTGGCCAGGGAGGTATCGGTGGAGGTCCATGTCACCGTGCCGCTCCAGTCGGAGGGGGTGACGTTGGCGACGAGCTGGAAGGATTCCCCTGGGCGCAGGGTGAAATCCACCTTGTTCAGCGTGATGCCGGTGGGCTCGTCCTCACCCACGCCGATGACGGGGGCGGAGGGAACGGGGTCGGTGTTATTGGGGACAGGGTCCGTGGAGACCGGCTGGGAGGCGGGCGGCAGGGGCTGGCTGGGAGGAGCGGAGGGCTGGTCCGAAACGGTGGCCGGTGGCTCCTTGGGGCCGTGGAGCTGGGGATAGATGACGGTAAACACAATGACCAGCGCGGCGATGATGATAATCAGGGAGCACAGGAAGGTGATAAGCCGGGGCCAGTTCACCTGGAGGTCGTTGAAGGGGCCGGGGGACTTTTCCGCCAGACGCTTGCCGCCCTTGGGGCGGGCGGGGAGGTAGGCGTCCTCGGGCTCGTCGTCGAACAGGTCCTGTCCGTCGAAGACATAGCCGTCGTCCGGGTCGCTCCTGCCTCTGCTGGAGGGGGGGGCCGGACGGGGGGCGGGCGTATTCTTCGCGCCGCAGAAGGGGCATCGGCGATAGGTGGCGCTGTAGTCCTCACCGCAGACGGCGCAGTGGATTAAACTATCGGGAGAAGGCTTAGGAGCCATGGCGTGTACCTCCTTGAGCGGTGAAATCGAATCTTGTCGGATACCTTATATCTTACACGCTTTGCCCCGGTTCGTCAATATTTTTATGGTAACGCTTTTGTAAAAGCAGGTTGTAATATTAAATGCGAAAGAACACGAAGCCCCACGAACGGGGCGGTTCGGTTCTATCGCATTTATTTTTTTATATCACAACCGGGCCGGAAAATCAAGCGGGAGGGCGAAAAGATGAAGAAAAAATGGGAAGTGCGCTATTTCGTGACGGCGGTTGCAAGCGTTCCGGTTTACAAGGCATACAGCAAGACGGAAACTTACCGGCAGGCCACGAAAGACGGCTGGGGAACCGTGTACCGCGACGAAAACAACGCGCTGGTTTGCGACGAAGATTGCGCCGCTGACCTCTACACGAAGAACGGCGGCTATTTCGGTATTCGCTCTTGTGATGAAATCATCACAAAGGAAATGCCGAAACAAGCGGAGTGCGCCGCGATCATCGTAAGCGATTCTTGCGGCTTTACCTTTTGGGCGGAAGATTTCAGCCAGATTCACATTTTCGCAACCTACGACGAAAACGGCCTGATCGACACTTACCGCGTGGAATATGGCGACACGCCGGTTTATGACGGTGAAGTTGAAATTTCCTTTGACGACCTGTACAAGCGGGCGGAAGAGGACTACCGGGAAACATACCGGGCGGACATTCCGGGGACGGTGGAATATCAGCGCAAGCAGGAATCGGCGCAGACCGAACAGACCGCGGCGGAAGCGGCGGAGAACACCGACACCGCAGAACAGGGAGCGGAGCAGGACGCGGAACCCGTCGGCGCGAAAGCGGCAAGCGCCGCGGGAGCTGACAGCACAGCGGCGGGGAACGGGAAACGGGACCCGCAGGGGGAGCGGGAAACAGAACAGAAAGCAGGCGGCGGGGCTGGACCCCCGCCGCTGGAGAAAGAAGAAACGGGGGTGAAAGCATGGCGCGACACTACAAATACATAACTTTTTCGGACCGGCGGGAAATTGCCGCGCTGTATCAGGCGAACGAACGACCGGCGGACATTGCCGAAAGGCTGGGCGTTACCACGGCGACGATCTACCGGGAGTTGAAGCGCGGGGAAACCGCCGGGGAGGACGGCGCGCCGGTTCTGGACCGGAACCGGCGGCGGGCTTACAACCCGGTTATCGCCCAGCAGACAGTACAGGCGAATTTCAGGCGGCGGGGCCGGACCCCGACGGACAGCCTGCAAGGAGGTTTCGACGGTGACGCAGTTTGAAAAGATCACGGAAAGCCGGGAAACGCTGGGGGAATTCCTTACGGCCTTGCCGGTCATTCATGGGCCGTGGGACACGGAATTTCAAGCGCGGTTTTGCGCCGATTGCCTTTACCTCGGGTGCGACACTTGCCCGCATGAGGAATTCAGGAATAACCCCGGCTGGTGGCTGACCCTTGAAGCTGGAAAGGAGCGGGACACATGAAAAAGAAAATCACGTTCCCGGATTGGACAAGCCCGGCGGCGGTGACGATCACCCGCGGAGGAACAAAGGACAAGCCCCGCGCCGTTTGGGGGACGTACACGGAGGAACCGGCGGAATGGCTTTCCCTCCGCGTGACGCTGGAAATCGCCGGGGGTTCGGTCCTCTTTGAAACGTTCGACAGCAGAGAGGAAGAGGAAGCCGCGCGGCTGGAAGCGAACCACCGCGCCGCATGGCGGAACGCCCTTGTCTTTGCTGAACAGTTGTGGCGCGCCGCGCCACATCACGAATACGTCGTTTCATTCAGGCCGGAAAACACGAACGTCGGCCCGGAAGCGGTTTGCATTTACCGGCGCTTGTTCCCTTATTCGGCGGAACGGGGGTGCGCTGTATGAGCATTTGCCGCCGGTGCGGGCGTGAAATTGAGTGGGCGCAGGGCGAAAGCGGGCGGTTTGTCCCCCTTGACCTTGAACCCGTGTTCGTGATTGAGGGCGGCGGGAACGATCAGTTTTACACCGACGAAAACGCGGTGATCGTGGGCCGCGCCGCCCGCCCGGAAGAGGAATCGCCGGAACTGCCCGTTGCCTTTGTTCCGCATTGGAAAACGTGCGGGAGGGGGTGAGATCGTGAAACGTCAATTCTGCTTGCCCTGTTTCCTTGAACTGAAAAAGGCAGGGAAACACAATATTCAGCGCGTCGGCGGCGGGGTCAATATGAAGATCACTTGCTGGCGATGCAAGCGCCGCCGGTATGGGGCCGAATACGAAATTTCGCGGAAAGTAGGTGCAGGACGTGACGGGGGCTGAACTGAAAGCGGCCTTGATGGAGGAATACCCGGTGCGTTATGCCGGTATCACCTATCAGAAAGTAACCGCGCTGATCTATCGAAAGGGCAGTACACGAATTCAGATTTCGGCGGAACTGCTGGACCGGAACGGGCGCGCCGTGGTGATTGCCCCGGCGGGAAAAATTGAAAGGGGGACAAGCAATGCCTAAATACGAATTTGTCGCCGTCGATTTCGACGGGACCCTTTGCGCCGACGCTTTCCCGGAAGTGGGAGCGCCGAACCGGGCCGTCATCGACTACGTGAAGCGGCTGGCGGCGGACGGGTCAAAGATCATCCTTTACACCAGCCGGGAGAACGGAACCCGGAAACTGCTTGATGAAGCGGTGGCGTTCTGTAAGGCGCAGGAAATCCCGCTGTATGCGGTCAATGAGAATCCGGGAAACCCGCACGCCGCGAAAATCGGGTTGAAGCCCTCCGACGGGCGCAAGGTGTACGCTGATCTTTACATAGACGACAAGGCGATTAACCCGGCGGAGATAGAAAGAACGGCGGAATACACAAGGCCGGGAGCGTTTACCCCGCCGCCGGAAGCCGCCGCCGCAGACGACCGCTGGCAAGAGATTATGAAGCAGGCGGAGCAATGCGGATTCATCATTTACGCGGCGGCAGGGACGGCGATTCTTGCAACGAACCGGGTTCAGGCCAGCACAATGGGAGCGACGCGGTACGCCGACAATCAGCGCATGAACGGACGTTGCCCGCAAGAAATCGGCTTGCCCGGTTGCCTTGACAGCTACACAGGGAAACCGGGGTGCGCTGGGGACCGTTGCGAATTGTGGAAGCGGAGGGCCGACCATGCCGACACCTGACACGATCACCCGCGGAGCGGGACAAGCCCGGCGGAGCGCCGCCCGGCTGATTCTGTCCGTTGCGGAATATAGCGGCCTGACCCTTGCGGGAATCATCCTGTTTCGAGCGGGTGCGGCCTACGCCCTGACGGAACGCGGATATTCGGCGACAGGCGGTGAAGCTTTCGCCATCTTTCTTCCCGTGTTTTATGCCCTGCTTTCGGGCGTGGGCCGGGGATACGTCAAAGACACGAAAAACGGCTATTTGCCGGATTATAAGGAGGAAAACGAACCATGAAGAAACTTGCAGATTTGAAACAGGGCGGATATTTCTTTTACGGCGGCGTTCAATGGGTGGTGCTGGAAAACAACGACAAGATCGGCGCGACGCTGGCGCTTGCCGCCGAACCCGTCTTTCACCGGGCGTTCGACGAAGAGAACCGGAACGACTGGCGCGTTTCGTCCTTGCGCCGGGAACTGAACGGGCCGTTTCTTGACGCGCTGATTGCGGAGGGCGCGAACCGGGCCGCGTTCCTTGATTGGGAAAGCGACCTGACCGCCGACAACGGAATGACGGACTACGGGACCGCGACCGACAAAATCGCTTTACTGTCTGACGGCCTTTACCGGAAGTACCGGCAGTATATCCCCCTTGTTGATGACTGGTGCTGGACCCTGACCCCGTGGACCTGTAACCCGTCGTCTTCGTGCGGCGTCCGCGTCGTCGTTTCCTCCGGCGCGATGCACTGGAACAACGCGTACGGCGGCAACAGGGGCGCGCGCCCGCTTTGCTATCTGGAATCGTCCATCTTTGTATCTGTCCCCTATGACGATGAAACCGCGGACCCCCGCGCCGACATGATCGAGGAAGCCCGCGACGCAGTGCTGGAGGTTTTGAACGGCTATCCCGTGGACGTTTGGGGCGACGCTATCGCCGCCGCGGTTGCTTCCCTCTTCCAGTGGAAGCAGGACGCGGAGGACACCGCAAAGGAGGAAGCCGCGACGCGGGCGCTGAACAACACGCCTGGCGATCAGGACGGGAACGACAACGCGGCGGCGGAGGGCTGAAAGCCCCCGCCCCGCCGCCGAAAAACTGCATAAGAAAACCGCCCCGCGCCCGTTGTGCGAAAACGAGTGCGAAGCGGAATCCGCCGGTAAAAACACAGCTTATCAACCTATGATTAGTATAGCAGAAACCGGCGGAAAAGTCAAGAAAAAGCGCCGTTTTTATGCGGCGTGGCGGGCTTGTAATGGGTATTAAGATTCTGGCAAAGCCTGTCACGTTTAACACAGGAAAACAGGGTGCGGAGGTTGCGGGCCGGTCCCGCTCCATCCCCCGCCCTACTGACCCGCGTTTGCTGGAAGCACAGAACACGCCCGCTTCATCATCCAACGAAAAGAGGGTGAAGCATGGTGCGAACCTTTATCAGAGAAAAGAAGATTTTTTGCGGCGATCATTACAGGGAGGTTGATATATTCGGCTATACCACAGCCCAAAAGAACGCCGCCGCCCGCGGGAAGCGGTCAAAAAAGGTTCAGGAATCGGAGCCGAAACAAAAGAACTTGAATGACAAGAATGCCCGCCGGTATTTCGTCCAGTTGGGAAACCTGAATTTCGGGGACGACCCGGAAGCTTTGCACGTAACGGCTACATACTCCGCGAAACATCTTCCGCGGACCGTGGAAGCCGCGGAAAAGGAAGTTTCAAACTATTTGCGCCGGGTGGCCTATAAAGCCGCTTGCCGGGCGATCAAGGCGGCAGGGTACGCCACAGACCCGCAA
>OFGQ01000635.1_pt1 | contig 27487 bp, 27 predicted proteins | sample 1521791 | NCBI WGS metagenome assembly OFGQ01 (sample SAMEA3504116, study PRJEB24116) | mouse gut metagenome | biome: mouse gut; feature: mouse-associated habitat; material: faeces | place: Denmark | collected 2011 | reverse complement strand
CTCTTCTGCGTAGCAGACGTGCCCGAAGGGACGCAAAGCGGCCCGTTAGGGCTGGAGGCAGCCTTTTCACACTTTTTCCCCCGCTTAGGTGAAAGCGATTGCCACAGTCTAATGCCGAACAAAGACCTGGCCTTTAAAGGAGGGCTTGCCGCCGCCGTTTATGAAAAAACCAAGCCAAAACAGCGCAAACAGCAATCCCAATCCCATATGGGAAACACAACAGAAAAGCGGTGTTCGCCGGGGCGCTGCATCCGGCGTATTTCCCGCACCACTGGAGCGTGCAGTAATTGTAGGCGACGGCGGCGCACATAACGTCTGAAAGCAGCACCCCAAGCCCGCCAAAGAGATAGGCCAAACACGTGTCTTTCTTCATTGCAAATACCCCCTAGCTTCATTTTTTCCTGAAAATCATTCCAAGCCCCAGCAGCATCAGCAGCACAAACAAGGCGGCCAGTATGCCTGTTCCGTTTAAAGTAACCGTCGAGGATTCGTTTATCTGCCCCACAGACGGCGGGTGCGCAACGGTTAAAGCCCCAAACAGGATAAGGCAAACCGCCCCGATTATGCAAAGGCAGACGCCAATTTTCCTCTCTCCCCCTTGGCTGGGGGCTGGGCTCTCCTGCTCTTTTATCGCCCCGCCGGGGGCAGGGACGGCCTCATTGCCGGTAAGCTCGTCGATTGTAACTTGAAAGCACTCGCTTAACGCCTTGAGCTTTTCCAGCTCCGGGGTCGATTGCCCCCCTTCCCATTTGGATACTGCCTGTCTTGAAACCCCGATTTTTTCCGCAAGCTGCTCCTGGGAAAGCCCGCTTTTCCGCCGGAGCGCGTATAGATTCTCTGCTAACATCTGCTTTACCTCCCTGCCAAAAGGATACCGCAATTTCCGGCAGCACTCTATCAACTACCCCTGGAACTTCCGCAACCAGCGGTTGCACATGGCATTTCTATCATATACCACTTTCCCCATTCAAACAAGGGCATCTTCATCCGGGGAGGTGCCGGGCTTGAAAAACCGTCCCCCTTATGATAAGATAAGGGCGGAGGAAAGGCGGTGGTGGTGTTGGCGGTTGCAGAAAAAATAAATCAAGAGCATCTGGAGGACCTGGAGCGAATCAAGAATTTCCGCCTTATGGACGACGATTTTCTCACCAAGTGCTTTGAAAAGGACACCGTCTGCACCCAGCTTGTTCTGCGCATCATCCTCAACAAGCCGGACCTGGTGGTGCTGGATGTCCGCACCCAGGTTTTTGTAGCAAATCTTCTAAAGCGCTCGGTGAAGCTGGATATTGTCGCCACAGACAGCGAAGGCCGCCGCATCAATGTGGAGGTGCAGCGGGAGGACAAGGGAGCCGGAAGACGGCGGGCCAGGTACAACGCCAGCATGATGGATTCCAGCTCCCTGGAAAAGGGTACAGACTTTGAGGAGCTGCCGGAGGTTTACGTAATCTTCATCACCGAAAATGACGTGATGGGGAAGAACCAGCCTCTTTACCAGGTTGAAAGGTGCATCCTGGAAACCGGCGAGAGATTTGACGACGGTTCCCATATCCTGTATGTAAACGGGGCCTATCGGGATGAAACCCCTTTGGGAAAGCTGATGCACGACTTTGCCTGCCCCGAACCGGAAAAGATGTATTATGACGAACTGTCCCAGCGGGTGAGGTTCTTTAAGGAAAGCAAGGAAGGAGTGACCACCATGTGTAAGGCGATGGAAGATATGCGGGAAAAGAGCTTAAAAGAAGGCGAGCGGAAGAATATGATTGATACCGCTAAGCGGATGCTTCTTCTGGGAAGGTACGCTTTGGAGGAAATCGCTGATATTTCTGGCCTTCCTTTGGAAGAGGTCCTCCAGTTGAAGCAGGCATAACCCCATAAGCCAAAAGACCTGGCGTCCCGATTGGGACCCAGGTCTTTTTTACAGCTCGGTTTGGGCTGGGTTTTGTGGCGGGTGCCACCGGCGCCCCTCACTCCAGCAGCTTTGCGATGATGGCGTTGGAGAGAAGAAAGCCCCGCTGGGTAAGGGCTATATGCCCCTTTTGGATGGTGAGAAGCCCCGCCCCTTCCAGCGGAGCCGCCCGGCGAAGGACCTCCTCCGGGTCGCCGCCGTAGTCCGGCAGGCGGCAAAGCTCCAGCCCCTCCGCCAGGCGCAGGGAGAGCATCACATATTCGGTGAGGCCGCCGGAGGGTCCCTCCTCCAGGACCGTCTCCCAGGGGTCCCCCGCCGCCAGGAAGGCGGCCAGGTCCCCCGGCACGCGAAACCGCCGTCCCTGGAAGGAGGAGGCCGCCGAAGGGCCAAAGCCCAGGTACTCCCCCAGCCTCCAGTAGACGGTGTTGTGGCGGCTCTCGTACCCCGGCTTTGCAAAGCTGGAGATTTCGTAGTGGCGGTAGCCCAGCTCCTCCAGGCGGCGGCAAACGGCCAGGTAGATATCCGCCGCCTGGTCGGGGCCGGGGCACCGGGCCTCCATCCCCCCTTGGGCGAAGGGGGTCCCCGGCTCAATCTTCAGCAGATAGGCGGAGATATGCTCCGGGGCCAGTCCTGCCCCGTACTCCGCCAGGGCGACGGCCCTTTCCACCGTCTGGCCGGGGGGGGCCAGCATCAGGTCCACCGAAAGATTGGAAAACCCCGCCTTGCGGGCCAGGGCCACCCCCTGGGCGCTTTCCTCCGGGGTGTGGCGGCGGCCCAGCAACCGCAAGCCCTCCGCCTCCCCCGCCTGGAGGCCCAGGGAAAGGCGGCAAAAGCCCCCCTCCCGAAGCCGCCGGAGCCCTTCTTCCTCCAGGTCTCCGGGGTTGGCCTCCAGGGTGATTTCGCAGTCCTCCAAAAGCGAAAAGCGCCCTCGGACCGCCTCCAGGATCTGGAGAAGCCCATCCCCCAGCAGGTAGGGGGTCCCGCCGCCAAAGTAGACGGTGGGGACCGGCGTCCCCGGCGGGGCCGGGCATCCCTCCACCGCCCGCACCAGGGCGCGGGTGTAGTCCTCCCGCAGAGCCAAATCGGTGGTGGAGTAAAAATCGCAGTAGGGGCAGCGGCTCTTGCAGAAGGGGATATGAAAATAAAGACTGAGCGGCTTTTGCATAGCGCCTCCTTTTGTGCAAGAAAAAAGCCGGTCCGGCCGGCCTTTTTCAGAAGCTGTATCCTTCGCCGAAGAACAAGGGAAAGCGCCCCATTCCCACCCTCGCTTTTCCGGAGCCGGCGCCGCGGTTGTACGCTGTGCCCAAAAAGGGTGCCCGTGTGCCAGGTGCTGGGCTTTACCGTTAAGCGGGATTCGAACCCGCTTTGCGCAGCCCCGTGCGCAACCATAGGTCCGGCTCATTCTCAGCCAGCAGAGATGGCGCCCGCCCCCCGGAAAAGCTACCGGCTTCCCTATTGCAGCTCGACGGTCCAGTTCAGGCCCTGGATGCGGGTGTCCAGCTCCCGCAGCTGGCGGGAAAGGGCGTCCACCTGCTTTTGCAGCTCCGGCACCTGAACGGTGCTGTAAACCCGGATCTCCCCCCTGGTGGAGCGGCTGGTGAGGTTGCTGGCGCAGGCGAGGAAGTTGCGCAGCGTCTCCGTCTTTTTGCTCAGGCAGTCCCGGCGGGACAGCAGGGCGGTGATGGTCTCCCCGGTGGGGAGGGGGGCGCTGTTGGTGAGGTTAATCCGGGTCACCAGGTCCTCCAGCTCCGCCATGATGGTATCCAGCTCCGCCAGCAGGGTTTGGGGATTTTCGGCAGGCTTCTCCCTCTCCTGAACGCGGGCGTTGTTGTTTAAACGGACCTGGAGCTGCGCCGCCCGCTTTTGCAGGTCGCTGCGCAAGGCCAGGGCTTCAGCCAGCTTCATAAAACAGACCTCCCTTTTCCAATTTTTCGTTGCTCCCATTATAATCCAGCCGCCTGGGATTGGCAAGGAATTTTTTGCGTCGCCGGCGTGCCGCCGGTGTCTCGCCCTACCCGCCCCCTGCGGGGGCTTAACCCTCTGAAAAGCGAAAGCCAGTACCTGGAGTCTAAGCCAACAGGGCCGAAGGCCGGTAAAGTTTAGGGCCGCCCTTTTCAAAGGGTTGGGCGAAGCCCACGTGCCCGAAGGGACGCGAAGCGGCCCGTTAGGGCTGGTTTCCAAAGGCTGGCCGGTCGCGAACGCGATGAAGGCCCCACTGGGGCCTTCAAGGCCACGTTCCCGACCAAAGGGAGGGATGCCTTTGGTCGCCCGTCGCAACGGGCGAAACACTTTTCCGGAGGGAGCATTTTTCTTTGCTTCTTTCTTTTTGCGATAGAAAAAGAAAGAAGGAAGCCTTTCGCCCTGCACCGAGGGCGGCACCCTGGACGAGGGGCGGCGGGTCTTTTGGTGACAAACGGCGGACAGCCGTTTGGAGCTGAAAAGCCCGACGGGCCGGTGCCAGGGGGACGCACGGGCTACCCATCAAAAACACCCCAGTGGGGTGTTTTGGAGATCGCAAAAAACTGTACAGTCCACCCATTCCCTCCCAGAGGGAGCGTGACGGCGGGGGCACCCCGTCCGCTACAGACCATAGACCAGCACCCCCAGGCAGGCGGCGATGGCGATGAGGGTAAGGGGGGAGAACTTCTTTTTAGCCAGATACTTCACCGGGAACCAAAGGGCCGCCAGCAGGGCGGTGATAAGAAGGGGCTTTAGCTGCAAAAGCGCCATCTCCCCCGAACGGTAGAAAACATAACCAATGCTCATATTGAGGCCGGTAGCCAGAATGATGCCGATGACACAGGGCTTCAGTCCCCCCAGCACCGCCTGGAAGGTGGGGTTTTTCAGCAGGGTCTTTAGAATCACCAAAATCAGCAGGATGATGATAAAGGCGGGGAAGATCACCGCAAAGGTGGCAAGGAAGGCCCCTAAAAGCCCCCCCTGGCTGCTGCCCACATAGGTAGCCAGGTTTACCATAATAGGGCCGGGAGTGCTTTCGCTGATGGCGATCATGTAGCTGAGGGCCTCGTCATCCAGCCAGCCATAGGCGATGACCACGTCCCGGATGAGGGGAATGGCGGCGTAGGCCCCACCAAAGGAGAAGCACCCCACCTGCAAAAAGCCCAGGAATAGCTCCAGGTAAATCATCATGCCCCCTCGCCTCCCTTCCGGTTGGCGACGGCAAAGACCGCAAAGCTCACCACTCCTGCCGCCACCATCAGGGCGATGGAGGAGACATGGACCGCCAGCAGGTCCCCCGCCAGCAGCAGAGCCGCCGACACGGCAAAAATAGCGGTGGAAAGGCGGGTGTGGTGCATCTTCCGGAGCATGGTGATGGCGGCGTCCAGGATGAGGATGCCCACCGCCGCCTGGATGCCCCGGAAGGCGTTGGCGATAAAGGTGATTTCCAGGAAGTTATCCAGGAACATGGAGATGGCGTAGATAATCAGGAAGGAGGGCGCCACCGTCCCGGCGGTGGCGGCGATGGAGCCCAAAACCCGCCCCTGCTGGTAGCCCACGTAGGTGGCGCAGTTGATGGACATGGGGCCAGGGGTGGATTCCGCAATGACGGTAATGTTCATCATTTCATCGTGGGTGATCCACTGCTTCTCCTCCACGCAGATGCTCCCAATCACCGGCAGCATGGCGTAACCGCCGCCAAAGGTGAAGAGACCGATCTTGAAGAAGGTTGCAAACAGCTCCCAGATGATGTTCTTCGATTTCATACAGACATCAGACCTCCGGTTTTTTCTTGGGAATTTATTATAACCCATTGCAGGTCCGTTTGCAACTGGTGAAAGCCCCGCCGTCTCACCGGCATTTTATAAGAAGCTGTACCAATAGCCACCGCATGTATCTTGACGGCAAATTTTCCATCCGCCTTTGCCAAAAAAACTTGAAAGACATACAGTATTCCTGCGTTTTTTCGGCGTCGGCATACGAAAAATTTGCTCGCCAATCTGCACGCTTCGGCCATTGGTACAGCTTCTAAAAACACCGCCCCCGCGAAAACACGGGAGCGGTGTTTTATGTAAGGCGGATAGCCTGTTAAGCAGGAACGCCTATGGAAGGGAAGACGCTGGCTTTTATCAGTGGATGAAGATGCTGAGAACCAGCAGCTCTACAAAGCCGACGCCCCAGGCGATGGTGGAGCAGACAGACCAGTTCTTGATCTGCTCCTTGGTGTCCTTGATACCCATAAGGTTATTGACCACCCAGAAATAGCTGTCGTTGAAGTAGGAGAAGAACAGGGAGCCGATGCAGGCGGCGAAGGCGCCCAGGATAACGCTGGCCCCGGCGGCCTGGATGATGGGGGCGCAGATGCCGGCGGCGGTGACCATAGCCACGGTGCCGGAGCCCTGAACAAAGCGGACCAGGGTGGCGATGATAAAGGGCAGGATGATGATGGGGATGGCGGTTTTGGCCATCTGCTCGGCGATGAAGTCGCCGGTGCCGCTGACCTTCAGGACGTTGCCCAGGGCGCCGCCGGCGCCGGTGACCAGGATGATGAGACCGGCGCTCTTGATGCCCTTGTTCATCTCACCGATGCACTCGTCCTTGGTCATCCCCGCGCCCAGCACAAAGATGGCGCAAAGCAGGCCGATGCCCACGGCGATGATGGGGGTGCCCAGGAAGCCCATAACCTGGCCGAAGCTGGTTCCGGCAAAGTTGGGGTCCAGGGCCTTTGCCAGGTTGTTGATGAGGATGAGGAGAATGGGAGCCAGCAGAGGCAGGAAGGAATTGAAGGTGGAGGGCAGGTCCTTGGATTCCTTGAGGGAGACCTCGCTGTACTCGATCTGCTTGGCGGGACGAATCCAGTTTTCGCCGTCGTCAGCGGGGATCTGGTAGAGCTTGTTGCCCAGCCAGCAGGAGTAGAGGCAGCAGGCGATGGTCATGGGGATAGCCAGGACGATGCCCAGGAGGATGAATATGCCCACATCCGCCCCGAAGGTGCCCGCCACGCCCAGAGGGCCGGGGGTGGGAGGAACCAGGGAGTGGGTGATAACCAGGCCGGCGGCCAGAGGGCCGGCGATGGCCACGATGGAGCGGCCGGTCTTTTTGGAGATGGCCTTGGCGATGGGGCTGACCACTACAAAGCCGGAATCGCAGAAGATGGGGATGGAGACGATGAAGCCGGTGAGGGCCATGGCCCAGTGCTCCCGCTTCTTGCCAAAGAGCTTGATGAAGGTGAGGGCCATCCGCTCCGCGGCGCCGGTCTTGTCGAAAATCTGGCCCATCATAACGCCGAAGCCGATGATGATGCCGATGCTGCCCAGGGTACCGCCAAAGCCGTTAATAATGGCGTTGGGGACATCCGCCGCAGGCAGGCCGCCGCCGATGCCGATGAAGGTGGCGGAGATGATAAGGGCCAGGAAGGGGTGTACCTTGGTCATAAGGACCAAACAGAGTAGCAGAGCGATGCCGATAATCAAAGCGATAATCATTTGCATAGTAATACTCTCCTCTCAAAAATACCCACTCAAACGAGGATGCCTTCCGGTATCTAACGCATGAAGTTGGGCGCATATTTTACTGCCAGCCGCACTGCCTCGATGAGGCTGACAGCACTTGCCTTGCCGGTGCCGGCAATGTCCAAAGCGGTCCCGTGGTCTACCGAGGTGCGCAGAATGGGCATTCCGGCGGTGATGGAGATGGTCCGTTCAAAGTCCAGGGTCTTGGTGGCGATGTGCCCCTGGTCGTGGTAAAGGCTCAAAACACTGTTATAGCGCCCCTGGAGGGCCTGGTGGAAGACCGAATCCGCCCCGATGGGACCGGCGACGTTGTAGCCTTCCTTCTGGAGCTCCTCCACCGCCGGAATCACTTCCCGCACCTCCTCGTCGCCAAAGAGCCCGTGCTCCCCGCTGTGGGGGTTGAGGCCGGCAATCGCCATGGTTCCCTCGGTGATGCCCAGCACCCGCAGCGCCTCGGTGCAGCGGTAGACGTAGTCCTTGAGCCGCTCCTTGGTGACCAGGTCGCAGGCCTGGCGCAGGGAGACGTGGCGGGAAAGGAAGAAGACCCGCATTCCGTGGACCTCAAAGAGGGTGAGGGGATCGGCGGTGCCGGTGAGGGCGCCGAAAATTTCGGTGTGGCCGATGAAGTTCACCCCGCCCGCCTTGAAGGATTCCTTGTTGACGGGGGTGGTGGAAACCGCCGCCACCTTCCCGGCGTTGGCCAGCTCGATGCTTTTTGCAATGTACTCATAAGCGGCCTTGCCGCACATGCCGTCCACCTGGCCGATGGGGAACTTCTCCATATCCACATTATCCAGGTCGATAAGGTTCAGCACCCCTTTGGAATAGTCCCCCTCCTCCGGCTCGGTGATCACCTTAATCTCCATGGCGGGGACGTTGGGGAAGGTCATGGCGTTTTTCAGCACCTTGGCGTCCCCCACCACCACGCAGCGGGCGATAGCGGCGGTTTCCGGGTCCGCCAGGGTCTTTAAAACAATTTCCGGCCCGATGCCGGCGGGGTCCCCCAAGGGGATTGCAATAAAGGGCTTTTCCATATGCAGCACATCCTTTCAAATAGGCATCAAACAGCGGCTGAGCCGCAGGATATACAGGTTTTTAAATTTTTTCCCGCAGATACCGGGCGCAGGTGGCCATGGCCTTTTCATCCCCCACCATGCCGCCCTTGCTGATGAATTTCATGCCGGAGAAGACGCCGCCAATAAGCTCGCCGTACCCCGCCAGGGGGACCACCTCGTCCAGAAGGCGCAGCCCCACGGTGCCCATCTGGCGGTTGATGGCGGCGGTGATATCCCCGCCGGTGGAGTAGATGGCCCGGAAGGTGTCGTTTCCCCGGAGGATGTTCACCGCCGTCTCGGCAAAAGCGTCCCCGATGATGCAGCTGAGCTCCTCCACGGTGCAGCGGTATTTTTCCAGGTAGGGCCCGAAGGGGAGCTGTTTGGCCGGGTCGATGCCGGAGCCGATAACCGCGAGGTATTCGTGCTCCTCCGCGCGCTCCAGCAGGGCCTTTGTCACCCGGAGCACCTCCGCCCTCCGGCGCTCCTCGCTTTCCAAAATCTCGGCCACATCCAGCAGAACATGGGCAATCTCCAGCTCTGCCAGCAGCTCCTTCACCTGGCGGCGGGCCACCCCGTTGACGCTGCCGATGACCATCAGCACCTTGCCGGGGCCGGTGACCTTCTTCCGGGGCAGGACACGCTTGGCGGCGGTGGCGGTGAAGACGCCAGGGTCCACCGGGATGAATTTCAGCTTGGCCGCGATGAGGGCGTCCACAATGGTTTCCATGTCCTCCATGGAGACGGAATCGCACACCAGGATGCGCGCGCCTCGTTCCACCGCCTCGTTCATTCGGGCTGCCAGGCTCTCCACGCCTTTGGCGATGTCATCCAGGTGGATGGTTTCCAGAGGATAGCGGGACTGGGCCTGATAGAGCTGCTTGGCGCTGGAGGTGGTGATAGGGTTTTTTGGGTCTTTCGCCACCTCGGTCTTTTGGAGGGGGACCCCGTTTACCAGCAGGTATCCCCCCACCAGCACCCGGCCGGAGCTGGGGAAGCAGGGGACGCAGACTGCAATATAGTCAGGCCCCAGCACATCCAGGAAGGCGTCGGTCTCCCTCCCCAGGTTGCCCCGGAGGGTGCTGTCGATGCGCTTTGCGTAGAGCTTTACTTCCTCCCCCCCAAGGGAGACCAGGGCGGCTTTTACCCGCTCGTAGGCCCCCTGGGAGTCAATGGCGCGGCTTTCGGTGGGCACCACCAGGCAGTCGCAGTCCGCCAGGGAGCGGTCGGCGCCGTTGGCGGCGTCCAGAACGGTGTAGGTGTCAAAGCCGTTTTTCTTCAGCAGCACCCCTGTGGCGTTGGCGCCGGTAAGGTCGTCCGCAATGACCAGGACCTGTGCCATTTGCTTCACCTCCTATTTCTTCTTCCTTTTTTCTTGCAAAAGAAAAAAGGAAGCGAAAAAAGAATGACAGAACAACCGGTAAACATGCGGTTCTATAAAAGCGGGATGGCGCAATAGGGACTCTTTTTAATCAATCGTGAATTTGCAGCAGAGGCAGACGGAACCAGAGGAAAGGGGTATCGTCAGACGGTAGCGTCCGGGCGGCAGGGGACCGTAGCGGGTGCTTCAGTCTATGGAGAGGGTGTGCTTGCCAGGGGCGGCCAGGCGGGTGTACAGCGGCCAAAAGGAGGGGTCCTCCAAAGAAATATCCTGCCAGCCGCCCCGGATCCAAATCTGGATGGAATACTCCGCCCCGAAGGAGATGGTCTCCAGGGAGCTGTTTTGGAGGAGAAAGGAGGCCCCCGCGGGGGAAAGAGTGCCTTCCTCCAGGGTGAGGCAGATTTCTTCGCTGTCAACAAGGGGGAGGGTGCTTTCGCCGCCAATCTTCCATGGGTACCGCTTCCCTTGCGGAAAGAGCCAGGCAGGAACCAGGAGCAGAAGGAGGAGAAAAGCGGTAAACCGTTTTTTCATAGTAGTTCCCTTTGCCAGCAGCGTGGCGAAAAAGTTTGTCACTTTTCTTTTTGCTTCTTTTTCTTTTCTTGTGAAAAGAAAAAGAAGTGGGGGTGCAGGGGGCGAAGCCCCTGCTACACCTGGATAAGCTCGATTTTTTTGCTTTCCGCCAAACGTTTTTCCTCTTCGTTGAAGCGGTAGTCGGTGACCACGGCGGTGTAGTCCGAAAGGCTGTTGATGCGCACCAGGGCGCTGCGGTGGAACTTGGAGGAATCGGCCACCAAAAAGCACTCCTTGGCGCTGCGCAGAACGGCCCGTTTCATAAAGGCCTTTTCAATGGTGGGGGTGAGGACATCAAAATCCTCGTTGATGCAGGCGGTGCCCACAAAGGCCACGTCCACAAAGAAGCTGCCCATCATCTCCAGGGTGAGGGAGCCCACGGCGCTGCCGGTGCTGTTCTGGATGGTCCCCCCCAGGATGATAACCTCCCGCCGGTGGCGGGAAAGAAACAAAGCGGTTTTCAAATCGTTGGTTAGGAAGGTGAGGCTGGGGACAGCCAGCAGCTCCTGGGCGATGGCGAAGGTGGTGGTGCCGGCGTCCAGGAAGACCTGCATCCCCCCGGTGACAAGGCCGGCACAGCAGGCGGCGATGCGCTGCTTTACCTCCAGGTTGGCGGAGCGCTTCTTGCTGTAGTCCTCCTCCCCCACGTTTTCCCCCCGGAGCACCGCGCCTCCGCGGCACCGCTCCAGGCGGCCTGTAACCCGGCACCGGTCCAGGTCCCGGCGGACGGTCATTTCGCTGACTCCGAAGCGGCGGGCCAGCTCCTCGATGGTGACGGAGCCGTTTTCATTTAGAATCTCCAGAATCTTTTTTCGCCGTTCTTCGGGGAGAAAGGCCATCAAAACCGCCCTTTCATAGTTCTGTAATGATACAGTCATAGTTTATTCGCAAATTTTTCCTGATATATCCAAGTATATGAATGCGTGGGGAAAAGTCAATCCAACCCCAAGAGATTCTGCAAATCCTACAAAGGGGAGGGGGCGCTTCTTGTTAAACATTACAGGGATAAGGCTGTTACAGTCACAATTTCTCACACAGGAAAAGATTTCCAGGAAAGAAAGAGGTCCAAAGGGACAGCGGACCGCCGGACCTTGCCCGGAGGGGTGTGCGGATATACCTTATTATATAGGCAAAAGTGCGTTGCAAAAAAATCATAATCTCCTCTTGACTTTTCTCTAAAATATCCGATAATTAAGTATAAGAATCCTTATGCCTTTGCGCCGTTTGGCAAAGGGATACATAAAAATCAACTGCAAAGTGGAAGGGCGGCTGTGAATCATGCAAATGGAAAGACAAACCGAGATTCTGCTGGAATCCGGCACCAACGAACTGGAGATCATGGAATTCACCATTGCGGGGGAGACCTTCGGTATCAACGTTGCCAAGGTCCTGGAAATCATGATGACCTGCCCGGTCAAGCCCATGCAGAAGGCCCAGGCGGATATCGAGGGGATCTTCAAGTCCCGTGATATGGTCATCACCGTCATCGACCTGTCCAGCTACCTGGGGCTGTCCCCCTCCACCAACCCGGAGCGGGATATCTTCATCATCACCAACTTCAATAACCACAATTTTGCCTTCCACGTCCACAGCGTGGTGGGCATCGCCCGCATCTCCTGGCAGCAGATCAAAAAGCCGGACCGCATCATCTACGGAGGCCGGGAGGGCGTGGCTACCGGCATCGCGGACTTTGAAAACCACCTTATCACGATTCTGGACTTTGAAAAAATCGTCTCCGAAATCAGCCCCGACCTGGGCATTCAGGTGGAGGACATCGACAAAATGGGGCCCCGGCAGCGCAGCGAAAAGCCCATCCTCCTGGCGGAGGATTCCATGCTCCTTTCCCGGATGATCACCGAATCCCTGCGGAAAGCCGGGTACGAGAATCTGATCGTTACCGACAACGGCCAGGAGGCCTGGGATTTCCTAGTGGAAGCCAAGGCCGACAACGACCCCATCACCAACCATGTCTGCTGCGTGGTTACCGATATCGAGATGCCCCAGATGGACGGACACCACCTCACAAAGCTCATCAAAGGGGATTCCATTCTCCGCCAGCTCCCGGTGATTCACTTCTCCTCTCTCATCAACGAGGAGATGCGCCGCAAGGGGGAGCAGGTGGGCGCCGACGCCCAACTTTCCAAGCCGGAGATCGCAAACCTTGTCTCCCTCATCGACCGCCTGATTCTGGACATGGGCCCCAAGGAAAAGTAAAGAACTCCAAGCCGGAGATCGCAAACCTTGTCCCCCTCATCGACCGCTTGATTCTGGACATGGGCCCCAAGGAGAAGCAAGGGGCGCCAGAACGGCTGGGAAACAGAAAAGCAAACCGAAAAGTCCCTGGGACGAAAGACATCCTAGGGGCTTTTTATGTTTTTGCCTGTGGGTATAATCCGGGGCAGGGGGACATATATTTCATTGTCTATGGAGAAAAGGCTTCCTCTTTCAGGTGTAAAAGTGTGGAAAAAGGCCAGCTCCAAAAAAATCCAGCCTTACTGGCAGGATTTTAGCGCTGGAAAGCACGAGAATTTGTCGGATTTGCTCTTTACAGCCGGGATAAAACTGTATATAATGAAATAGATAATAACACCAAGTTAAATTCGCGGGTACAAAATTGCTTCTATGCAGCCAAAAGGTCGTAGGGGTTTTGTTGTGTCCGCTTTTGGGAGGTTACATAGAATGTATTTGGTACCGCTGAGCAATCTTCCCTCAATCCAGGGGCCGGACCCTGAATCCCAGAAGAAAATCCTTTCCCAGGAGGGGGGGCAGTCCTTCGCCAGCATTATGCAGGAGGCCATTGACACCCTTCAGCAGGCCCAGCAGGCCGCGGCGGCGGATTCCTACAACCTCGCCATGGGGGATGTGGATAGCCTCCACAACATGATGATTAACTCCGCCCTGGAGGCCACCGCGGTGGAAACAGCGGTACAGCTCACCGGCCGCGCGGTAAGCGCCTACAAGGAAATCATGCAAATGCAGATTTAACCGATGGCCCTGAACAAAATTTGGATGATAGAGTTGGGAAAGACGAATGAAATTTAATTTCAAAGAGATCCTTGATTTCCTCAAGGGCCAATGGGAAAAATTCAAAGCCTTTTGGGCAAAACTCTCCAAGAAAACCAAGATACTTGTTGTTGCCGGAGGAAGCCTTCTGCTTTTTCTTCTTATTTTGGTGACGATTCTGATAAATGTGGGGAAGAACACCATGCGGGTGATTTTTCCCGGTATGTCCAGCGACGAAAGCACCCAGGTTTACGCCACCCTCCAGGAGATGGGGGTGCAGCCCCAAATTGATAACCGCGGACAGGTGCTGGTCCCCTCCGAAATGTGGGACGACCTGGTCTTCCAGCTAAACAGCAAGGGCTACCCCAAAACCGCCCTCAGCTACGATACCTTCTCCAACTTTGCCGGCTTTACGGCCACGGAATTTGAGAAGAGGACCGGCCTGCTCTTCCAAACCCAGGAGGATGTGCAGAAGACCCTGATGCGCCAGACGGGCATTGAGGACGCGGTGGTGCAGTACACCGTGCCGGAAAGCAGCAACTACATCTGGGACCAGACCAACCAGCAGGAGAGCACCGCCGGCGTCACCATCCGGATGAAGACCGGGTACGAGCTGACCCCGGAGCGGGTAAGCGCCATCAAGCACCTGGTGGCCACCGGCATCCCCAAACTGGACCCCACCAATGTGGTGGTCATCGACGCCGCCACCGGCATCGAAATGGCCGGGGTGGACGACCCCAACAGCAAGGGGTACTACAGCGTCCAGCGTCTGGAATATGAGCGGCTCATTGCAAAGCAGATTGAGGACAACGTCAAGCGCCTCCTTTCCGGCCGGTACGGCAGCGACGGGGTGACCGCGGTGGCTACCGTGGCCCTGGACTACGACAAGATGGTGTCCGAATCCAAGCAGTACAACAACGAGGGCACCCGCAACCACTTTGAGGAGAACTACACCCTCAACGGTTCGGTGGCGGCGGGGGGCATTGTGGGGGAAGAGAACAACACCGACGCCCCACCCATCTATCCCAACGACGACGGCACCGGCAACGCCGAGGCCACTGATTATTACCGGCATATCGACTATGACGTCGGCTACATAATGACCCAGATTGAAAAGGGAGAGCCGGTGCTTCAGCGGGCCTCGGTGGCGGTGATTGTCAACGACGCCAATTACAACATCGATGTGGAGGAGACCCTCATCGACCTGATTTCCAAGGCGGTGAACATCACCTCCGATAACATCAGTGTCACCAACCTGAACTTTGACGACAGCCAGCAGACTATGGGGCGCGGCCTGACGGCGCGGCAGCGGCTGTTGCTGATTCTGGGCCTCTCCATCCTCTTTGTAATCCTGCTGGTGGTGGTAATCCTCCTGACCCTGCAGGCCAAGAAGAAGAAAAAGCTGGCGGAGGAAGCCGCGGCGGCCGAGACGGCAACCCAGGACGACATCAACAGGGAAATCGAGGAACACAAGAGAATGCTCCAGAACGAGGCCCTGGCAAACTCCAACCAGGTGGAAAGCGCCATCACTCAGGAGATCCGGGACTTCGCCAAGGAAAATCCAGAGATCACGGCCTCCCTGTTGCGGTCTCTCTTAAAGGAGGAACAGTGATATGGCGGAAGCCCTTACTTCCGTAAAGAAGGCGGCAGCAGTCATAATCGCCCTGGGGGCGGAGCGCGCCTCCGAGGTGTATAAGTACCTGAACGAGGACGAAATTGAGCAGATCTCCCTGGAGATTGCCAAGCTGGAGCGTCTTTCCCCAGAGGAGATGCAGAGCACCGTGGAGGACTTCTACGGCCTCTGCATCACCCAGAAGGTTATTAACGAAGGAGGCGTCCTTTACGCCAAGGACGTACTGGAAAAGGCCTTTGGACAGCAGCAGGCCACCTCCTTTATGGAGCGGCTGAGCAAGTCCCTGCGGGCCAAGTCCTTTGAATTCATCCGCAAGGCGGATTCAAAGAACATCCAGATGATTCTTCAGAACGAGCACCCCCAAACCATCGCTCTCATCCTCTCCTACGCCCGCAGCGACCAGGCGGCCCAGATTATTGCGGAGCTGCCCAGGGGCGTTCAGCTGGATGTCATCAAGCGCATTGCGGAGCTGGACCGGGTCTCCCCGGAGATGATAAAGCTGGTGGAAGAGACCCTGGAGAAGCGGTTCTCCGCCATTATCACCTCCGACCAGGTGGAAGTGGGCGGCGTGCCGTACATAGCCGAGATTATGAACCGCGTGGACCGCGCCACCGAAAAGTTCATCTTCGACGAGCTGGGCGAGAAGGATGCGGCCCTGGCCGAGGAGATCCACAAGCTGATGTTCGTCTTCGAGGACATCGCCATCCTGGACAGCATGACCATCCAGCGCTTCATCCGGGAGGTGGATACCAAGGACCTGGCAGTGGCCCTCAAGTCCGCCAACGAAGAGGTCAAGCAGCTCATCCTCCAAAACATGTCCTCCAGAATGCGGGAATCGGTGGAGCAGGATATCCAGTACCTGCACAACATCCGTATGCGGGACGTGGAAGAGGCCCAGCAGAAGATTGTTGGCATCATAAGGCAGCTTGAGGAGGCTGGGGAGATCGTGATTGCCAGAGGAGAGGGTGATGAGATCCTTGCCTAAGGTTATCAAAACAGCCCGGCTGGACCCGGACGACGAGGTCTTCCGCATCCCCGACGACTTCCCGGAGGAGCTCCAGGAGGAGCCGGAGGAAGAGACCGGCGAATCCGAAGCCGCCCAGGACGATCCGCCCCCCCGCCGGCAGGAAAGCCAAAAGGAGCGGGAGGAAGAGGAACGAAAGCGGGAGGAGGAGCGCCTCCGCCGGGAAAAGCGCCTGGAGGCAGAGGCCCGGCAAAAGGCGGAGGAGCTATCCCAGCGCATCCTGCAAAGCGCCAAGACGGAGCGGGAAAAGCTGCTGGAGCAGGCCCAGACCGAAGCGGGCAAAATCCGGGAGGAAGCCCGGCAGGCGGGCTACCAGGCCGCCTACAAGGAAAAGCAGAAGGAGATACAGGGGCGCCTGGCGGAGCTGGACCAGCTGATGGACCGGCTGCAAAAGGACCAGAAGGACTTTCTGCGCCAGTACCAGGAGGGGCTTTCCACCCTGGCGCTGGACATCGCCCAGAAGCTATTGGACGAATCCATCGCCCAGCACCAGGAGCTGATGCGGCCCCTGGTGCAAAAGGCGGTCTCTTCGGCAAAGAATACAGAGTGGATCAGCGTGCAGGTCTCCGACCGGCTGCCCGGCCTGGCGGAGGAGCTGAAAAAGGATTTGGCCGGGCGTCCGGGCCTGCCGCCGGTGGACGTTATCCCTGGGGACGGCCCGGTGGGGACCTGCGTGGTCCACACCCCGGAGGGAATTGTGGACGCCTCGGTCTCCACCCAGCTGGAGAACCTGAAGACCCTCTTCGAGGGATAAGCTAGCAAAGGGGGAGGACCTGTGACGGAGCGCCGCCTCATTGATATCAGCAGCTGCCAGCGGATGCTCCGCCTCAGCGACCTCTATACCTATAAAGGAAAAATCAGCAAGGTGATGGGCCTCACGGTGGAGGCCACCGGCCTTACCTGCAATGTGGGGGACATCTGCGAAATTTGGATGGATGAACACCATGGGGTGGTGGCGGAGGTGGTGGGCCTCCAGGGCAGCATCGTTCAGCTGATGCCCTACGAGGAAGTGGACGGCATCGGCGCCGGGAGCATCGTGGTGAACACCGGCGATAAGCTGGAAATCGGTGTGGGCCCGGAGATGGTGGGAAGGACCATCGACGCCTTGGGCAACCCCATCGACGGCGGCCCGCCCATCGAGAAGGTGGCCCGCTACCCCATCAATGGGGTGCGCGCCAACCCCATGGAGCGTCCCCCTATCTCCCAGGTCATCCAGCTGGGGGTGAAGGCCATCGATGGCCTTCTCACCATCGGAAAGGGCCAAAGAATGGGCATCTTCGCCGGCAGCGGCGTGGGAAAAAGCACCCTGATGGGGATGATTGCCCGCAACGTCAAGGCGGATGTCAACGTCATCGCTCTGGTGGGGGAGCGTGGCAGGGAGCTGGTGGAGTTCATCAACAAGGACCTGGGGCCGGAGGGCCTTGCCAGGAGCGTCCTGGTGGTGGCTACCTCCGACCAGCCGGCCATGATGCGCTCCAAATGCGCCCTTACCGCCACCGCCATCGCCGAGTATTTCCGGGACCAGGGAAAGGACGTCCTGCTGATGATGGACTCCCTCACCCGGTTCTGCATGGCCCAGCGGGAGATTGGCCTTTCCACCGGGGAACCTCCGGTAGCCAGGGGCTACACCCCCTCTATCTATACCATGCTGCCTAAGCTCCTGGAGCGCTCCGGGAACTTTGAAAAAGGCTCCATCACCGGCATCTATACCGTGCTGGTGGAAGGGGACGACACCAACGAGCCCATTTCGGACACCGTCCGAGGCATTGTGGACGGGCACATCGTCCTCTCCCGAAAGCTGGCCATGGCCAACCACTACCCGGCCATCGACGTGCTGGCCAGCATCAGCCGTTTGATGAACAGCATCGCCGCCCCGGAGCACAAGCGGGCCGCCGGGCGCATCCGCCACATGATGTCCGTTTACCAGGATAACCGGGACCTCCTTTCCATCGGGGCCTATAAAAGCGGCTCCAACCCGGAGCTGGACGACGCCATCCGTCACATCGACGCCATTAACCAGCTTCTCCAGCAGGAGGTTGGCAACAAAATTACCTTTGACGATACTGTCCGGCAGATGATGGAGCTGGCGGAATAAAGCGCCAATCCGGGCTGCTGTCTTGTTTGTCTTCTTTTTCTTCTTACGAAAGAAGAAAAAGAAGCAAAAAGAAGAACGGCCTAAGCTAACAATAAAAAGTACTAAGTCCAAAACTCCAGGCACTCACTTGCGCCCTACACAAAGGCTAAGCCCCCAAAGGGGCGGGTAGGGCGTGACTCCGGAGGCACTCCGGAGGGCGAGACCCCGGAGGCACGCCGGAGGAGGGTTTTTGTGAAGAAATTTCAATTTTCCCTGCAAGCTATGCGGGATTACCGGGAGCGTCTCCTGGACGAGGAGAAAGGGACCCTCCAGCGGCTGAAGGCGGAGCGGGACAGCATCGAGGAGCATCTGCGCCGCCTGGAGGGGGAGTTTATTGGCATCTCCAGGGAGATGCAGGAGAAGCAGGAGGAGGGCACCACCATCATCGAGCTGAAAAAGCTCAGCGCCCAGCTGGACAACCTGCGTCTCCAAATCCAGGACCAGGAGGCCGCCCTGGCGAAGGCGGAGGCCCAGGTGGGGCGGCAGATGGAAAAGGTGGTGGCCGCCAACCAGGAGGTGAGCAAGCTGGATAAGCTGGAGGAGCGGCAGCGGGAGGAATACCGCCACCAGGTGAGCAAGGCGGAGGAGGACCGTATCGACGAATTTGTGAGCCAAAACCTTGTAAGGATGGCTCCGGCGGGGTAGCGGGCGTGCCGCTCCAAACACCGGGGCCCTGGGAGGTTGGGCTTTTTCCGTTTTTTTCGGAAAAACGCACCCCTTTGGGCGCTGAAAAATTTTTCTAATTGAGAAATTCACTTTGAGTTTCTTCGGATAATATGCTATAATGAATTAGATACTCTGGTGTATTGGCAATTCGCTTGTCCCCCAGGTCCGATTCGGTCCTGTGGTACAATATATATCCCAACCAGTAAAGGAGGTGAAACAGAGAATGAACCAAGCAGCAGCAGTCCAAACCGGCGCGGCTGTACAGGCACAGCCCACCAGCCTCCGGAAGCTCCTGGGGATGGGGCAGGGCCAGATAGGCGACGGCTTCGCTATGATTTTCCAGCAGATGCTTGGGGACGGAGACGAGGAGCAGCTTTCCGCTTTGCTGATGCAGATGGCCGGTTCCCTCCAGGAGGACAGCGAGGAGCTGGGCGGCCAAATGAGCGCCGAGATGCTGGCGGTGATGGCCGGCATGAACCTCCCGGCTTCCGACCTCATGAGCCTGATGCAGCAGGACGGCGCGGTGGCGGAAAACGTGATGGAGGTTCTTTCCACCACCATGAACAGCCCCCAGGGCCGCACCCAGCTGCCGGCGCTCCTTTCCCAGCTGGAGGGTCTTACCCAGCAGCAAGGGGAGGGGGAGGAAATCATCGAGCTGCCCCAGGCGGACAAGGACTTCGTGGAGCTCCTCTCCGCAGCCTGGAAGGAAACCCCGGAGGACGCCGCAAAGCCCCCGGTCCCCCTCACCCTGGACCACAGCACCGTCCGCGCCATCAAGGAGCAGATGGAGCAGAACCGCAAGGGGAACCAGCCGGAAACCCTGGATATCGAAAGCCTCCAGGCCGACGTCAACACCCGCCGGTTCCTGCCCGCAGAGGCGATGACCCAAAAGCAGAGCCTGCCGGTGCCGGACGCCCAGGAAATTGCAAAGCAGCTGAAAACCGGCATCCTGGATAACCTGGCAAAGGGCAAAAACGAGTTCCTGGTGCGGCTGAAGCCGGAGGGCCTGGGAGAAATTCTGGTGAAGCTTTCGGAAACCAAGGACAAAGTGAGCCTGAGCATCTTCACAAACGACAGCCAGACCGCGCGGCTCATCAGCGGCGAGGTGGCGGCACTCCAAAACGCCCTGCGGCCCCTGAACGCCGAGGTGCAGGAGATCACCACCGTTTCCGCAAACGAGCAGGCCAGCCAGTATTCCGCCCAGAACCAGATGACCGACCAGGGGCGGCAGTTCTTTGACCAGCAGCCCAGTCACGAAGGGCACAGCTCCCACAGGGGCGGCTTTGCTGGAAGCGAGGACACCTTTGACGACACCGTTGAGGCGGGCCTTGTCACCGACGAAGCACTGGACACCTACATTTAAGGAAAGGAGGAAAACCATATGGCAATTAGCGGAGTAGGCAGCACCAACAGCAGCTACCGGGAAAACTGGGACAAAAACGGCGGCATCTACGGCGCAGCCGGCGAAACGGATAAAACCGAAGGCACCGAGGGCAGCGACAAGACCCAAGTTTGGGACGCAGTTTTTACCGACAAGAAGGAGCTGGGCGTTACCGCGGAGGACTTCCTGACCCTGATGGTGGCGCAGCTTACCAACCAGGACTTTATGAACCCGGTGGACGATTCCCAGTATGTCACCCAGATGGCCCAAATCACCACCATGCAGCAGATGACCGAGCTTGCCAACTACAGCAAGACCAGCTACGTTATGTCCCTGGTGGGCAAAAACGTCACGGCGGCTAAGATAACGGTGAGCGGCGAACTCCAGAAGGAGACCGGGCCGGTGCAGAGCGTCAGCCTCAACAACAACGAGTTCACCATTGTGGTCAACAAGAAGAAGTTCACCCTGGAACAGATCATGGAAATCCACAGCGGCTCTGCAGGCGACAGCACTGACGGAACGGACAGCGCCACCCAGGTGGATAACAAAAAGAACTATCTGCTCTCCCTTTTGGGCCGGGAAGTGACCATCGACAAGAAGGGGGACGACAGCGACGACACCCTCTCCTACCAGGTGACCGGCGTGGTGGAAAAGACCTCCACCAAGGACGGCGAATACCGGGTTTATGTAAAGGGCGAGTGGCACTCCCTGGACGAGGTCACCGAGGTTGCTGGCGAAAACAAGACAGACACCGAGGCGGACGGGTCCGAGAAGGGGGAGGAAGAGAACGATGGATGATTTTCTGCTGCGAAGCAGGATGAATCTGCCCCTTACCACAGGCACCGCGCCGGTACAAAACCCCGCCCTCCAAAGACCGGCAGGCAGTACCGGGCAAAACGGCCCCTCCTTCCGGCAGATGCTGGAAAAGATGGCCGGAAGCGAGGAGATTTCCTTCTCCAAGCACGCGGCGGGGCGGATTGAGCACCGGGAGATTCCAATGACCGAATCCGGGCTGGAAAAGCTCCGGGACGGAATGGAAATCGCCAGGGAACGGGGCATTCGGGACGCATTGATCCTGATGGATGGCTCCGCCTTCATCGTCAGCGCCAAGAACAGCACCGTCATCACGGCTATGAACAGCCAGGAGCTGAAGAACAAAGCGATTACAAATATTGATGGAACCGTTATCCTGTAAAGAGAATCCACAACAGACTGGACCGAAGGGAGCCTCCCAGCTCCCCCAGGAGGTCGCACGGGCCTTGAACGACAGAGAGGTCCGGGGTACTTACTTTTAGGATAAAAAACGGCTCCAGAAGGGAGTAAATTAGAATATGGTTCGATCCATGTACTCCGGTGTGGCTGGCATGAAGGCCAATCAGAACCGGATGGACGTTATCGGCAACAACATCGCAAACTCCAACACCTACGGCTTCAAATCCGGGCGGGCCACCTTCCGGGATGTGTACTACCAGCAGTTCCGGGGGGCCTCCGCCGGCACCCAGACCCGCGGCGGTATCAACCCTTCCAGCATCGGTTACGGCGCCCAGCTTTCCAGCATCGACCTGATGATGGATTCCTCCTCCATGACCAGCACCGGCTTTGCCCTGGACTGCGCCATCACCGGTGAGGGCTTCTTCCAGGTGATGGACCCGGACGGCAACATCTATTACACCAAGGCGGGTATGCTGGACATCAACCCCGCCACCGGCGCCCTGGTGGATTCCAACGGTAACTTCGTTCTGGGCACCAGCGCCACCGACGGCAAGCTGGACAGCACCCAGCCCGGCCAAAACAAAATTATCATCGAGGTGGATTCGGTCCAGGCCAGCACCGCCAAGGTCTCCCAGGAGATTGGCGGGCGCACCATCACCATTGAATCCACCGAGCAGACCAAGGACGCCAATATCAGCTTCACCTTCACCGAGGGCACCGATATGCCCGATGGACAGAAGGTGCAGATCGTCCGGGACAGCACCAGCAGCCTCTATAACGTGAAGCTCAACGCCAACGAGACCTTTGAGAGCATGGCGGAGCTGACCCAGCTCATCAACCAGGCGATTACCGAGCACGACGGCAAAGCCCACCCCGGCGGCAACTTCAACTTCACCATCGAGCCGGACCCCTTCGAGACCCTGGGGCCCCTCACCGGTACCGAGCTGGTGAAGACCCCCACCGTGGACTACGAGGGCGGCGGCCTGGGAGAGTTTAAGGACCCCACCGGCGCCACCCAGCCCGGCTCCTGGCCTCCCGGCTTTAAGTACGACAGTGTTGGCCTGCGGTTCAGCGGTGCAGGCGCAGTCGGCATGGAGGTACAGCATGTGGATGCCGACCCCACCGCCACCCCGCCCCAGGAGGAGGGCTTTAAGGTCATCATCACCACTGCGGGAGACGCCACAGCTACCCCGCCGGTTGCTGCGGGCACCTACGAGGGCTTCATCTCCAAAAAGCGCTCCGATGCCTCCCAGAGCGGCGGCACCGTCCTGCTGAAGAACACAGCGGCGGGCGCCGACCCCAACGATACCATCACCATTGCCTATCCCACCACCAAGCAGATTGCCAACTACGATGATGACGGCAATTTTGTTGATTTGATTCCAGAGCTGCAAGGCGGTCCTATTGCGAACCTAAGCACCGCATCCCCCAACCAACTCACCAAGAAGTGCGGCTGGGGCAAGAGCACCCTCACCCTCACCGGCGGTACCGAGTTCCACACCCAGGACGTCTCGAACCTCACCGGCATCTCCATCGGCGCCGACGGCGTCATCAGCGGCACCTCCGACGCGGGCCTCCAGGTGCTGGGACGCATTGACCTGGCTACCTTCGCCAACGCCAAGGGCCTGGAGCAGTGCGGCAACAGCTACTTTGCAGAGACCGCCAACTCCGGCGAGGTGAAGCTGGCTATCGCCGGGGAAAGCGGCACCGGCGCCATCAAGAACTCCGCCCTGGAAATGTCCAACGTGGATCTGGCCCAGGAGTTCGCCGACATGATTGTTACCCAGCGCGGCTTCCAGGCAAGCTCCCGGATGATTACCGTTTCGGACACCATGCTGGAGGAGCTCACCAACCTGAAGCGTTAACAACAAAAAGCACAAGCCCAAAAGGCTCCCGCGGGGCGGCGTGTCCCGCCGCCCCCGGAGGAATGCGGGAATCCGAAGAAGCACAAACGATTTTCGCGTTCCTCCGAGGCCCGGAGGCCTTATCGCACTGTCCGATAAGTCTATAAAAAACCCGCCCAAAAAACAGGGAGGGATTTTGGCTAAATTCACAAAAATATGTAAAGGGAGAAATGAATCATGATCATCGTCACCAATCTGCGTGGAGAAGAATTTACCGTCAACTGCGACCTTATTGAGACCATCTCCGAAAATCCGGATACCACCATGCTCCTTACCAGCGGTAAGGTATACATCGTCCGGGAATCCATGAAGGAAGTTATCAACAAGGCGGTGGAATACCACAAGATGATCCACAGCGGGATCTACTAAATACTATTTTTAGAAAGAAACCGCGTACATAGGCCAATCAGCGGTTACCAAGCATCTTGAAGGCCCTCCTTGAAGGTGGAAAGATTGCCGGAAGTTTTACAAAAAGCGGACGGATACAGATGCTTCTTCTAAAAAACGGCGCTGCTTTCGATTTTTCAAGCTGGCCCTTGTAAAGGAAAGGTTAAACAGCTATGGATTTAATGTCAGTAATTGGTTGGCTGCTGGGAATCGTCATGATTATCTTTGGTATCGTCTTCCAGAAGGCGGACCCGACGACGACCCCGCCCACTCCCATGGGATTCATCTGGGGCAACCTGGGTAACTTCTTTGATGCGCCCTCCCTGGCGGTGGTATTGGGCGGCGTTATCGCCGGCCTGATGGTCTCCTTTCCCATCAGCATTTTCACCAAAGTCCCCAAGCACATGAAGATTATGTTTATGCCTACAAAGTATAACCCCAGGGACTACATCGACCAGATTGTGGGCCTGGCTACAGAAGCCCGTGTCAACGGCCTTCTTTCCCTGGAGGGGAAGCTGAACGAGACCAAGGACGAGTTTCTCAAAAACAGCATGATGCTGGTGGTGGACGCCGTGGAGCCGGAGAAGGTAAAGATCCTTTTGGAGACCGAGCTGGACTATTTAGACGAGCGCCATGCCCAGGACAGAGCCTTCTATGACAAGGCGGCTGCCTACGGTCCCGCCTTCGGTATGATCGGTACCTTGATGGGTCTGGTAAACCTCCTAAAGCAGCTTTCCGACCCGGACGCTATCGCCCCCGCCATGGCCCTGGCCCTGGTGACCACATTCTACGGCTCTGTTCTGGCAAACCTCATCTTTACGCCTATTTCCAATAAGCTGAAGGTCCGCCACGAAGAGGAATACCTCTGCAAGATGATTGTAGCCGAAGGGGTGCAGGCCATCCAGGCCGGTGACAACCCCCGGTTTATCGAGGAGAAGTTGAACCAGCTGGTGCCCGGTTTCCTCACAAAGGGCGGCAAGGAAGGCAAGGCCCCCAAGGAGAAAAAGGGGAAATGAGCACCCGTAGGAACCTGAGAAAGGGGGTCCGCTGAAAATGGCAAAGAAGCAAAGGGAGGAGCCCTCCGGCGACTCCTGGATGAATACATACTCAGACCTTGTGACCCTGCTGATGACCTTCTTCGTGCTGCTTTTCAGCATGTCCTCGGTGGACGCGGAGAAATGGGAGCTTTTAGTGGACGCCCTGGCTGGGGATAAGAACCAGGTTGTCATTGACCCCGACGGCACCTCCGGCAGCGAGACGATAGCCGGAAACCAGGGAGAGCAGTCCGGGGAGATGAGCGTCACCGGCAACCCGGAAGACCTGGAGGAGTTCGACGACCTCTTTGCGTTTCTCCAAAAGTATGTGGAAGAAAACAACCTCACCGAATCCATTGAAGTGATGAAGGACGGAAGCAGCGTCGTTTATATCCGCTTCCGCAACAACATCTTCTTTATGCCCGATAAGGCGGATCTGCGCCCGGAGGCCCTGGAGATCCTGGGCTACCTGGGGGATTGCCTGGGGGCGGTGGAAGACCAGATCTATGTTATCAGCATCAACGGGCACACCGCCCAGGTGGATACCTTAGGCGGGGTGTACAGCGTTTCCGACTGGCTCCTCTCCGGAGAGCGGGCCAGCCAGGTGGCCAGATACCTGGACGAGGAAAAGAAGATCACCCCCAGTAAGCTCCGGCCCATGGGATACGGCAAAAACTTCCCCATTGCGGATAACAGCACTGCCGAGGGACGGGAGCAGAACCGCCGGGTGGATATGACCATCGTCCGGGATGCCGGCGGCGGCGCGGAGGTGGACCAGCAGCTGGCCAGCCTCTTTGACCCCGACCAGTTCCCCCGCTCCGGAGGCGCAACGGACCTCCTGAGTCCGGATCCCCTGCCGGTAGAAAATGAAAATGAGCCGGTGGATGCGCCCCCTCCTGTCCAGGAGGGAGAAAACACACCCACTCCGCCGGATCCCACCACCCCAGACCCCGTCACCCCAGACTCCACCCCAGAAAGCTAGCGTATGTATGCCAAAAACGGACAGAAGGAGTTGGTTTAATGCCGGAACAATTATCACAAAGCCAGATCGACGCCCTTCTGAAAAAGATGGCCTCCGGCGAAGAAAACGTCCAGGAGGAGAAGCGTAAGATCCGGGAATACGACTTCAAATCTCCCAAAAAATTTACCAAAGAGCAGTTTAAGGCTCTGGACAGCCTCCACGAGACCTTTGCGCGGATGCTCTCCTCTTATTTTTCCGGCCTGCTGCGCACCGTCTGTGAGATTGAAGTGATGGAGCTGGAGGAGCAGCGGTATTACGAGTACAACAACGCCCTGCCGGATACCGCCCTGATTGGCCTGGTGGACGTGCTGCCAGCCAACAAGCACTATGACAACACCACCATGATTTTGGACCTTTCCACCACCATCGGCTTCTTTCTTATTGACCGAGTGCTGGGCGGTCCGGGAAGCGGCTACAACCTGAACCGGGACTACACCGATATTGAGATTGCCATTTTGAGCAATGTCTTCGAAAAGGTGACCCAGCGGCTGGAGGAGACCTGGCAGAACAACCTCCCCATTACCATCCAGTCCAGGGAGATACAAACCAACGCCCGCCTCCTCCAGATCTTTGCCCCAGAGGATGTGGTGGTTATCGTCATCCTGCGGATAAAGCTGGCCAACCAGGTGGAAGGGAACCTGACCATCTGCATCCCGGCGGAGTTTTTGGAGCAGGTGAACCACACCTTCGGGCTGCGGTACGCCCGCCCCAGCAAAAAGCAGGACCCCCACCGGGAGATGCTCAAAAAGCGTATCATCCTGGAAAACGTCTGCGAATCGGATATGGACATCCGGGTGATCTTCGACCAGCTCCAGCTGGAGCTGCATGAGATTATGCAGCTGCAGCCGGATGACGTCATCCCCCTGGGTAAGAAGGTGGGCAGCGACGTGCTGGTGACGGTGGGCAAGGTCCCCTGGTTTACCGCCAAGCTGGGCCAGACTAAAAAGAAAAAAGCAATTCGGCTCAATGATATAGTAACAAACGGAGAAGAGGTTGTTCAATGGGAGAAGATAGAAGCCAGCAGTTAGATAATGAAGCGATTCTCAGCAGTCTGGAGATCGACACCATCGGCGAAATCCTCAATATCAGCATGGGCTCCGCCGCCACAGCCATCTCCACCTTGTTGGATAGGGCGGTGAATATCTCCACCCCCACGGTGGAGCTGCGGCAGTTCAGCAGTATGGACTACGCCGCCCTGGAGCCGGCGGTACTGGTGAAGATTGAGTATGTGGAAGGAATCTCCGGCTCCAATGTGATGATCTACCGCCAGCGGGATATGCAGGTGATTTTGAACCTGCTGATGGGCAACGACGACCCCCCCAGCGATGATTTCGTCTTTGACGAGCTGAGCATGAGCGCCGCCTGCGAGGTCATGAACCAGATGATGGGGGCCTCGGCCACCGCCCTTTCCGAGTTCCTGGGCATGGTGGTGAACATCTCCACCCCGGAGGCAAGCATCGTCACCTCCACCGATAGTTATCGGGAGGCGGTGGGGGTGCAGGAGGGGGACGAGATTGTTGCCGTCTCCTTCCGCCTGTCCATTGCCGATGTCATCGACACCAACTTCGCCAGCATCCTGGGCTGCGGCCTGGCGAAGGAGATGGTCCAGACCCTCATGGGAGACCAGGGGGGGGAGCCTGCCCCGGCCCCCCAGCCTGCGGCTCCGGCGCCCGCGCCCCAGCCCACAGCCCCCGCGGCGGCTCCGCCC
>OFGQ01000625.1_pt1 | contig 27829 bp, 28 predicted proteins | sample 1521791 | NCBI WGS metagenome assembly OFGQ01 (sample SAMEA3504116, study PRJEB24116) | mouse gut metagenome | biome: mouse gut; feature: mouse-associated habitat; material: faeces | place: Denmark | collected 2011 | reverse complement strand
CATCCAGGGCAGCTACACTTTTGAGGTCTCCTCCGCCGGGCTGGACCGGGTGCTGCGCAAAAGCGCGCACTTTGCCCAGTGCATGGGGCGGCAGGTGGACGTGAAGCTCTACCGGCCCGTGGATGGCCGCAAGGAAATGACCGGCGTCCTCACCGGGTATGACGGCGGGGCCGTCGTGGTGGGCGGCGTCCGCTTTGACAAGAAAGACGTGGCCCAGGTTCGCCTCCACGTCGAGTTTTGAAGGAGTTAAACGACATGGCTAAGAAAAAAATCGCCGCAAAGAGCACGGAGCTGGACGCCAAGGAATTTTTCGCCGCCATCTCCGATATCGAAAAGGACAAAGGCATCCCCAAAGCCTACATGCTGGAAAAGATCACCCAGGCCCTGGTGGCCGCCTACAAGCGGGATCACGAGGGGATCACCGACAACGTGGTGGTGGACGCCAACGAGGAGCTGGGCACCGTCCGGATGTACGTGAAGAAGGACGTGGTGGAGGAGGTGGACAACCCCCACACCGAGATCAGCCTGGAGGAGGCCCAGAAGGCCCTGCCCCGGGCCCAGCTGGGGGACGTGCTGCGCATTGAGATCAAGCCCAAAAACTTCGGCCGCATCGCCGCTCAGGCCGCCCGTCAGGTTATCATCCAGGGGATGCGCGAGGCGGAGCGGGGCATGATTTTCGACGAGTTCTCGGCCAAGGAGCACGAGATTCTCACCGGCACCGTCACCCGGGTGGACGAGCGCAACGGCTCGGTATCCATCCGCCTCACCTCCGGCTCCGAGTTTACCGACGCGTTTTTGTCCGCCGGGGAGCAGGTCAAGGGCGAGGAGGTCCGTGAGGGCGACCGGGTTCGGGTATACGTGGTGGAGGTCCGCCAGGCAAACCGCGGGCCCCAGGTGCTCATCTCCCGCACCCATCCGGGGCTGGTCAAGCGGCTGTTTGAGCTGGAGGTGCCGGAGATTCATGACGGCACGGTGGAGGTCAAGTCCATCGCCCGGGAGGCGGGCAGCCGGACCAAGCTGGCCGTGTGGAGCACGGATGAGAATGTGGATCCCATCGGCGCCTGCGTGGGCCCCAGAGGGGCGCGGGTGAACGCCGTGGTGGAGGAGCTGCGGGGAGAAAAGGTGGACATCATCAAGTGGTCCGAGGACCCCGGACAGTATGTGGCCGCCGCGCTGGCCCCCGCCGATGTGCTCAGCGTGGTGGAGCTGGAGGAGGGCAAGAGCTGCCGGGTGGTGGTGCCCGACGACCAGCTCTCCCTGGCCATCGGCAAGGAGGGGCAGAACGCCCGGCTGGCCGCCCGGCTCACGGGATATAAAATCGACATCCGCCCCGCCAGCGCCCCCGAGCCCCCGGAGGGGGAGGACCTGGAAACGGACGGGGACGAGGCTGCGGCGGAGGAGGAATAACTCGCACATCGTCCGTCCAAACCTCCGCTGTCCGGAATATGCGGGCGCACAATATGCGCCCCTACGCACTAAGACGAAAGGGGAGAGCACCGTGCCAAAAAAAATACCCATGCGCCAATGCCTTGGCTGCCGGGAGATGAAGCCCAAGCCGGAGCTGATCCGGGTGGTGCGCTCCCCTGAAGGAGAGCTGTCGCTGGACTTCCGGGGGAAAAAGCCGGGCCGGGGAGCCTACCTGTGCCCCGACCCCGCCTGTCTGGCCCGGGCAAAGAAAAGCCGGGCCATCGAGCGGGCCCTGTCCGCGCCCATGCCCCCGGAGGTTTGGGAGGGGCTGGAGGCGCAGATGAAGGCGGGTGACGGCGGTGACTGACAGTGCCCTGACCCTGCTGGGCCTGGCCCTGCGGGGGAATAACCTGGCCGTGGGCGAAGCCCCGGTGGAGGAAGCCTGCAAAACCCGGCGGGCGTGGCTGGTGCTGTCCGCCGCCGACGCGGCCCAGAACAGTGTGGACCGCGCCATGCGCTGGGCGGAGGCGGGCGGCGCGCCCTGGGTCCGTGTCCCTTGGGACAAGGGGGCGATGGGGTCTGCTTTAGGGCGCGGAAGCTGTGCCATGGCCGCCCTTACCGACCGGGGGCTGGCCGTTGCGCTGGCCGGCCGTCTGGCGCAGAGGGACGAGGGTCTGCGGGCCATCGCGTCCAAGCTGGAAGAGAAGAAGAAGCCGCGGGCTCAAAAGCCCGCTCCATGTGAATTTTAGGAGGTGGCCTGTTTGAGCCTTGCGAAACTGAACGCCCGGGACGTGGCCAAGGACTTTGGAATGCAAGCCAAAGCCATTACTGCGATCCTGACCGAGCATACGAAGGAGGCGGCGTCCCCCACCAAGGTGTTGACCGACCGGGAGCTGTCCATCGTATTTGAGCATTTGACCCAGAACAATCAGGTGGATTCCATCGAATCCATCTATGCCGACGTATACCACGAGCCCGCCAAAGCCGCCGCGCCCGCCAAGGGCGAGCCGGAGGCCAAGCCGGCGGCGGGGAAGGAGAGCGCTCCCGCGCCTCAGCCCCAGCCCCAGGGCCAGGACAAGGCGGCCCCAGCGCCCCAGAAGGAGCAGCCCAAGTCTGCCCCGGCCAAGCCCGCCAGCCGAACTCCCGAGAAAAAGGTGGTGGACACCCGCAAGGGCGGCGGCGTCAACCTGGAGAAGTACGACCAGCGCCTGGAGGATCTGGCACCCGACAAGGCCAACCGGATGCAGACCGGCAAGCAGAAGTTCCAGAACCGGGGCAGCAAGAACCGGGGCCAGAGCTTTGGAAACAAGCGCAAGCAGGAGGAGCAGGACCGGATGCGCCGCCTCCAGCTGGAGATTGCCAAGAAGACACCGCTCACCGTAAAGATTCCCGATGAGATCGGCGTGGGCGAGCTGGCCTCCCGGATGAAAAAGACCGGGGCGGAGGTGGTCAAGTGCCTCATCCGCAACGGGGTGATGGCCTCCCTCAGCGATGTGATTGACTATGACACCGCCGCACTGGTGGCCATGGAGCTGGGGTGCAAGGTGGAGAAGGAGGTCATTGTCACCATTGAGGAGCGCCTGATCGACACCGCCGAGGACAAGGAGGAGGACCTGGAGTACCGGGCCCCCGTAGTGGTGGTGATGGGCCACGTGGACCACGGCAAGACCTCTCTGCTGGACCACATTCGAAACGCCAACGTGGTGTCCGGCGAGGCGGGCGGCATCACCCAGCACATCGGCGCCTACCAGGTGGAGGTGAACGGCAAGCCCATCACCTTCCTGGACACGCCGGGCCACGAGGCGTTCACCGCCATGCGCGCCCGGGGTGCCATGATTACCGACGTGGCCATCCTGGTGGTGGCCGCCGACGACGGCATCATGCCCCAGACCGTGGAGTCCATCAACCACGCCAAGGCCGCGGAGATTCCCATCATCGTAGCCATCAACAAAATGGATAAGCCGGAGGCCAACCCAGAGCGGATCAAGCAGCAGCTCACCGAGTATGAGCTGGTGCCTGAGGAGTGGGGCGGCGAGACCATCATCTGCCCCATCTCCGCCAAGACGGGCATGGGCATCGACAACCTGCTGGAGATGGTCACCCTCACCGCCGAGATGCGGGAGCTGAAGGCCAACCCCAACCGCACCGCCCACGGCGCGGTCATCGAGGCCCGGCTGGACAAGGGCCGCGGCCCCGTGGCCACCCTGCTGGTGCAGAACGGCACTTTGAAGCAGGGCGACGTGATCATCGCCGGCATGGCGGTGGGCCGCGTGCGCGCCATGACGGACTACCGGGGGAACAAGGTTACAGAGGCTGGGCCCTCCGTGCCGGTGGAGATCATAGGTATGGGCGAGGTGCCCGGCGCGGGCGACGATTTCCACGCCGTGGCCGACGAGCGCATGGCCCGGGAGCTGGTGGAGCAGCGCAAGAGCGAGATGAAGAACGCCACCACCGGCGCGGCCAAGCAGAAGGTGTCCCTGGAGGAGCTGTTCAGCCAGATTCAGGCGGGCGAGATGAAGGACCTGAACGTCATCGTCAAGGCGGACGTGCAGGGCAGCGCCGAGGCGGTGAAGGCCAGCCTGGAGAAAATCTCCAATGAGGAGGTGCGGGTGCGGGTCATTCACTGCGCCGTGGGCGCGGTGAACGAGTCCGACGTGATGCTGGCCACCACCTCCAACGCCATCATTGTGGGCTTTAACGTCCGCCCGGACAAGAACGCCGCCGACTCCGCGGCCCGGAACAAGGTGGATATGCGGATGTACCGGGTGATTTACGACTGCATCAACGAGATCGAGTCCGCCATGAAGGGGATGCTGGCTCCCAAGTTCAAGGAGGTGGCCTTGGGCGAGGCCGAGGTGCGCCAGGTGTACAAGATCACCGGCGTGGGCTTTGTGGCCGGGTGCTACGTCACCGAGGGCAAGGTGGCTCGAAACGCCCAGATCCGTCTGGTGCGGGACGGCATCGTGATTCACGAGGGTGTGATGAACTCCCTCCAGCGCTTCAAGGACAGTGTGAAAGAGGTCGCCCGGGGCTACGAGTGCGGCATCGGGATTGAGAAGTACAGCGACATCAAGGAGGGCGACGTGATCGAGGCCTTCGTGATGGAGCAGGTAGAAGTGTAAGCTATGCAGGGGCGGGCGGTTTCGCCCGCCCCGTTTTTCGGTTAACGGGGGTGTGTTATGGACACACTGAATTATGACTTTTTTCTCAAGGTTCTGACCGAAAACGGAAGCTGGCTGGACGAGACGAGTTTTTACTTTGCCGATGATTCGGAAAAAGAGGATCATTGGTTGGGGTACTTGCCAAATAGAGAAATTCCACCCTACTGGGTGGGAAATTGCGATATTTCCGGCGGGGCCGAGTATGATACTGCCCAGGAATTGATGGAGGCGGCCATTTTTGACGGCCGTTCTCTGCGAGACCGATGGCCGCAGGTCCGGCTGGTTAGCATGCTAGGAATCAGTTTGGACAGTTGGTACGAATATTATTACAAATTTGAGGACGGGCCTTGTCCGCGCAGCGGGCCAGTACCGTTTCAATCAGAATAGGAGGAGCATATGCCAAGCAATCGAATCGGACGCATCAACGAGGAGATCCAGCGAGAGCTGGCCGCCCTCATCCCCATGGTGAAGGATCCCCGGGTGGCGGATGCGGGGATGGTGAGCGTCACCGCCGTGGAGACCACGCCGGATTTGAAATACGCCAAAATCTATGTCAGCGCACTGAATAAGGACAACACCCCTCAGCTTTTAAAGGGCTTGAAGTCCGCGGCGGGCTGGCTGCGCCGGGAGCTGGGCCGGGCGTTGAACCTGCGCAACACCCCGGAGCTGTCCTTTGTCCGGGACGACTCCATCGACAAGGGGGCCCATATCTTAGATATGCTGCGCAACCCGGAGATCGTCAAGCCCGCCAACCCCGCCAACGCCCACATTGTGCTGGATGAGGAGGAGTGAGCCATGGACTACCGGGAAGCGGCGGCGTTTCTGCGCGCCCACGACAATTATCTGATTCTGACCCACAAGTGCCCCGACGGCGACACCATCGGCTGCGCCGCAGGGCTGTGCCGCGCCCTGCGGAAGCTGGGCAAGACCGCCTATGCCCTGTTCAATGAGGACGCCACCCCCCTGATGGGAAGCTACCTGGAGGGGCTGACGGCCCCGGACGGGTTCGCGCCGGACACGGTGGTGAGCACCGACGTGGCCACCGAGAACCTGCTGCCGGACAGCGCGGCGGGGTGGAAGGGGCGCATTGACCTGGCCATCGACCACCACCCCTCCCAGGAGTTTTTCGCCAGGGAGACCTGCCTTGAGGCGGACAAGGCCGCCTGCGGGGAGATTATTTGGAAAATCTGTACCGAGCTGGGCGTGATGGACGCCGAGATCGCCACGCCGCTGTATGTGGCAATCGCCACCGACTGCGGCTGCTTCGTCTACGCCAACACCACCCCCCACACCCACCGGGCGGCGGCGGCGCTGATGGAGCAGGGCATCCCCTTCCAGGCGCTGAACAAGCGGCACTTCCGCACCAAATCCATGGCGCGGATGAAGCTGGAGGGGCTGATTTTGCAACATATGAAGCTCTACCATGGCGGCACGGTGGCGGTGGCCTGCGTGACGCTGGACATGATGGCCCAGGTCGGGGCCACCTCGGAGGACACCGACGACATCGCCGCCTTTTTGGGCCAGATTGAGGGCGTGCTCCACACCGCCACCATCCGGGAGCACGAGGGGGGCGAGTTCCGTATCTCGGTGCGCACCAAAGCCGACCTGCTCAACGCCACCCGGGTGTGCGCCCGCCTGGGCGGGGGAGGGCACAAGGCCGCCTCGGGCTGTACCGTGAAAGGGACGCTGGCCCAGGCGGAACAGTCCATCCTGGCCGCCATTGACGAGCAGCTGGTTCAGCCCACTCAAGACTGACACGGAACAAGGAGGCCGACGCCGTGGCAAATGGAATGATTGTGATCGACAAGCCCGCCGGATGGACTTCCATGGACGTGTGCGCCAAGCTGCGGGGGATGTTTCACGAGAAGCGAGTGGGCCATGCGGGCACGCTGGACCCCATGGCCACCGGGGTGCTGCCCGTGTTTATCGGCCGGGCCACCCGTGCGGTGGAGTTCGCAGCTGATTCCGATAAGGAGTACATCGCTGGATTAAAGCTGGGAGTAGTCACCAACACCCAGGACGCCACCGGGGAGGTGTTGGAGGAGCGGCCGGTAAGCATAACCGGGGACCAGCTCCGGGCGGCGCTGGGACGGTTCACAGGGGACATTGAACAGATTCCCCCGATGTATTCCGCCATCAAAATCAACGGCAAGAAGCTCTACGAACTGGCCCGGAAGGGTAAAGAGGTGGAGCGCAAGCCCCGGCCTGTGACCATTTACGAATTGGAGCTGCTGGGTTGGCCGGATGCGGGAGAGGATTTCCAGCTCCGCATCCGCTGCTCCAAGGGCACCTACGTGCGCACCCTGTGCCACGACATCGGACAGGCCCTGGGCTGCGGCGGGTGTATGAGCTCTCTGCGGCGCGTGAAGGCGGCGGGCTTTACCCTGGCTGACAGCATAGCCCTGGAGGCCGTCCAAGCCGCTGTGGACCGGGGGGAAGGGGAGGAGCTGCTGCTGCCGGTGGACCGATTATTTGCCGGCGTGCCGGTGCTGGTGCTGAGAGGTGCTGGTGCGGAGAAAAAGGTGCGCAACGGCTCGTCCTTGTCCGCCCCCAAGCTGGCCGACGGGGAGTACCGGGTATACGGTGCGGATGGGACATTTCTGGCCCTTGGGCGGGCGGCAGGCGGAACGCTGAAAACCGTCAAGAGCTTTTTCGAGGTGTAATTACAGATGAAAAATCAACCAAGAGTTATCGCCCTGGGCTTTTTTGACGGGGTGCACCTTGGCCATGGGGCGCTGCTGCACACCGTGGCACAGCGGGCAAAGGCGCTAAACGCCCTACCCAGCGCCTTTACCTTCGACCGCAGCCCCACGGCGGCCTTGACAGGGAGAATGATCTCCCTGCTCACCGGGGTGGAGGACCGCCGGAGGCTGATGGAGGAGCTGTACGGCATCCGGGAGGTTGTGGTGGCTCCCTTTGATGTGATGCGGGACATGGATTGGCGGGATTTCGTCGCGGACTACCTGCAAACGCATCTGGGGGCTGTCCATGTGGTGGCGGGCCACGATTTCCGTTTTGGCCGGGGCGGAGAGGGCACCCCGGAGCGGCTGAGGGAACAGTGCGGGGCGTTGGGTATGGGCTGCGACATCATCCCCAAGGTGGAGCTGGATGGGATTACGGTGTCCTCCACCCACATCCGGGCGCTGGTGGAGGCGGGCGAGCTGGAGCGAGCCGCCCGGTTTTTGGGGCACCCCCATATCCTGTCCGGGACTGTGGTCCATGGCAGCGAGCTGGGCCGCACCTTGGGCACCCCTACTGCCAACCTGCTGGTGCCCGATGGGGTGATCGCCCCCGCTTTTGGGGTATACGCCTCCCGCGTGCTGCTCCCAGACGGGGACAGCCGGCTGGCGGTGACTAACGTGGGGGTGCGCCCCACGGTGAACGCGGGGCTGGCCGGGGTGACGGTGGAGCCGTGGATTTTGGACTTCCAGGGGGATCTGTATGGTCAGACCATCTGCCTGGAGCTGCACAAGCAGCTGCGGCCGGAGCGAAAGTTCAGCGGCGTGGACCAACTGCGCGCCGCCATTTTGGAAAATGCGGCGCAGACCCGCTCCTATTTTGCAGCGAAGGGGCCGGTCCAATGATCGCGACGATGATCAATGTGGCCTTTGTGCTGATAGGAAGCGGACTGGGCCTGGCGTTTAAAAACCTCATCAGCGCCCGTCTTATGGCCATTCTAACCCAGGCCCTGGGCCTTTGCGTGCTGGGGGTAGGGGTGAGTAGCATGGTGGGGACGGAGGATATGCTGTGCGTCATTGTGTGCATGGTGGCCGGGACCGTGATTGGCCATGCTGTGGATATTGAGGGCCGTCTGGAGGGAGCGGGGAATCTGCTTCAGGTCAGGATGGCGAGGGGAAGGGGAGACAGCCGCTTCACGGAGGGGTTTGTCACAGCCTCGCTGCTGTTCTGCGTGGGTGCCATGGCGATTACCGGGTCCATTGAAGCGGGGTTGAATCACAATTATGGCATCATCGTGTCCAAGGGGGTCATCGACGGGGTAACGGCCATCTCCTTTACAGCTGCGATGGGGATTGGAGTGGCGTTTTCCGCCATTCCCCTGCTGCTTTACCAGGGGGGCATCACCCTGCTGGCCGCTTGGGTGGGTCCCTACCTCCCGGCGGCGGTGGTGACGGAGATGACGGCGGTGGGGGGTGCGCTCATCGTGGCCATCGCGTTCAATATGCTGGGTCTGGGGAGGGAAAAAATCAAGGTGGGGAATATGCTGCCCGCTATGTTTTTACCCATTGCTTACATACCGTTGGCACAGTGGCTGACGCAGCTGCTGTGAAATCAGGAACGCCGTTTCCAGGAATTGGGGACGGCGGTTTTTTTCCCCGTCCGTCCAGTAAAAAACCAGGAGAATTTTTGTGAAAAACCTGAATATTGTTTCAAAAACTCCTTGCATTAGCAGAACAAAGGCGGTATACTTATGAGAGGATTCAGAGGGCCCTTCTCTGGCTGCTCGGTGCGGCATGACTGGCGGACACAGCTGCCGTCATGGCCGCCGCCCTTTTGCTCCGACTTGTTAAAAAAATAGCAAACTTTGGCGCAGTTGGATGGAAAGGGGCAGGGCGCGGAGAGAGGAACCCGCTGTGATTCCAAGCATTGGACCAGTACATTATTTAAGGAGGCAATATCTGATGTCATTTGTCAACTTTGAACAGCAGGGCGCTGTGGCGATTTTGACCATCAATCGCCCCGAGGCGCTCAATGCCCTGAACAGCCAGGTGCTGAGCGATCTGGACGAGGTCATCACCAAGGTGGAGGTGTCGCCGGATATCCAAGCGGTCATTCTCACCGGTGCGGGCCGGTCCTTTGTGGCGGGCGCCGATATCGGCGAGATGAAAGGCTTCTCCGCCATCGACGGCAAGAAGTTCGGCGTCCACGGCGGCGGGGTGTTCCTGCGTCTGGAGAATCTGTCCAAGCCCGTGATCGCTGCGGTCAACGGGTTCGCTCTGGGCGGCGGGTGCGAGCTGGCCATGTCCTGCGACATCCGCATTGCCTCTGAAAAGGCCAAATTTGGCCAGCCCGAGGTGGGCCTGGGCATCACGCCGGGCTTTGGCGGCACCCAGCGCCTGCCCCGCATCGTGGGCATTTCCAAGGCCATGGAGCTCATCCTCACCGCCAAGGTGATCGGCGCGGCCGAGGCCAAGGAGATCGGCCTGGTCAGCCAGGTTTACGCCCCCGAGGAGCTGATGGATAAGGCTATGGAGCTGGCCAACGCCATCTGCGCCAACGCTCCCATCGCCGTCCAGGAGTCCAAGCGCTGCATCCGTATGGGGATGCAGACCGATATCGCCACCGGTTCCGCCTTTGAGGCCGAGGCCTTCGGCGTCACCTGCGGCACCGAGGACAAGAACGAGGGCATGGGTGCGTTTTTGGAGAAGCGTGCCGAGAAGCACTTCCAGAACAAGTAACATAATATCCAAGCCAAAATTTAAATTTTAGGAGGAAATACATCATGAAAAAAGTAGGCGTAATCGGCGCCGGTACCATGGGTCAGGGCATCGCCAAGGCGTTTGCCCAGAGCGGCTGGAGCGTCGCCCTGTGCGACATCAAGCAGGAGTGGGCCGACAACGGCAAGGCCAAGATCCAGAAGGGCTATGCCAAGCTGGTGGAAAAGGGCAAGATGGACCAGGCCAAGGCCGACGGCATTTGCGCCGCCATCACTGCCGGTCTCAAGGAGGACCTGTGCGCTGACTGCGACCTGATCGTGGAGGCCGCGTTTGAGGACATGGGTGTGAAGCAGGCCACCTTCGGCGAGCTGGACAAGATCTGCAAGGCGGAGTGCATTTTCGCCTCCAACACCTCCTCCCTGTCCATCACCGAGATCGGCAAGGGCCTGAGCCGTCCCCTGATCGGGATGCACTTCTTCAACCCCGCCGACCGGATGAAGCTCATCGAGGTAATTGCTGGCGCGAACACCCCCGCCTCCATGGTGGCGGACATCGTGTCCATCTCGGAGGAGCTGGGCAAGACCCCCGTGCAGGTGAACGAGGCCGCCGGCTTTGTGGTGAACCGCATCCTGATTCCCATGATCAACGAGGCCGCCTTCATCAAGATGGAGGGCGTGTCCAACATCGCGGGCATTGACGCCGCCATGAAGCTGGGCGCCAACCATCCCATGGGTCCCCTGGAGCTGGGCGACTTCATCGGCCTGGACATCTGCCTGGCCATCATGGACGTGCTGTATCACGAGACCGGCGACAGCAAGTACCGCGCCTGCCCGCTGCTGCGGAAGATGGTTCGGGGCGGTCAGCTGGGCGTGAAGTCCGGCAAGGGCTTCTATGTCTATAACGCGGACCGCACCAAGACCGCTGCCGACGAGCTGTAAGGGCCGGCGGGCAAGTTATAAGGAGGTAAAAACACATGGATTTTAAACTGTCCAAAGAGCAGGCAATGCTCCAGAAGCTGTTCCAGGATTTCGCGGAGAATGAGGTCAAGCCCATCGCCGCGGATGTGGACGAGGAGGAGCGTTTCCCGGAGGAGACCGTCAAAAAGATGGCCAAGCTGGGCATGATGGGCATTTATCTGCCCAAGGAGTACGGCGGGGCGGGGGCCGATTACCTGTCCTACGTGATGGCGGTGGAGGAGATGGCCAAGGTGTGCGGCACCACGTCCGTCATCCTGTCCGCCCACACCAGCCTGTGCTGCAACCCCATCTTTGAGTATGGCACCGAGGAGCAGAAGAAATACTATCTGCCCAAGCTGTGCTCGGGTGAGTGGATTGGGGCCTTCGGCCTCACCGAGCCCGGCGCCGGCACCGACGCCCAGGGCCAGCAGACCACCGCCGTGAAGAACGAGAACGGCGACTGGGTGCTGAACGGCTCCAAGATTTTCATCACCAACGCGGGCTATGCCAACGTGTTCATCGTCATCGCCATCACCGGCATCATTGAGAAGCGGGGCCGCAAGACCAAGGAGCTGTCCGCGTTCATCGTGGAGCGCACTGACAAGGGCTTCTCCGTGGGCAAGCACGAGAAGAAGATGGGCATCCGCGGCTCCTCCACCTGCGAGCTGATCTTTGAGGACTGTGTGATTCCCGGCGACCGTCTGCTGGGCAAGCAGGGCAAGGGCTTTAACGAGGCCATGGCCACTCTGGACGGCGGCCGTATCGGCATTGCGGCTCAGGCTCTGGGCTTGGCCGAGGGCGCCATTGACGAGACCATCGCCTACACCAAGGAGCGCGTGCAGTTCGGCAAGCCCATCGCCAAGCAGCAGAACACCCAGTTCGAGCTGGCGGATATGTACGCCCGCACTCAGGCGGCCAAGTACCTGGTGTATGCCGCCGCCATGAAGAAGCAGAACCACGAGGCCTTTGGCGTGGACGCGGCCATGGCCAAGCTGGTGGCGGCGGAGACCGCCAGCGACGTGACCCGCCGCTGCGTGCAGCTGTTCGGCGGCTACGGCTATACCCGGGATTACCCCGTGGAGCGTATGATGCGTGACGCCAAGATCACCGAAATTTACGAGGGCACCTCTGAGGTGCAGCGCATGGTCATTTCCGGCGCGATCATTAAGTAAGGAGGTAGAAACACCATGAAAATCATTGTCTGCGTCAAGCAGGTGCCAGACACCTCCGGCGTGGTGGCCGTCAAAGCGGACGGCACCATGGACCGTGCGGCTATGGCCACCATTTCCAACCCCGACGACATGAACGCCCTGGAGGCGGCCCTGCAGATCAAAGAGACCAACCCCGACGTAAAGGTTTGCGTCGTGTCCATGGGTCCCCCGCCCACGGAGTCCATGCTCCGGGAGTGCCTGGCTATGGGCGCCGACGAGGCGTACCTGGTGTCCGCCCGCGAGTTCGGCGGCGCCGACACCTGGGCCACCTCCAACACCCTCACCGCCGCCATTGAGAAGATCGGCGTGGAGAAGGGCGACATCGTGATGTGCGGTCGTCAGGCCATCGACGGCGACACCGCCCAGGTGGGTCCCCAGATCGCCGAGAAGCTGGGGCTGCCCCAGGTCACCTATGTTACCGCCATCGACTACAAGGACGGCGAGCTGACCGTGCGGCGTGAGCTGGAGGACGGCTACATGACCATCAAGGTGCAGACCCCCTGCGTGCTCACCTGCATCAAGGAGCTGAACACCCCACGGTACATGAGCGTGTCCGGCATCATGGAGTGCTACGCCAAGCCCTACACCATGTGGGACTTCAACGCCCTGCTGGAGAGCAAGTGGATCGCCTCTGCGGAGAACGTGGGCCTGAAGGGCTCGCCCACCCAGGTGTACAAGTCCTTCTCTCCCCCGGTGAAGGGCAAGGGCACTATGCTGGAGGGCGCGGATAAGGCCGCGTGCGAGCAGCTGGTGTCCATGCTGGGCGAGAAGCACATCATTTAAAGAAGCGCGGAAAAACGGTCTGCGACGGGGCTAACGACGGAGCGGAGCGAAAAACGGCGTGCGGCAGGGCCGCACAGAGTTTTTCGCGCAGTCGCAGGAGTTAGAACCCGGCGCGTCCAGACCGTTTTGGAGCGTGACAATATGGAAAGGGGCGCAACATTATTTATGGCCTATAATAGTAAAGACACCGCCGCCTTCAAGGGCGTGTGGGTATTTTGTGAGCAGCGGGACGGCGTGATCCTGGGCACCGGCTATCAGCTGCTGAGCGAGGGTCGGAAGCTGGCCGACGACCTGGGCGTGGAGCTGTGCGGCGTGCTGCTGGGCAGCGGCGTGAACGAGACCTATGCCAAGGCGCTGGGCGGCTACGGTGCGGACAAGGTGTACATCTGTGACCACGAGCTGTTGAAGGACTACACCACCGACGCCTACACCAAGGTGCTGTGCGATCTGGTGGAGGAGCACAAGCCCGAGGTGTTCCTGATTGGCGCGACCAACATCGGCCGGGACCTGGGCCCCCGCGTGGCCGCCCGCCTGCACACCGGCCTCACCGCCGACTGCACCCACCTGGACGTGGACGTGGAGAAGTACAAGGCCTTCCTGAAGACTACCTCCACCATCGACGTGGATAACACTGTCTTTGAGAACAACAAGAACCTGAAGATGACCCGTCCGGCCTTCGGCGGGCACCTGATGGCCACCATCGTGTGCCCGGACTACCGTCCCCAGATGTCCACCGTCCGCCCCGGCGTGATGCAGACCCAGGCCTTTGACGAGGCCAAGAGCCAGCAGACCGTGCTGGAGCACGTGGACGTGAAGCTGGACAAGTCCGACATCCATGTGGACCTGGTGGAGATCAAGAAGTCCGCCAAGAAGCTGGTGGACCTGATCGGCGCTGACGTGGTGGTGGCCGTGGGCCGCGGCATCAGCTCCAACCCCACCCGGGGCATCGAGATCGCCGAGGAGCTGGCCAATGTGCTGGGCGGCGTAGTGGGCGCGTCCCGCGCCGTGGTGGACGCGGGCTGGATCGGCGTGGACCACCAGGTGGGCCAGACCGGCAAGACCGTACATCCCAAGATCTATGTGGCCTTGGGCATCTCCGGTGCGATTCAGCATCTGGCCGGTATGCAGGACAGCGAGTGCATCATCGCGGTGAACAAGAACGGTTCCGCGCCCATCTTTGACGCGGCCACCTACGGCATCACCGGCGACCTGTTCAAGGTTGGCCCCATGCTGGCCGAGGCCATCAAGTCCTTTAAGGCGGCCAAGGGTTAATTAGAACGCCTAAATATTTCCATCTGTATAGGCCAAGGGCAGACAAATAGTCTGCCCTTGGCTTTTTGTGCATTTTTACATAATTTTTAGGCGAAAATCTGTGGACCAACCAGGATTGGTGTTGAATACTAAGCGTATACTTCCACATCTTGTACCCCTGCTGAAAAATGTCGAATTTTGCGATTTCTTTTGCTTGCACCCGGCGGTTTTCTTGGTAATAATGTAGAGGAAAGAGAGGTGAAGTCAATGCGAGAGCTGTACTTACAAACCCTGAAGCTCCCGGATGAGACCGGTGCGGAGCGCAGCTATGACTACTCCATTCTCGTAGGTGAAATGGACGTAGGGCCATATTCTTGCGAAAGCTACGGAATCAAGATTGTGGAAAAGGGCGGCTGTGAGGCGTCCGTGCCCCATGTGACGTGCAGCGCCGCCCGCATCGACGAGCTCAGTGAATTGCTGCTGCGCAATGGGGTAACGCCCGTCACTTTGAACGACGTGCTGTCCGACTGGTTGTAGGTGTCCGAAAGGCGGCAAATCGCGCCGCAAAGATCGTAATTGTCCGACCGGCTGCAAAAATATGCGGGACGCCGCTGAAGCGTCCCGCTCCTTTTTAGATTCGGTTCAGCGCCAGCACTTGATCTGCCAGCTGATCGGCCAGGGTGGTCACGCCGCTAAAGTCCACATGGGGGTTATAAAGCTGCTCCAGCCGGTCATGGGCCTGTTTAGCTTGGGTTAGGGCAGCTACCCCCTCATCAACCAGGGCCGCGGCCACCTTTCTGGTAAAGCGCAGGCGGGGACGGTTGGCCCGGCAGGCCTCGGCATCCGCCATGGCGTCCAGCCGCAGTCTGCGGTATGCGTGGTGAGGCCAGGGGGCCTCGCCGGCGGAGGTGACAAAGGCCAGGGACAGGTCTGGGAAAATGAGGTGGGCCAGCCGGTCGGGAGCCATGGGGTCGGGGCAGACGATGGCCCGATGTCCGGCGGCCAAAGCGGCGGTGAGAATGGGGTTGAGAAGGTCGTGAGCGAGGCCGTAGCTGTCGGCCAGCTCATATACCCGGTTTGCCTGAGCCTCCACCGTTTCCCAGAGGGTGACGAGGCCCTGGTGGGTAACGGCGGAGAGGAAGCGCTGGGATTCCTGTCCGCTACCGCCCGGTTTTTTCAGCTCCCGGCTGATAATGCCTGCCGCCCGCTTAGCCAGCCTGTGCCGTACTGATTCATCGGCCAAGAGCTCATTTAAATCCCTACGCAGTTCTCCCGCGGCTCCCAGACAGCGGTACACCCGTTTATAGTGGCCCTGGTACTCTGCCGTGGCATCCAAAATCTGTTCTTTCAAAGGCTGGAGCCCGGTTCGGTCATAAAAGCCGCTGAGGTCTATGTAACGCTCCACCACGCCGGGGCATTTGGGCTCGACTACGTGGGGGGTGGTTACCAAAGGACACTTTGGGGGACAAGCTGTTTGAGATGACAGGCGTAACTGCTCATAAAAAAGCGGCAGGTAAACTGCCGCTGAATCACGTGCCGGACTCGAACTGGGTTCTGGGCCTTCGCAGCGGATTTTGAGTCCGCTGCGTCTACCGATTCCAAATAAAGTACACAAAACAGAACACAGAATTTGCAAAGAAGTGCAGAGCAAAACCGCACTTCTTTTTATTATAAACACAAAATGGAAAGGAATGGCTGTTTATGGTTGCCGGTCACTTACAAGAGAAGAAGGGCTACTGGTACATAGTTTTGAATTTGTATAACGAGCAGGGGAAGCGAAAGACTAAATGGATTGCTACCCATCTGCCCATACAGGGCAACAAGCGTCGCGCGGAGGAACTGCTGCTCCAAACCCGGCAGCAGTACGCTGACAGCCGGGAAAGCAGCGGGCTGCTGTTTGCTGACTATATGCTTCAATGGCTGGAGAAGATGAAGCCGAAGGTATCACCCACTACCTACCATGGCTATAAGTATAATATTGAACGGGGAATCTGTCCTTACTTCCGTGAACGAGGCATTACGCTGGCCAAGCTGCGGCCCGCTGATTTGGAGCATTATTATGCGTATCTTCAAACCAAGGGCCTTTCGGCCAATACCGTAATCCACTATCACGCCAACATCCATAAGGCACTGCGGGATGCTGCGCGGCTGGATTTGGTGGATCGAAATATCGCAGAACTCGTGGAACGGCCAACCAAAGTGGAGTATGTCCCAAGTTACTATTGCGTGAAAGAGGCGAACGAGCTGCTGGAAAAGCTCTGCGGGCATTGGCTATGGCTGCCGGTGTTGCTGTCGCTCTTTTATGGTCTGCGGCGCAGCGAAGTGCTGGGCTTGCAGTGGAAAAGCGTGGACTTTGATAACAACACCATTTTGATTCAGCATACCCGCATTCATCAGGAGACTGATGGCAGAGAAAAGGCGGCAGGCAGGGACATCCTCAAACGGAAATCCAGCTTTCGAACACTCCCTATGACGGAGCAGATAAAAGCCGTGCTGCTGGCGGAGCAAGAGCGCCAGGGCAGTCTTAAACCACTGTTGCTGGAGGATTACGTATGTGTCAACCCGAACAATCAACCCATTTCCCCAAGCTATTACAGCCAGTGTTTTAAAAAGTTTCTGCGGGATCACGGGCTGCGGGAGGTGAGGCTGCACGACTTACGCCATACCTGTGCCTCGCTGCTGATTCAGAATCGGACGCCGCTGATCGAGGTTCAACAGTGGCTGGGGCACAGTACGCTGGAAACGACGGCTAACCTGTACGCCCATCTCGAGTATGAAACGAAGATCAACAGCGCTGAGGCGCTGAAAAAAATTTAGCCGCAAGATGCCTGTGCCCCGGGCGATCCAATGAGTTCCAATGCGTTTAGCGTTCTTGACTTGACAATCTTCATCCAATAAGCTATGGTTTAGAAATAAATCAAAAAATGGGAGGTGGCTGGATTGAGCCTTCTCGATAGACCAGAATACTATTTTCTGCAAACCGACCCGCGCTTGGGAAAGAATATCATCTTCCTCACCTATGGCGGCAGCTATGCCTATGGCACCAACGTGGAGGGCTCCGACGTCGATATCCGGGGCTGTAGCCTGAACAGTAAAGCTGATCTGCTGGGTATGGGTAGCTTTGAGCAGGTGGTAGACGATCACACGGACACCACCGTGTACGCCTTCAATAAGCTGCTGGGTCTGCTCATCAACTGCAACCCCAACACCATTGAGCTGCTGGGTTGCAGGCCCGAGCATTATTTTGTACTCACCCCCATCGGACGGCAGCTCCTCGACCAGCGTAAGATGTTTTTATCCCGGAGGGCGGTCAACTCCTTTGGCGGTTATGCGGGACAGCAGCTCCGGCGGCTGGAAAATGCGCTGGCCCACGATGCCTACCCCGCCGAGGTGAAGGAACGGCACATCATGGGCTCCTGCGAAAATGCCATGTACTCTTTCCCGGAGCGTTACCGCACCTTTGACCCGGCGCAGATCAGGCTGTCTGTGGGTGAGGCGGGCGGTAAACCCCAGGTGCTGGCGGACATCAACATGGAGCGGGTCCCCCTGCGGGAGTTCACCGGCATGATGGGCGAGCTGGTGGAGATCACCCGGAATTACGACAAAATCCATCACCGCAACAAAAAGAAAGATGATGCCCACCTGAACAAGCACGCCATGCACCTGGTGCGGCTATACCTGATGTGCCTGGACATCCTGGAAAAGGAGGAGATCGTGACCTACCGGGAGGCGGATCACGGCCTGCTCATGGACATTAGGAACGGACGGTATCAGAAGGAGGATCATACCTTCAGTGCCGAGTTTTATGATCTGCTGAACGACCTGGAAAAGCGACTGGACTACGCCGCCAAGCATACCTCCCTCCCGGAAACGCCCGACCTGGCCGTGATTGAGGCGTTTCAGATGGAAGTCAATGAAAGGGTGGTGCGCGGTGAAATTTGACATTCCTGCCGGGGCGCGGCATATCCTCCAGACGCTGGCCGCGGCGGGCCATGAAGCCTATCTGGTGGGCGGCTGTGTACGGGACCTGCTGCGGGGTGTGCCGCCCCACGACTGGGATATCTGCACCTCCGCTCTGCCGGAGGAGACGGAACGGTGCTTTGCGGACCGGCGGGTTATCGAGACCGGCCTGAAACACGGCACGGTCACCGTGCTGGAGGAGGGCGAGCCCTATGAGATCACCACCTACCGCACGGAGGGGCCCTATTCCGACAGCCGTCGCCCGGATTTTGTGTGTTTTGTGTCCAACCTGGAGGAAGATCTGGCCCGCCGGGATTTCACTATGAACGCCATCGCCATGGATCTGCAGGGAAATCTGCGCGACCCATATGGCAGCGCGGACGATATCAAATCCAGACTGATCCGTTGCGTGGGCGAACCGGACCAACGATTCCAGGAGGACGGGCTACGGGTGATGCGGGCGCTGCGGTTCGCCGCCGTATTTGGCTATGAGATTGAAGAACGTACCGCTCGAGCTGTCCACGAAAACCGGGCCATGCTGGACCGGGTAGCGGCGGAGCGGATCAACACGGAGCTGTGCAAGCTGCTGGTGGGACAAAACGCCGGGGAGGTTTTGTGGCAGTACCCGGACGTGTTCTGCCAGTTCTGGCCGGAGCTGGGGCCACTGGTGACGCTGGAGCAAAACAACCCCTGGCACTGCTGGGGAGGCTGGGAGCACACCATCCGCGCCCTGGAGGAGGCTCCCGCCGATGTGACCCTGCGGCTGGCCATGCTACTCCACGACATCGGGAAACCCGCCTACAAATCCACCGATGAGAAGGGGATCGACCACTTCTACGGACATCCGGCGGTGAGCGCCCAGCTGGCGGACAAGATGCTCCGGGCGCTAAAATTCGACAATAAGACCCGGGAGCGGGTGGTGCTGCTGGTGGAGCGCCACGATGTACAGCTGCTGCCCAGGAGCCAGGTCATCCGCCGCTGGCTCAACCGGCTGAGTCCGGAGGCGTTCTTTCAGCTTCTTGACATCAAGCGGGCGGATAATATGGGGCAGGCCCCGGAAAAGGTACGAGACCGCCTGGCGGAGCTGAACGTGATTAGGGCCAAGGCGGAGCGGATTCTGGCAGAGCGCCAGTGCCTCACGTTAAAGGATCTGGCGGTGAATGGGCGGGATGTGATTGCTGCAGGAATTGGGCCTGGGCCGGAGGTGGGACGGGTGCTGGAAAGATTGTTGGATCGAGTACTTAGTGGAGAAATTCCTAACAAACGAAAGGTACTGCTGGGCCTAATTGATGGATAAATTAACTGACTATTTCCAAGTAAGATGTACAATGAGGGAACACTATTTGTATACATCTGGTAACATATTTTTGGACGCTTTTCATATACTTATAGGGTGAGCAAAACAAAATCGGCCTAAGATGGTTATCTTTGAAAAATGACCAAAGGATTATCACATTTATTTCCCTTTACAACTATCAAAGAACCATCTTTAAAAATCACAGGCAGCATTTTTTCAAGTAAGGATTCTGGTACAATTTCTCCATAACAGCTCAAAATCATTTTTTTCAATCCATTTAGACTACCATGATAATAATTAATTTTATCATATATTTTTATAATTAGCAATAGAAATATAAAAATAGGTACTGTAAACTATGTTCTATTCACATTTAATCCAAAACACTATAATCAAGGAGGTTGCGCTGATGAAAGATTTAGTTTTGATTTTGCGTGAACATCACCTACCAATCATCAATCCTGCTGGCCGAATAATCCATAAAACCATCACCGCCTGGCTTACAAAAGAACTCCGCAAATGATGCCTGCACCGTTTTATCGGCGCAGGCATTTCAAATAAATCCTTGTGGTTCGACTGTTCTTGCGGTATTATAGCAGTGAGCAGTTACGCCTTTGAGGAGGTGTAACAAATCCTTTGCGCGATCTATACACGGCTGAGTAAGGAGGACGAAGACAAGCACCAGCCCGAGTCCGAAAGCATCCAGAACCAGAAATCCCTGCTGACCCACTACGCCATCGACCACGGCTGGGACATTTACTCGATTTTTTGTGATGAGGACTTCTCTGGAGTGGACAGCGACCGCCCGGACTTCAACCGTATGATTGAGGCCGCCAAGCAGAAAAAGTTCCAGATCGTTCTTTGCAAATCCCAGTCCCGGTTCACCCGTGACATGGAATTGGTGGAGAAGTACATCCACGGCCTGTTCCCCATCTGGGGCATCCGCTTCATCGCTGTGGCGGACAACGCCGACACAGAAGTGAAGGGCAACAAAAAGGCCCGGCAGATCAACGGCCTGGTGAACGAGTGGTACCTGGAGGACCTGTCCGAGAACGTCCGCATGGTATTTGATTTGAAACGGCGGGAGGGCAAGTACATCGGCGGCTTCCCCATCTACGGCTATCGGAAAGATCCAGCAGACAAAAACCACATCATCCCCGATCCGGAGGCTGCCGAGGTGGTGCGCCAGATTTACCAATGGTCCCTGGAAGGCCATGGGCGGCAGAACATCGCCTATCTGCTGAACCAGCAGGGTATCCCCAACCCCACCCGCTACAAGGCGGAGCGGGGCTGGACCTGCAACCATCCCATCAAGAACGATTTTGGCCTGTGGAACAAGGTAACGGTGGGCCGCATCCTGACCAACGAGATGTACACCGGTGTGATGATCCAGGGCCGGCGGAGGAAGGTCAGCTACAAGTCCAAGGTGGTCATTGACACACCGAAAAGCGAATGGTACCGGGTAGAGGGCACTCACGAGGCCATCATCGACCGGGAGACTTTCCAGGCGGTCCAGCGGGGGTTGAAGCTGCGCACCCGGACGGACGGCACCGGGGAGGCCCATCTGCTGTCCGGACTGGTGAAGTGCGCCGACTGCGGTTCCACCATGAGCAAGTGCTCCAACGGCAAGCGAAGCTACCTCCGCTGCAAGCTGTACGCCGACAGCGGCAAACAACGGCTGTGTACCCGCCACTCCGTCCGGCTGGATCAGCTCATCGATCTGGTGTCCGACCGTATTCGTTACTACGTCCAGACCTATTATGAGCTGAACCCCAACGATCTCCAGCCCCAGGAAGACACCCGGCAGAAAGCCTTGAAGCAGGAGCGAAAGACCCTCGCGGCTCAACTGGAAAAACGAAGCCAGGCGCTGAAAACGCTGTATTTAGACAAGGTGGCAGGGATTATCAGCGAAGGCCAGTTTGTGGAGCTGAACCGATCCTTTCTGGACGAAAAAAGCCGCCTGGAACAGCGGCTGGCAAAAATCGAGGAAGAGCTTGAAAAACGGGAACAACCTCAGCAGCAAGCCGACTTGATGGAAAAGGCGCGGAAGTTGCTGAAGTTGGAAACCGTTCCTCGGGAACTGGTGGTAGGCTTGATTGAACGCATTGAAATCGGCGAACGAAATCCCAACACCGGCAAGCAAGAGGTCAAAATAAACTGGAAGTTCTAAAATTAGGGCACCACGACCACGTCGTGGTACCACCCACACAGCTCAAAATGTACTAACGGCACAACCCCCTGGGGCGCCGTGCCATCCACCAGCGCCGCGCCCAACTGGGGAAGGATGAGCGCATCCAGGGAGTCTGGGTCGCCGGAGCACAGGACTTCCTCCGTATTCAGCCCAGCCGCCTGGGCGTGGCGGCCCACCCGGCGCATGAGGGTGGATTTTCCGCTTCCAGGGCCTCCCTTGATGATGTACACGGCCTGGAAGCGGGCTGGGTCGGAGAGCTGATGATAGAGAGAGTGAAATCCCAAAGGTGTGTTTCCACCTAAAAAGTACCGAATCTCTGGCATTCTGATAAAAGCCTCCTCCTAATGAGGCGGGGCTGAAGCATTGAAGGGAACTCGCTGGCCGCGCCTCGCGTTTTCATTTTAGACTATGCCGCAGAGGTGGAAAAGGTGCGCGCAGCTGCTTGTGTATGCCAAATTCGCCACAAATTTTTGATGCAAAATCCCGGTTTTTGGGTTGACGCAGAAACCCATCCACGGTATAATGCAAGATGATGAATCGACATTTTTTTAACAAGCGGACTGTCAAACAGCCGTCCACATAATTGAGGAGGGAATAAGCCTGTGCGTCATTACGAGACTACAGTTCAAAAGCTGAAGGACGAGGTACTTACCGCCGTGGCCCGCCTGGCCTGGAACGAGCGGCTGCAAAGCAACGACCTGCTGAACATCCCGGAGGAGATTATCCCCGGCCCGGAGGCCCAGATGCGATGCTGCATCTATAAAGAGAGGGCCGTAGTAACCAGCCGGGTGAAAATGGCCATGGGCGGCGACCGAGCCAACCCTGCCTTGGTGGAGGTGCTCCCCATCGCCTGCGACGAATGTCCTGTCACCGAGATCAGCGTGGGCGCGTCCTGCCGGGGCTGTATCGCCCACCGCTGTATGGACGTGTGCCCCAAGGGGGCGATTCGCATTGAGAACCACCGCTCCGTCATTGACCACTCCAAGTGCATCCTGTGCGGGAAGTGCATTGAGGCCTGCCCCTACGGCGCCATCACCAAGAATATGCGTCCCTGCGAGCGCGGCTGCCCCGTGAAAGCGATTTCCATGGGCCCTGACCGCAAGGCTAACATTGACGTAAACAAGTGCATTTCCTGCGGCCAGTGCGTGATTCAGTGCCCCTTCGGCGCGGTGATGGACAAATCGTATATCGTGGACGTGATTCAGATGCTGCTGGGGGCGGACAAGTGGGGCCTCCACGTCTACGCCATTCTGGCGCCCTCCTTTGTGGGGCAGTTTGACTGCACCCCCGGCCAGATGGCCGCGGCGTTGAAGGAGATCGGCTTCTACGACGTGGCGGAGGTGGCGCTGGGCGCCGACCTCACCGCCCAGGCGGAGGCCGCCGAGTTTGAGGAGCGGGGCGGCGGGCCCATGACCTCCTCCTGCTGTCCGGCGTTCGTGGCGTTTGTGGAGCGGCATATGCCCGACCAGGTGCCCCTGGTGTCCACCACGCCCTCCCCCATGGTGATGCTGGGCCGGAACATCAAGGACCGGGATCCCCTGGCCCGGGTGGTGTTCATCGGCCCCTGTGTGGCAAAAAAGCGGGAGTTCCATCTGGGCCGCACCCGGGCCAGCGTGGACCTGGTGCTCACGTTTGAGGAGCTGTACTCCATGCTGTCCGCCAAGGAGATCGACGTGACCAAGATGAAGGAGATCCCCCTGGACCACGCCAGCGGCTTTGGCCGCAGCTTTGCCGCCGGCGGCGGCGTGGCGGCGGCGGTGGGTCAGGCCTTGAAAGAGCGTGGCAGCGCGGTGGAGGCCAAGCCCATCGCGTGCAGCGGCATTGAGGAGTGCAAGATGGCGCTGATTAAGATGTCCAAGGGCGTACTGCCGGAGAATTTCATCGAGGGCATGGCCTGTATGGGCGGCTGCGTTCAGGGTCCGGCGGTGCTGAACCGCAGCCCGAAAAACAAGAACGAGGTGGCCAAGCACGCCAAGCAGGCGGGCGAGCGCACCATCGCGGACGCTGTGAACGGAATCGGCGGTCTGTCGGAGGTCCCCGCCGAGAGCAGCGACAAAAAGCCCGGCGGCGCGGTGGAGAAGGCGCGGGCCGAGGCGGCGACCCAGGCGTAACGAGTACAAGACGGCCGTCCGGGATATCCCAGACGGCCGTCTCAATTTCCAAATCCCCGGCCAGCGCCGGGGATTTTCCATGCCGTCCGGCCTTTTTTGCCCTCCCTTTTCAGCTTTGTATGGTTCAATGACAGTTGACAAAGCGATTCGTCAAAATATCCAAAGAGGCAGTCACTTTGAAAGGTGACTGCCCAATAAATCGGAGTTAGCTGATAAGATATTTAGACCTCTTTATATAACAGCCAAAAGCAAGGACATGATCTCGGCTGCATATTTTCGTCTCTGTCGCAAGGATCTTCTGCACACTCTTTTGCCTTTGTTGTAAAACCAAGCCGCTTATATAAACGAATATTAGCCATATCTGTGGTGTCAACACCAATAGATATCCGTTGATATCCCAAATCCTTTATGTGCTCCATCACGTGGCAGATCAGCTTTGTACCTAATCCCTGACCACGGAAATCTGTTCTAACTCTAAATGCACAAAGATAAGCAGTTCTTTTGCCATCTGCAAAATCTTTGTCCTCAAGGTCATAGAAAACATACAGTTCTCCAACCAGTTCTCCATCATAGTCGAGCGTCCAAAATTCAGCATTCCCTCTTTTTATGTTGTCACAAAAGAATTTTGCATTAGAAGAAGCAGTATGAATACTCTCATATCCCCACAATTTCAACAACTCATGCTCTGCTGCTCTTCTAATCTTCATGGGTTTTATCCTCCAAATCTTTTTTTGCCGTTCAGATTATAGCATATCATGATGACTGTATCAACATGCTTTTGTAGAAACTGCCGAAGTTGTAAAACATAGCAGCACTTTTCTTAAAAGGGACTTTTTGCCCAAACGCTTGCAATCTCTCCACGTTTCCTATATAATATCTTAACTTGAAAAAGATCACCCAAGGGAGTGTTCACATTGAAATACGATTTCGCGGCCATCGAACCCAAGTGGCAAAAGCGCTGGGAGGACGCCAAGGTGTACGCCGCCGAGGACAAGAGCGATAAGCCCAAATTCTACGGCCTGGTGGAGTTCCCCTACCCCTCCGGCCAGGGCCTCCACGTAGGCCATCCCCGGCCCTACACCGCCATGGACATCGTCACCCGGAAGAAGCGGATGGACGGCTTCAACGTGCTGTTCCCCATGGGCTTTGACGCCTTTGGCCTGCCCACGGAAAACTACGCCATCAAGAACCACATCCACCCCGCCAAGGTGACGAAGGACAACATCGCCAACTTCACCGGCCAGCTCAAAATGCTGGGCTTCGGCTTTGACTGGGACCGGGTGGTGGACACCACCGACCCCAGCTACTACAAGTGGACCCAGTGGATTTTCCTCCAGCTGTACAAGCACGGGCTGGCCTATAAGGCCACCATGCCGGTGAACTGGTGCACCTCCTGCAAGTGTGTGCTGGCCAACGAGGAGGTCGTGGATGGCGTGTGCGAGCGCTGCGGCTCCGCGGTCATCCGCAAGGAGAAATCCCAGTGGATGCTGAAGATCACCGAGTATGCCCAGCGGCTCATCGACGATTTGGACGAGCTGGACTTTATCGAGCGGGTGAAGATCCAGCAGCGCAACTGGATCGGCCGGTCCACCGGCGCGGAGGTCACGTTTAAAAGCACCGCCGGGGACGATATCGTGGTGTTTACCACCCGGCCCGACACCCTGTTCGGGGCCACCTACATGGTGCTGTCCCCGGAGCACGAGCTGGTGAAAAGCTGGCTGGACGGGGGCAAGCTGGCCAACGCCGGCGAGGTGACCGCCTACCAGAAGGCCGCCGCCTCCAAGTCCGATCTGGAGCGCACCGAGCTGAACAAGGAGAAGACGGGCGTGCGCCTGGACGGTGTCCGGGGCGTGAACCCGGTGAACGGCCGGGAGATTCCCATTTTCATCTCCGACTATGTGCTGTCCACCTACGGCACCGGAGCCATCATGGCCGTTCCCGCCCATGACGACCGGGACTGGGAGTTCGCCAAGAAGTTCGGCTGTGAGATCATTGAGGTGGTGTCCGGCGGGGAGGACGTGCAGCAGGCCGCCTTCACCGCCAAGGACGAGACGGGCATCCTGGTCAACTCCGACTTCCTCAACGGCCTCACCGTGAAGGACGCCATCCCCGCCGTCACCAAGTGGCTGGAGGAGAAGGGCATTGGCGCGGCCAAGGTGAACTATAAGCTGCGGGACTGGGTATTCTCCCGCCAGCGGTACTGGGGCGAGCCCATCCCCATGGTGTACTGCGAGAAGTGCGGCTGGCAGCCCCTGCCGGAGAGCGAGCTGCCGCTGCTTCTGCCCGACGTGGAGAGCTATGAGCCCACCGACGATGGCGAATCCCCCCTGTCCAAGATGACGGAGTGGGTGAAAACCACCTGCCCCTGCTGCGGCGGCCCCGCCAAGCGGGAAACGGACACCATGCCCCAGTGGGCAGGCTCCTCCTGGTATTTCCTGCGGTATATGGACCCCCACAACGACCAGGCCCTGGCCTCCAAGGAGGCGCTGGACTACTGGTCCCCGGTGGATTGGTACAACGGCGGTATGGAGCACACCACCCTCCACCTGCTCTACTCCCGGTTCTGGCACAAGTTCCTGTACGACATCGGCGTGGTGCCCACCAAGGAGCCCTACCGGAAGCGCACCAGCCACGGCATGATTTTAGGCGAGGGCGGGGAGAAGATGTCCAAGTCCCGGGGCAACGTGGTCAACCCCAACGACATCGTGGCGGCCTACGGCGCGGACACCCTGCGGCTGTACACCATGTTCATCGGCGACTTTGAGCAGGCCGCCGTGTGGTCGGACAACGCCGTGAAGGGCTGCAAGCGGTTTTTGGACAAGGTGTGGAACCTGGCGGAGAGCTGCTCCGACGCCTTGGAGTACACCAAGGACAATGAGGCGGCCATCCACAAGACCATCAAGAAGGTGGCGGACGATATCGAGTCCATGAAGTTCAACACCGCCATCGCCGCCATGATGACGCTCGTCGGCGACTTCCAGAAGAACGGCTGCTCCAAGGGGGACATGAAAACCCTCGTTACCCTGCTCTCTCCCTTCGCCCCCCATGTGGCGGAGGAGCTGTGGGAGCTGCTGGGCGGCACGGGCTTTGTGTGCCAGCAGCCCTGGCCCGCTTACGACGAGAGCAAGATGGCGACGGACACCGTCCAGCTGGCGGTGCAGGTGAACGGCAAGGTCCGCGCCAACATTGTGGTCCCCGCCGACGCGGACAACGACGCCATCATCGCCGCCGCCCAGGCCGACCCCAAGGTGCAGAAGTTCACCGACGGCATGGAGTTGGTGCGCACTGTGGTGGTGATGGGCCGGCTGGTGAACCTCATCGTCAAGCCCCAGTAAGGGGCGGTAACAGCATTTGCCGGCGTCAACCGCAAAATCCCCCATATTTTGCGGTTGACAAGCGGCGGTTTTTCACATATAATAGTCCTGTTAAAGCCATGTCGATGGCCCTTAAAGCGTCCTGGAAAAACCGGACGCCTCGGAGGGAGGGAAATATAGATGTCCGAAGTTCATGTCCGCGAAGGCGAGTCTCTGGAAAACGCACTCAAGCGTTTTAAGCGCAGCTGCGCCAAATCCGGCGTGCTGGCCGAGGTGCGTAAGCGTGAGTTCTACGACAGCCCCAGCGTCAAGCGCCGTAAAAAGAGCGAGGCGGCCCGGAAGAACCGCAAGAAGTTCTATTAAGACAGTTAAACAGCGCTCCGCTATGCGGGGCGCTGTTTTTTGCCGGAACGCAGATCAATGGACGGGGGGAACTACGGTGGACGATATTGCGGCGAAAATCGAGGAAATTTCCTGCAAGGAGGACTTTTTGTCCTTTCTGGCCCAGTTGGCCGCGGACTTCCGCGCCAGCCCCCAGGAGTGGGAGAACCGGACGGTGGACCAGTACCTGGAGGCGGTGCAGTCTTGGGTGGAGGATTTTTCCATGTCCGAATACAATGATATCGACTGGAGCCGGGTGGAGTATTCCATCATGGCGCGGATTCTATATATGGGGAAGCTGTACGAGTAGAGTCAAAATACTTGAAAATCGGTACCCGATTTTCAAGGCGGGCAAAGCCCGCCAGCCCATTTCATGGGCTGTGTTTTGACTTTGAAGTCCACCGCAGGCC
>OFGQ01000621.1_pt1 | contig 28034 bp, 25 predicted proteins | sample 1521791 | NCBI WGS metagenome assembly OFGQ01 (sample SAMEA3504116, study PRJEB24116) | mouse gut metagenome | biome: mouse gut; feature: mouse-associated habitat; material: faeces | place: Denmark | collected 2011 | reverse complement strand
TGAGAAATAAAATTACTATGGGGGACACCCATAGTAATTTTATTTCTCAATAATATAATTTTCGAGAACTAAAATATCAATGTTAGTATTTAAAAAAGTTTGTATTGCATTTGATGGGGATTCGACAATAGGCTCCCCATTATCATTAAATGAAGTATTAAGCAAGACAGGCACTCCAGAAAGTTTTTCAAATTGTAATAATAAGTCATGTATAAAGGGTTCCTGTATTTTACTTACTGTTTGGACACGAGCTGTTTTATCAATATGCGTTACAGATGGAATTTTTGAGATAAACTCATCTTTAACTCTGCAAGCCAAAAGCATATATGGTGATTCTTGCTTTAAATCAAAAATCTTGTAAGCTTCCTCCTCTATGACAACGGGTGCGAATGGTCTAAAATATTCCCGATGCTTTACTTCTTTGTTTAGATGATCTTTCATTCCCTCCCATGTGGGGTTTGCTAAAATACTTCTATGACATAATGCACGAGGTCCGAATTCACTTCTTCCTCTTACAATAGCGACAATTTTATTGCAATAAATATATTGAGCAAGATGTCTGCATAAATCACTATCATCATAATATGTATATTTTAGATTAAACAAATCCAAATCTTTTTTGATTACATTGTTTGTATAACTAATCCCTAAATAGGGAAGAACTTTGCTGCTATTATTTACTAATTTTCCACTTTTTTTATAAGCATGAAATGCAGCTCCAACAGCTTGCCCATCATCACCAGCTGCGGGACATATATGTAAACGTAAATTGGGAATAACTTCTAACAATTTGTGATTTAGCATACAGTTTAAAAATGTTCCGCCGGATAAACAGATATCATTGATATTATACTTTTGAATTATATACTTTATTAATTGAATAAGAACTGTTTCTGTTAAGTCTTGAACAGTCTGTGCAATATTGATAGCCTCTTTATCAAGAAATTCAAAATAATTAACCCCTGATTCTAGATACTTAACATAGAGCTCTTGGATTAAAAAACCAAATTGTAAATCAAAATCTAAAGAATTAATTTTCAATTTAGAAAAATCTAACATTGATTTTCCATATGAAGCTAATCCCATAGTTTTTCCGCATTCTCCCCACTTGAATCCTAATAAATATGTGATTTGTTCATATTTTCTTCCTATACTAATAGGATTATGAAGAGACTCTTTATTCATAAATGGATAAATATAATTTTGCTTTTTATATATTGTATTAATAGGTGGCACTTGATATCTGGCTTCTAATAATGACACTTTATTATTACATCCAATATAAAGACTTTCTGATTCTGTCATAATTCCGTGGTTATCACCACCCCCATCAGCAACCAATATTAATGCCTTTGTAAAATCTGAAGTACAAAATGCAGATTCTGCATGTGCTAAATGATGCGAAATAGGAATTAATTCAAATGCATAAATATGATAATGTGCTTCTAATTCTTCACGATAATATTGTTCTAGTTCATATGCATTTACAGATGAGAAGGTAATTCCAATATAGTCAATCATTGAGATATTAATTTGACAATAATTAAGCAAACTATCAATCACTTCATATGGAATTTCAGAAGAATCGGAATGTTTAATTCGATCAATCCTCTCTTGAGCTAAAGATGCAATTAGTTTACCATTTTTTACTAATGCAGCACAGCGGTCGTGACCAATATGGATTCCTAATGAATATATATCCTTTAACATTACTTTAATTCCTTTCTAATTTTGAACTATAAAATAGTAGATATAATCGTTAATTATCTCTAATTAATAATCAAAGGATAATATTCAATTATCCTCTGTTCATACTACACCCCTTATTTTACACTAATCATACAATTATTTCTATAATTTGGCAAATTTTCTACATCATATCCGCTACTTTTTACATCACATCACAAAAACATTCTTAAATTTCCCCAAATGCCGTCAGTTTTTGACGATTCGATTGTCTTTATATATAGAGCAATAAAAAAGGATGTGTAAACATGGACTGGATACAGGAATTAACACATAATGAATCCTTAAGCTGTTCTCTGAATACTTTCTTAGACCAGCATGGATTCTCCGGGTTAGAAAAGGCCCTGCAGCTTTACTCAAACACACAGGCAGAATACATCTGCAAAACAAAGACTGCTGTTACCAAAATTAAAATGGATGACATCTACTATCTGGAAATACAGACACACACCATTACCATCCATACAGAACATGGCAACAATCAAAAATACGGTTCTCTAACAGATGAATTGAAATTCTTGGCACCATATGGATTTATCAGATGCCGGCAAAACTGCCTTGTCTCTTTGAAAAAGATCTATAGTATTTGCAGCGATACCATTATTTTGGCCAATCATATCCAGCTTCACATGAGCCAGCGCTATGCACCGAAGGTTCTGGCAGCATTTGCACGAAGTCGTGTTTCAAGATAAAACACGCTTTTATGCTGTTTTTAATGCAAATTGCAGGCTGATTTTATGTAATATTTAGAATTGGCACAGAATTGACATTCATTGGCACAGTTCTGCGATTGAAGCGTATATCCATGCGTGTTATAATTGGTATTGGTTAAAGTTATACTTTTTTACAGCACCCTCGACGGTGCTTTTTTTGTACCCCGTAAACCGATGATTGACCGCAGGCTGATACATAGGCTGTACGTACACTATGCATATCATTATTAAAAACCAGTACAATACGAGCATAACAAGTATACTGTATATACATCATATGTATATGATACGTATGCAATATGTACAGCTTATGCAAAGACCTGCCAATCCATGTAACAAAGGAGAACGTCATGAAATCAAGGAACCAAATTTACAGAGGGGAAGGTGAGCGTCTTCTAAAACTCATTACCACCTACCATGCGCTGCAGTACGAACAGGTACTGCAGTTTTTTATTCGTAACAGGGATTCCATGAAATCCCTGATTACAAGCCTGATCAAGCAGGGGCGTATCTACTATGACCAGGACAGAGATCTCCTATGCGACAGCCCGGAAGCTTCTGAATCCCCGGATTATGGCATGATTGCCGCCGTCTGGGTTCTTCTGGACTTCAAAGAGGCTGTTGTCTACCACACCAGCGGAGAATTTCCTGTCAAGCTTCATTTTTTCACGCAAAATGAAGACTATGAAGTTGTCTATATCGGTTTAGAGCAGGAAATTCTGATCAGCCATGTCCTGAATGGCCTTCCTGCAGATGATGCAAACCGATTGGTCATCTTAGAATCCGAACAGCAGGCGTCCCGTCTTTCTCTTAACGGGGTGACCGCTTACTGTCTGGTAAGTCCAGATGGAACTGTAAACTACTATCAAAAATCAAAAGAAACGAGGTAATTATGGACAAAACAACTATTTTTCAGAGAATCCAAAAGGTAGAGAACGAAGTTGCTCTGCTGAACAACACACTTTTTGCCCTGAAATCCACTGATATCGTGAAATATGGGGCTAATTACACGGAATTAAGCACAAATGCCACATTGCGGGCAGAGCGGATTGCCTGCCAGTTAAGAAATCTGGTACTTTTTACAGATTTCAAAGGCGATTCTACTTATATGACACAGGCTGCAGATGCGCTGGGAATCAAAATCTCCTACGAAGACAAAATTTTTTCTGCAACGCTTCCCGGACTTCTCCCCAAACGGAGACTCCATACGAACATGGCGTTTTTACGTGATCCATTGCATGCTGCGTTAAAGGAATTTCTCAAAGACCATGAAATAGAACCTTATAAAGAATGTGTCATCTGCTTCTGTTTTATTTATGACCAGAGCATGCCGAAACGCCGGGTGAAAGACTATGATAATCTGGAGCTGAAGACGATACTGGATGTCATTTCAACTTATGTATTGCTTGATGACAGCGGCCTTTATTGCGACAGCCATTACACAACAGAGCTAGGGGAGACGGATCAGATGATTGTAACGATTATGGAGAAAAACCGGTTCCCCGAATGGCTTATGAACCGTGAAAAACATAAAATTACCATATCTGAAAATATGTGATTTTTCAAAAAATCGCGTCGATACCGGTAAAATGCGGGGGAATCCATTCATTTCCCCGCATTTCATTTTCAGAATGGACGAAATTCACCGAAGCAGATGTTGCCAAGGTAATACTATTTAAAAAAATCAATTTTGAGGTGATACATTTATGCTAAGGCCAGATACACAGAAATATAAACTTTTAGAGATGATCGGGATAAGCGGAGAGTTCCCGGCTGACCAACTCCCCAGATTATTTGACACCCCGGCATACACAGAAAAACTGATCACAGAGTTAAAAGCCGACAAGCTAATCAGGCTCCACTACAAAGACCGGCTTCGCGGCTACCGTCTGAAAAAGCAGGCCAAGGAATTACTCCTCTCCCACAACCCTCTCCGATTCCAATGCTGTTTAACAGGAAATTCAGAGACCAATGCAGTCCGAAGCGAGCCGCAAAGAAGGCTTAGGCTTTATCAGAAAGCACAGACATACGTAACCCTTTCCCATGCAGGTATTCCATTCTTTGCGGATGACAAGCCGCCGCTTTTCAGTGAAAGCTTTCCGAAAGAACGAATGAACCTACAGGACATCCCTTGTTTTTATTCATCAAGGGAGATAAAGGAACTGGGAGATGAAACAACGAAGATCCGAAATTCACGAAGTATCGGAATCCTGATGGCGCCGCATTGCGTTTACTGTATCTATAATACAGGATCCAGCCTCATGAAATGGGAATACCAGGCAGAGGTGCGGTTAAATGCTTTCCTACAGCATTATCTGAAGCTCCGTCTTTATAACGGCCAGCCTGATATCCGGGCTATTGTGTTTGGAAACGATATGGATATGGCATTCCAGCTTCTGAAGAGTACTGGCGGAAAACAACGCGGCCTGTTCATGCTGGATACATCTTTTCATAACTTTTATTTTCTGCCTAGTAATTCAGAAGGGGAACTGCTATTAAAGCTGCTGATGAATCCAAGGCTGACGGAACGGTTAAACCAGTTATTGCTTTCGGATCTAGATGTCTGCCAGGGTGACACTCGGTTTGAATACGATGCCGTAACCCCGGATGGAGTCCCAACACTACTCGCCTACGATTTTGATATGCAGCGGCTTAACCGTTTTAATATAGGTCTGAATGTATTTGGCATGACAGGGAACGTGATCTGTTTTGATTTCCAGGTTCCGGTTCTGAAGAAATATATAGACAGCGATGCACTCTTCTCCAGTATCGACTTGACTAAATTCAGAAAGGAGTTTTTAAATGAACCGTAAATGGTGGAATCTCATTTTCGTGCTTCCAATTTTCCTCTGCATTTTATATGCCGGAGGCTATATTGCACAATTTATCTGTAACTATAAGGTCTGGACCAGCGCCGGCAACTTCGCCGGTAACGGTTCCTATCCAAAGACTCCTTCCCTGCACCCAATCGCATGCCTTCATGCACTGGCTCAGTTCCCATATAACTTATATGGGATTTTTCTTTGCCTTCTCGCGCTCGGACTATTAGTCTTTCTGTTAATGCGGATGGGCGTTGACCGGAACGGGGAGGTCTTTGATAAGGAGCGGAACCTGAATTATTCCCTGAAGGGAACCTATGGAACATCCGGCTTTATGACGCCGGATGAGATGTACAAGGTGCTGGAACTGACAGACCATGTGAAGAAAACCAAAGGGACAATCCTTGGAAAGCTGAACGGGAAAGCGGTCTGCCTTCCCTATGAAACACGCATGAACCGCAACATTGCCGTCTATGGCGCAAGCGGTTCTATGAAGTCCAGGGCGTTTGCCCGTAATATGATCTTCCAGTGTGTCGCACGCGGGAAGAATGGCGGAGTTGGGGAAAGCTTAATTATCACTGATCCCAAAAGTGAATTGTATGAAAGCATGGCTGGTTATCTGGAAAACGAGGGCTACACCGTGAGATGCTTTAACCTTGTAAACCCGGAGAACTCCGATGCATGGAACTGCCTGATGGAGATTGACGGACAGGAGACTATGGCACAGGTTTTCTCCGATGTCATCATCCAGAATACGGGTTCTGCCAAAGGAGATCACTTCTGGGATAATGCGGAATTAAATCTGCTCAAAGCGCTGGTTCTCTATGTCGAGCAGGGATTCCCGCCAGAGTCCAAGAACATCGGGCAGGTATATAAATTGCTGACACTCAGCTCGGAGAAAGAACGGAACAGCCTCTTTGACCTGCTTCCGGTGAGCCACCCGGCAAAGGTTCCCTATTGCATCTACAAGCAGGCAAGCGATACGGTGCGATCTGGGGTAATTATCGGGCTTGGAGCCAGGCTTCAGGTATTCCAGAATAAACTGATCCGGCAGATCACTTCCTATGATGAGATCGACCTGACACTGCCGGGAAAACAGAAATGCGCATACTTCTGCATTACTTCCGATCAGGACAGCACCTTTGACTTCCTGTCATCCCTGTTTATGACCTTTGTATTTATCAAACTGGTACGTTTCGCGGATAAGCATGGGGTAGACGGGCATCTGCCGGTTCCGGTGCATATCCTTGCGGATGAGCTGGCAAATACCGGAGCCATCCTGGAGTTAAATAAGAAAATCTCGGTCTGCCGCTCCAGAGGCTTAAGCATTTCGTGCATCTTCCAGAACCTGCCTCAGATGCAGAACCGCTATCCCTTTAATCAGTGGCAGGAAATCATAGGGAATTGCGACACTCAGTTATTCTTAGGATGCACGGACGAAGTAACGGCTGAATTTATCAGTTCGCGTTCCGGAGACGTAACGGTGGGTGTCAGTTCGGAAGCAAAGCAGCTCAATACCTGGCGAGTGTCAGACTATTCTCCGGAGTACCGGAAAACCCAGTCCATCGGCAAACGGAAGCTCTTGACGCCGGACGAGATCCTGCGGCTCCCGCTGGATACTGCCCTCATTATTCTCAGGGGGCAGAAAGTGCTGAAAGTACAGAAATATGACTACACACTGCACCCGGATGCCAAAAAGCTGATTACGAAAAAGGCGGCAGAACATATTCCGAAGTGGCGGGAAGAAGGAAAAACAGAGGAATATGACTATCTCCCCAAGCCGCCCTCGAAACCACGCAGGCAAAGGAATGGCTCTTCTGCTTCATCATCAGCTCCCCGTAAGCCACTAGGGACGTCAATACCTGCAATGCCGACACAGGTAACTCAGAAACACATTTATCAGGAACCACCATATCCGGATTCTTCAGACCTGTTATCCGATAGCTCAGATAACGTGTGGCCAGATGAACCGGAGATGGTTCCATTAGATAAAAATTCAATTATGTCATAGAAAAGGAGATCATTTATGCAAAACGAACAGAACACAATCACAAACGTACCTGTACTAACTCTTGATTCTGACGCTGTGCTGGAAACGGCGCAGTCGAAGGCAGACCTCATCTGGCACGAGATCCAGAATGCCTACCGCACAAAGAAGATCCTGACCGGGATGTTAGGCGGAATTGAAAAGACGGAAAATGGCAGCTTAATTGCTATCGTCTACTATAAGGACTTCCGTACCGTCATTCCGATTACGGAAATGATGATCAATCTGGTACAAGATGAATCACACGACTACGGTGACATTTCCCTTCGCCAAAACAAAGTCCTTAACAACATGCTCGGCTGTGAGATCGACTTTATTGTGAAGGGGTTGGATGCCCAGTCAAGGAGTGTGGTTGCCAGCCGGAAAGAGGCTATGCTGAAGAAACGCCAGATCTTTTATCTCGACCGGAATGCGTCAGGCAATTCTAAGATTTATGAAGACCGTATCGTACAGGCGAGGGTTGTCGCTGTGGCGGAGAAGGTTGTACGGGCGGAGATCTTCGGTGTGGAGACTTCCATCCTGGCACGCGACCTGTCCTTTGACTGGTTGGGGGACGCACGGGAACGCTTCCATGTAGGCGAGCATATCCTGGTGCGTATCTTATCTGTGACTGCTGAAAGCCTGGATAAGATCACAGTCAAGGCAGATGTCAAAAGCGTGGAAGGGAATACCAGCAAGGAGAACATGAGAAAATGCAAGATTCAAGGGAAGTATGCCGGAACTGTGGAGGATATCCACAAAGGGACCGTATTTGTCCGGCTTTCCACCGGGGTCAATGCCATTGCTCATTCCTGCTATGATAGCCGAACGGTGGGAAAGAAGGATGAAGTTTCCTTTGTCGTGACGCATATTGATGAAGAGCGGAATGTGGCAGTGGGGCTAATTTCACGAATTATCAGGCAGAACATCTAAAGAAAATTTGACATTTTCCTATCTCTTTGCTAAAATAAGAGCAGAAAAGGGTACTACCGATAGACGGCTAGTCCAAATTTATTTAGTTACAAAAAAAGTAACCGTATACCTTTGGCTGAGGGGCGGTTACTTTTTTGTATGATTTATATACGCTATAAGGATTGATACGACAATTCCAAGAACCATCAGCATAATCGAAAGCATTTCAAAATCACTCATAAGCTCGCCCTCCTTTCCCAGATTTCCCTTTGCAGGGATCTCTATGTAATCAGAGAGTCCAGTCCCTCTGGTGAAGGACCAACCGCCTACCGTTTTTCTAGTAGTACCCATAAATATTCTACCAAAATTTACAATATCTTACAATATAGATTTTCCACACAATTTCTGAATCAGCCGTTCCAGCGACTCCTTAAATCTTACATCATCCTCTGCTGTCCGTTTTGCAGGCCCTTTCAGGTGATGCTTTGATTTTGAGCGCCGTACCTTCTTACTGATATGCCGTTCCATCAGCATGCGGTCGATATTCTCATCCGTATACCATTTTCCGCTCTGATGGATTCCATAAGCACCTTTCCCCAGAATCATGGCAGCCACTCCATAATCCTGCGTCACTACCAGATCTCCTTTCCAGCAAAGTCCAACCAGTGCAAAATCCACTGCATCTGCACCGGCTCCAATCACTTTGACTTCACAGTACTCAGACTGTAGCACATGGTTTGTATCGCACAGCAGAACTACAGGTATCCCGTATTTCTCCGCCACACGCTCCACAATCGAAACAACCGGGCAGGCATCTGCATCTACCAGTATCTTCATAGAAACGCTCTCCACAACTCTTGATTTAATATCACCATATTAACACAAGCATTAGGATTTTTCTATATATTGTCTCTCAAAGGATGGCATGAGTTATCTTCTTAACGCCGGACGCTATTTCAAATTGCTTTCATTTACCTGCACTTCTTCCGGGGAAATATCATCCCGGAACCCTTTAAAGACAGGCTGCCTGAAAGACTGAAGCGTATTCGGCATATATTCCACCACGCAGACCAAACCCGGCTCCACCCAGACAGCGTTTTCATTCCCTGTCGGCAGCATCCGGAACGGATTCCTTCCGGTTTCTTCCAACCGCGCAACTGTATCTTTTGTCACCCCGGAAGTGACATGGCCTTTATAAACAAGCGAACCAAGCCGGTATTTTGCCAGCACCAGACTGAAGGTATGTCCGCCTTTTGGAATATAACCTGCAACAATGAAGTCTTCATCTGCCATACGCTTAAATTTTACCCAGTCTTTTGTACGCTTGCCCATAAGATACAGGCTCTCTTTTCGTTTTGCCACAACCCCTTCCAGCTCCCTGGTCTCTGCCGCCCGGTAAAGCGCCAGCCCTTCCTTTTCTATATAGCGGGATACGGCAATCCTGTCATTTTCTGTAACCATAGTGGAAAGCTTGTGCTTCCGTTCCATAAGGGATTGGAAAACCAGTTCCTGATTTTTTTGGTAAATGCAGTCAAATGCTACAAACGAAGCCGGAAACCGTTTCGCCTCCATTTCGATTTTAAATCTATCTGTCAGCATGGTGCGTTTCTGCAGGCGGTAAAAATCCGGTACACCGCCTGCAAGCACCACGATTTCCCCATCTAAAATACATTTGCCGTTTACATTTTTATAAATCTCTGCAAGTTCTGGAAATTTCGAAAGCATCTGCATATTCCGTTTATTCCGAAAGTCTACAGTATCCTTATCAATATAAGCAAGGCAGCGGAATCCATCCATCTTCAGTTCGTAGATCCAGTCCGGATCATCGAAGGCTTCCATCTGCTGTGCAATCAGCATAGGGCTCGCACTGCGGTTTTCATACAGTTCCATCACGCTGTACCTGTAAGCTGTTTCTGGCTGTCCTCATCCGGATTTTTTGATAATTCCAGGCTTTTTTGCAGGGCTTCCATCAGGTCGATCACATTTGACGGACTGCTGCTTTCCACTGCAACAATTTCCTGGCCCTGAATCTTCTTCATGATCGCTTCCCGGAGCCTGGCCTGGTATTCATCCTGAAAATCTTCTGCCTTGAAGGGCTTTGTCATATTTTCAATCAGCATTTTTGCCATATTGAGTTCGTTTTCATCTAATTTCATCTTGGGAACTGCCTTCGGTATGGCTGCAATCTCATCATGATAAAATAACGTCTTTACGATAATTCCTTCCTTTGTGGGATATAATACCAGCAGTTTTTCATTGGTTCCCATTACGGTTTTAGCAATCGCAACTTTCTTCTGGGAGAGTAATGATTGGCGAAGCAGTTCATATGCTTTTTCTGCGCCTGTATCCGGAATTGCATAATAATCTTTTTCATAGTAGATCATATTTACTTCAGACATCTTTGCAAACTGGACGATATGAATGGTTTTATCCTTTTTGGTCTTGATCTTCTCCAGTTCTTCATCTGTCATAACTACATATTTGTCTTTTTCATATTCGTAACCCTTGATGATATCATTTGCCGTCACTTCTTTTCCGCAATGGCTACAGTATTTCTTGTACTTGATACGGGCTTTGCTTTCCTTATCAAGCTGGTTAAAATGGATATCATTATCCTGTGTCGCCTTATACATCCCGATGGGGATCAGTACCAGCCCCATAGAGATACTTCCTTTATGTGCAACTGCCATATTATTCACCTCAAAGTCTTTTTTAGATATTATCTGCGGCTGGGCAGTTTCTATACTTCGGCTGACAAAGTCCTCCTACCTGAAAGCTGTATATTCCACAGGGAAAGTATTAGGGGATACATGAACAGGTATACAAAAGAAAACAGCACCGCTAAGACGATGCCGTTCGGTTTCTCCTTTTTCTATGCCTTTCTTCATACATTTCACGAATCCAGATTTTCACCGGCTGTTTCCATTGTTCCCTGGGACTGGGGATATTCTTGATCAGGCTTTTCGGATTCAGCCCCATTTCCTTCGCCATCCGGATATCTTCCTCATTTAACCGGCATTTTTTCTTTGCTTCAGCCCAAAGTTCTGGTTTGTATGCCATCCTGCATCTCCCTTTCTTCTTAAAAGTACGTCCATTTATTCTGCCCCTAGAATCTCCCCTACTACTTCCATATGCGGCCTGTCAGGATTCTTCTGATAGACATTTACATGGTTCAGATCCCCGCACCGGTCTGTAAATGCCGGAAACAGGAATCCACATTCCGGTTCTCCCGGCTCATATTCACCAGAAAGCGGGCAGATTACACAGATCAGATATTCAAACACTTCCTCCGATTCTCCCAGCCGCTCTTTATCTGACGCTTTCGCCGGAATATCGTAGCGGTCATGGAAAACCAAGATGGCATACTCCGAATCTGTGTGGTAACGCTCCATCACCACATCATAAAAGGTATCCATCAACGCATCGTTTTTCAGCCCGCATTTCTTCATAGCCATAAGTAACTGCCACATGCTTCCCGGCTTCTGGGCTTTCGGTGCGAACTCATATTTTTTCAGATTCTTATTCGTATCAGAAAACGGCACCGTCTTTGCCAGTTTCAGATTTCTAGTTCTGTCGGAACCGGACAGCTTCAGAAAATTGGTGTTGAAGCTCCCATCAAACTCTCCGTCCCGGTCTATGTAGCACCCGGCAACCCTTGTCATGGATGTCCGGGCCGACGTCATCCGCCTGGTCAGTTCCAGCATGTCTTCCCTATTGATCATTTTGGTCTCCCCTCATAAATTAATTTATTCTACCAGCTCCGGATAAGGCCAGTCCAGAATCCCGCCGAACTCCAGAACATTTTCGTATCCCATATCTGCAAGCTTTTGTGCCGCCTGTTTGCTCCGGTTTCCGCTCCGGCAGTATACCAGGATCTGCTGGCCTTTATCCGGCAGTATATCCGGTTCTCTTAAAATATCTTCATTCGGCAGGCATACTGCATTTTTGATATGCCGGGAATCATATTCCTCCTGCGTCCGGACATCCAGAATAATCACATCCGCCTCTTTATCCATTCTCTCTTTTGCCTCCTGTGGGCTAATCTGCTCATAAGTCATCATTGCTTCCTCCTGCTTCTGATCCTTATGAGCTTTCATCATATTCAAAATGGCCTCCACGGTCTGCGCCTGCTGTTCCTCCCGGCTGATATCTGCAGCATGGTCGCCCTTTTGCTCCCCATAATTTCCAAACTGTGCATGGTTTCCGCCTTCTATACAGATTTCTACATAATCTGCAGGCATAAACGAGTTCCCTTCCTCCACCTTCTCCATATCCAGAACACCATCCTCACTTCCATAGAGCGACAGGACAGAAAAGGAATCCGACTTCAGGCTTTTCGTTGGATATGCTGCCAGAAGCACCAGACCATTAAGACTCTCCAGATGTCCGGAAGCATAAGATGCCGCCATCGCCCCGCCCAGAGAATGCCCGGAGAGATACCAGTGATCGTATTCATAAGAATCCATAATCTTTTCAGCCTTATTCTGCCCGAAAAACGCAAGATTACACGGCATCTTAATAAGAAAACAGTCGATTCCCCGCTCTGCCAAGTCACTCAATAATGGAAGATATGAGGTATATTCCACCTTCGCTCCTGGATAGAAAATCAATGCCTCATTATCTCCCGGTCCATCCAGATATAGACCATCTGACATCTCTGATACAGAGACAGACTCTTTTGTCTGCAAATATTCCTGTACGTTTTCATCTGTATGATAGTAGTCGTTTACATACCAGATACAAACGATTACTATAAAGAGGAAACTTATTACCGGAATAATAACTCTTTTCTTCCATTTCATATTTTTATGCCAATCCTTTCCGATCATTTCTTTCATTATTTATATCTGATTACTGGCACCTGTTTCCACTTTTTCCCGCATTTTTTTCTTTCCAATGCAAAAACCATATCTCCTGTGCGTTCAAAATAACCAATGTCCTTTTTCCAGCTCATACCGCATTTGCAATGCTTCAGACCAATAAACTGCTGTTTCATTTTTCTTCCGCAATTTGGGCAGATTCTCTTATTATTTTTGTTTTCCACTGCATCTATCCTTTCCAGCCAGTACTTTCTTTCTATTATATCCTTCTTTCTCTCCCTGCGCAATCATTCCTCCACCCGTTCCCCATTCTCCAGTACCGGTGCATAGATTCCGATAACTTCCAGTTCGTCTCCGTCCCGTCCATCAATCTGTACATAATAATCCCGTATGTAATGGGAAATGTAATGTTCCTGCAGAGAGTAAAGCTCCAGCGTCTGAAAATCCACCAGGCATACGTCCCTTGCTCCGGATTCCTCCCCTTCCCCTCCATAACTGTCCATGACCTCCAACAGCTTATCCAGACAAGTCTGGCATAAATGCTCTTGCACCTTCTTTACATCAAAGATACTGTTCGTGCCATATTCCACCGTTACTTCTGAGATTCCCCGTTCCGGATTCCGGTCTGTCTGGAAGCTGCAGGCTCCTTCGGCACCAACGGTCCAGCCGGAACCGCCTCCGCCCATTCCGTCCAGATTCCGAATCTGCATATCCATTACATACCAGTCATTGACACAGATCACTCCCAGGTCATCCCTTCCCCGGAACATGCTCATCAGGCTCCGGTTATGGTTTCCACACAGATAACACTCTGCCGGATCCGAAAGCGTGCTGTCTGCCGGAGGCTGTTCCTGCTTTTCCCATGTCCTCCCCGTTTCCTGTTCTTCAGCCGGAAACTCCGGTCTCTTAACCTCTGCTAAAGCTCCTCCAAAATACATCCCTGCAGTAAAACACAGGATGCCGATTCCAAATACTGCCTTGTTTCTGCTCATATTCCCTCCATAATTCTAATAGATATAGTTCCAACGCTATCAGAATCAGTATAGCAAACACAAACAGCATTTTCATCATATATTGCCGTATTACCATATATTTCCAGTATTATAGTGCGTACCTGTTGTTTTCAGATAAAAATAATCTGCAAAGCACAGGCTATTTTCTTTCTTCCTCTATTAGAAAATCCAGAATCCGCAGGATCTTATCCTGTTTCTCTTTTGGAAGGCTCTGAAGCTTTTCCTCTAACTTTGTGCACCGCGCCTTCCGCCCGACACGCAGCACGTCCAGCATCACATCATCCGCTGATACCTCAAGGACATTGATGATCCGCACAAGTGTTTCCAGTTTTGGAGTTTTCACTTCCCGTTCAATCGCTCCAAGGTAGTTCCAGCTGATCCCCACACGTTCTGCCAGCGCTTCCTGCGTCATTCCTGCCTCCTCCCGGCATTTCTGGATCCGTTTTCCTAATCCCTGCATTTGTTCAACCTCCATTTCCTACCAACGCTAAAAGCGTGGATACCATTTCTATCAGTATATTTGTTCCCGTAACCAGCAAACAGTATCTACCAGAACGTGCAGCAACGCTTTTGGAACTGATACAAAATTGGCACAATAATTTCTTAAACTGGCACAGTTATGCGATTTACACCGTAAAAGTCATATGTTAAAATTGATATTGTCAAAATTATGTGCAGAAACAACGCAGCAATATCAGGGCATTGCCTCATCCCTGGATATTGGCTGCGTTTTTTGCTGCAGGAGGTGAAAATAGACTTACAACTTCATATGGAACCGTAAGAAGCAGCCTGTATTGACCGGGCTGCTTTTTTTATCACAAATGCAGGAGAATACGTCAGTGACGCATTCTCTGCACTACCGGGAAATCCGGCCAGAGGCAGGAAACTTGCTTGGAATCGGTATTCCATCCTTTTCATAAGGACAGTTAGTCTTTCCATTCCTGATCGAACGGCAGGTTATAGGAATTCTGATCTCAGGCATTACCCATAGGCAGGGCAGACGCACCGTCTCCCTGCCTGATTCAGAATAAGGAGACAACACTGATATGAGACAACACAAAGTCAAGGAAACACCGCCGAATCCAAAATCGTTCATGAAACGCTTTCATCGTCCGCATGGTGAAAAACGCCATATCGACTACATGAAATACCTCTATACGGCAGCACTGTTATTTACATTCTTAGCCTGCAGCGTCCAGCCGGTCATGGCGGCAAACGTGTGGGACAAGGCAAAGGAGATCATGAAGGATGTTTACAACCAGATTGTCCTGATCTCCACCATCGTCGCCGTAGTGACTGCATCCGTCGCTTTGCTGATGATGAACTTCTCCAAATCCGGCAAGACCGTGGATGAATCCCGCGCATGGCTCAAACGGATCATCATCACCTGGGCAATCTTAAACGGGCTTGGATTTATCATGGCCTACATCACCCCGTTCTTTGCGGGCGGCCAGTGGAATGGCTAGGACAAGAAGGGAGGCATCCGCATGAAGATCTTAGACGGAATCGTGGAGTGGATTGCAGAGCAGGTTATGAACATCTTGGATCTCATCACCACTTCAGTATTGGGCGCACTGGGCTGTTCCATGGATACCTTCCTCCGTTACTTCCCGGCAGCCGAGAGCATGTACCAGATCTTTCTGGCTCTGGCCATCGGGCTTATTCTTTTAAACTGGGTCTGGCAGCTCTTTAAAAATTACTTCGCAGGGGCAGGGGTGGAGGCAGAGGATCCGCTGAAATCATCCATGCGGACCTTCCTCTTCCTGTTCCTGATTTTTTATGCAAAGGACATTGTGGATCTGCTTTTGGATATCGCCGGAACGCCTTACAGCTGGATCTTGACTGACGACCTGCCCTCCTTAAAGTTTGCAGATTTTAACTCAGTCATCACCGTTATCTTAGGAGTCTGTACAAATGGGGCGGTGGCTCTGATTGCCTTGATCCTGGTACTGATCCTGGCGTGGAATTACATCAAGCTCCTCTTTGAAGCGGCAGAACGGTATATCCTTCTGGGGGTTCTGGTCTTTACAGCGCCGGTCGCCTTTGCCACTGGTGCCTCCCAGTCTACCGGAAATATTTTCAAGAGCTGGTGCCGGATGCTGGGAGGGCAGTTCTTCCTATTATTAATGAACGCCTGGTGCTTAAGATTGTTTACCTCCATGGTCGGCACCTTCCTTGCGAACCCGCTGTCCATCTGATGAAAGGAGAAGATGATGAAACATAAGAAACAACTATTGTATATCATTCTGCTGGTCGCCTGTATGGTACTTCTTTATTCTATGCCAGTCTTTGCTTCAGAGCTTACGGAAGCCGATGTCGAGCAGGCTGTGGCAGAGCAGGGAAAAGAGGCTGTAACCGGAAATGTCTTCATCTGGTTCCTATGCGCCATTGCCTTTCTGAAGGTCAGCCAGAAGATTGACTCCTTCATGGCAAGCCTTGGCATCAACGTGGGGAATACAGGCGGAAACATGATGGCGGAACTTCTGATCGCCGGCCGGAGTCTGGCCGGGGCCATGCACCTGAAGGGAGGCGGCAGCGGAGGCAGCGGATACCGGAAATCCGGTTCTCCGGGCGATGCAGCCGTAGGGGGAAGCTTCCTCTCAGGCGGGCTTGCCGGATCGGTGGGAAGGCAGACCGAACGGAGCGCCGTCAATAACGTAACCGGGTATACGGAACACTCCAGCATCGGAAGCGCCATGTACCACTCTTCCTTAAAGAAAGGCGGGGATTTTGCCAACAACGTCATCAGCAATGTCGCCCAGGGAAATTACAGCCAGGTCGGCTCCATCAAGGGCGAAGAGGCGGAAAAAGCTTTCATTTCCTATATGGGAATGAAAGAAGACAAGAACTCGCCGCTTCCTGTATATACCAATATGGAAATCGGCGGCGGGCGCATGACCGGGACAGAGACCACGGAAGATTCCGGGAACCGGGAGTTTGCCCTGTACCATGCAGATCAGTATCTGGCGCCCACACCGGGAACTTATGATACCGTGCAGTCGGTTGACGGCGCTACCTGGTACAAGCAGTACGCCCAGCCCACTGTCAATAAGACGCCTTACGAAACGGAGGATGGAAAAGTTGCCTACCATGAATCCATTGTCCAGAAGCTTCCGCAGGCTCCCCAGAGAAAGGAGCGGATCTAGTTGGCAGAACAGCAAAACCGCAGCGCTGATGCTGCCGGTATTGTTCCTGACCATGCTCCCCGGACTTACCTTCGGGGACTTATCGGAGAACTCCGGCGTATTAAACAGCGGCACCCTGATCAATGAGAACCTGCAGAAAGCAAACCAGGCAATCGTGGAGGTTTTAATGGAATGCCACGATGAGGTGCTGGCGGAAATCCAGCAGGAAGCGTCCATGGTTCCGGAAGGGGATACCGTATCCATCACCGATCCTTATGCCGCTTCCATTTCTGTTAACTCCAACCTGCTGATTGCACAGTTCTGTGCCAGCAGGGAAAGTTACAAAGAAATAAATATAAAAGAGCTTCAGAAGGTCATCCGGGAAAATAAGGATGATCTTTTTTCTTATGATGTCTCAACGGAGACCGTCACCATGGAAGTTAAAGTTGACGCAGGTGCGGAAGGCGAGTCTGGGAATGGAAGTACCGAAGGCACTTCCACCGCACCTCAGACCAAAACGGTTACATTTACGCGTCACAATTATGTTGTGAAATATGCCGGTGATACCTATTTTGCAGATCATGTATTCCATCTGACGGACAAACAGAAAGAGCTGGCTGAAGCTTATGCGGAGAATCTGGAACTCTTTTTCGGTTCGTCTGCTTCCGGGGTTGCGACTGCAAATGTATCTGAAGAGGTGCTGGCTTACCGGACCACGGTAGAACGGATCGCTTCCAAATACGGTATGGGACAATACGTGGAGCTGATCCTTGCCGTCATGATGCAGGAATCCGGTGGACGCGGAACGGATGTCATGCAGGCATCTGAGAGCGGATACAACCAGAAATATCCTCATTCACCGGGCAGTATTACTGATCCGGAATACAGCATTGAATGTGGGATTCAGGCATTAAAGCATGTCCTCACGAAAGCCGGGTGTACCGGGCCGACGGATCTGGACCGGATCAAACTGGCGCTTCAAGGCTATAATTATGGCTCCGGCTATATTGACTGGGCGATAGCGCGTGACGGTGGCTACACTAAGGAAAATGCCATTGCATACTCTGATATGATGTGCGCCCGTCCAGGCTGGCACTATTCTGTATACGGTGACAAGGAATATGTGGATCATGTCCTGCGTTATTATATCGTGACTTCCACAGGCGGCACCTATCCGGCAAACGGGATGCAGATCCCCCACTACCTGCAGACAGATTATGGGAATATTCCTTACGGCGGAGGCTCTATTGCTTCCAGCGGATGCGGTCCCACCAGCTTTGCCATGATTGCAAGCTATCTGACCGGGACAACCATTACCCCGGTAGATGCGGTTTCCTGGTGCGGGAATTCCTATTACAAACCTGGTGTGGGAACCTACTGGTCTTATTTTGCAGCGGCGGCATCTCATTTCGGATGCGGTTCCGTTACCCAGACCAGCGACGCCAATACAGTCCTGAAGGCATTATCGGAAGGACATCCGGTCATCAGCTCACAGCGGGCAGGCTTATTTACAAGCGGCGGGCATTTCATTGTCCTCCGGGGAGTCACTGCAAACGGGAAGGTTCTGGTAAATGATCCGAACGACAGCGCTTCCAAGAACTATATCAACCGGGAATTTGACATGATGTCCGAAGTCCATGCTACATCCAATGCGTACTGGATTTTTGACAAGAAATAGAAAGGATACCATATGAGCAGAAAAAAATTAATTTTGTCCATTCTCCTGATGGCTGTGCTCGTATCGGTTGGCATTATACTGCCGGCCATGCACCATGATCAGACGGAAGAACAGCCGGCAAAAAAGAAGCCAGTTCCGACTACTGGGAAAACACCGAAACCATCACCGATAAAAGGAACCTCTTCTCTGTCTGGATTGCAGTATCTTGGATTTGAGGATTTGGAAACATTTCTCCCACTTATCCAGATAGAGGATTTAAAAACACAGATGGTTTCTTATTTACAGGATACGGGATATAGAAATATAACATCTGTAACCTTTGTTGTAGATGAGACCAGTTATCCCTCTAATGGAGAAATACTGTTTCAGTTTGCACTATCAGATGGAAGCAGGATTCCTGTGACCTGCCTCACTGCAGACGGGACATTTACATTTGGAGAAGAAGAACGACAGATCTCATCATTAGAAAACGTATATTCGCGTATTTATACACGTCAAACGGATGATTCCCTTCCTTCCGTAACAACGGAAGATATTGAAGCCATGCAGGAAGGCGGTTATGCAGATACAGAAAATAATGATGGTAATATTGCTTCAGATTCCACCGTAAGCGCTGTTCAAATTGATGGCACTATAAATCATTCAGGAAATAACGCAGAGGAGGTGACGCCATGAGCAGCCCGGAAGAACAGCAGGCAGCTTTGATCCCCCGCAACTTTATGGAACGCGGCACTTTTATGGGCGGGATGTTCAAGATTCGGAATGCCATTGAAGGGGCTGTGCTTGCAGCCGGAATCGGAATTCCAGTTGTCCACCTGCCCGTATCGCTGACTACTCGCATCATCATCCTGTGCATGACATCCCTCCCAGCCGCCATGGTTGCCCTCATCGGGATTGGCGGGGAAAGCCTGACTGCATTTTTAATGAATGCCCTCCGGTTCGTAAAAAACCGTAGGATCATCTACCGTTCTGACGTCATGCCAGATTACCGGAAGCGGAGACAGCACGCAAGGAACCGGGAACCTAAGAGCCAGAAGCAGAAAACGAACAAAGGAAACACAAAACAAAGCATTGATAAACAAAAGTATCATGATAAAGATGTTTCCGAAGAAAATACCGTTCAGGATTCGCGATCGGACTTCGGGGAAGTTCAGGAAGTTGGGCATTCCAGCCGGAAAGCCAGAAAAAAAGAGGCTGCACGTAAGAAAATAGAAAAGAAACGGGAACGCCGGATCTATGATACTTCCACCAGCAACGGGATTAAAAAGCAGGCAAAAGAAGACATCCGTGTACTCAAAATAGATCGGAAGCTGGCAAAGAAAGCGCAGGTTCAGGCGTTAAAAGAGGCAAAACAAGAGAAGGCAACACGCGAACGGCAAAGAAAGGAGGATAAAAAAGAAGCCGTCCGGACAGCTAAATTTGAGAAAAAAGACGCGTTGCGGCGTGAAAAGGACGCAAAGAGGGAGGCTGCCTACCGGAAGAAACATCCGGACAGCCCGCCTTCCTCTCCGGCAAAAAAGAAGAAGCGTAAATACCAGACATTGGAGGACTATCTCCCCATCGAAAAGATTGCCAACGGTATCGTCTATACCACTGATCACCGTTACGTCAAGATCTTGGAGATCGAACCCATCAACTTCCTGTTAAGAAGTGCCAGAGAACAGCAGAGCATTATCTACAGCTTTATCTCTTATTTAAAGATCAGTCCTGTGAAGCTTCAGATTAAGATGATCTCCAAGAAAGCAGATATCAACCGACACCTGGAGCAGTCTGCAAAAGAGCTAGAACGTGAATCCGATCCCAGATGCAGGGAGCTTCAGAGGGACTATATCCAGTTCGTGCGTCATTTAAGCTCCAGGGAGGCAGTCTCCCGCCGCTTTTTTCTTATCTTTGAGTATGAGCCGTTCAACGTAAACCGGAAGGTGGAAGAAAAGGAGATCCTGGCGGCGCTGGAGACTGCGGCACAGACAGCAAAAACCTTCCTCTATCAGTGCGGCAATGATGTGGTCACACACGAAAATGAGGATGAGTTCACCACCGATGTACTCTATACATTATTGAACCGGACACTGTGTACCGATAAGCCTCTCCCGGAGCGGATCACTGAAGTTCTGGGACAGCGCATGGCGGAGGGCAAAGACGTGGATACCATCCACAGCAATGCATTTACTGCGCCGGAATCTCTGAACCTAACGCATAGTAACTATGTGCGGATCAACGGGCTTTACCATACCTATCTCATGGTTCCCTCAGACGGATATAAGAATAAGGTCACTCCCGGCTGGCTCTCCCTCCTCATCAATGCGGGGGAAGGGATTGATATTGATTTCTATCTGCATAAGCAGCCAAAGGACAAGATCCAGCAGCGCCTGGGACAGCAGATCCGTATCAACCGTTCCAAGATCAAGGATGCCTCGGATACGAACTCAGATTTCGATGACCTGGATTCCGCTATCCGTTCCGGATATTTTCTGAAAGCAGGGCTTGCCAATAATGAAGATTTCTACTATCTGAATCTCCTCATTACGATTACGGCGTCAGACCTGGAGGAACTGCAGTGGCGGATACAGGAGATGAAAAAAATCTTGATCTCTCCGGACATGGACTTACGCTCTTGTTATTTCCTGCAGGAGCAGGGATTCCGATCTTCCCTGCCGCTTGCTTCCTTGGATAAGAAGCTTTATGTGCTGTCCAAACGGAATGTGCTGACCACAGGTGCCGCAAGCTGTTATCCATTTACCAGTTATAGTATCTGCGATGACAACGGCATCCTGTTCGGAGTCAATAAGCATAATAATTCCCTGGTCATTGCAGATATCTTTGATTCCAAACAGTATAAAAATTCCAACATCTGCATCCTGGGATGCTCTGGTGCCGGGAAGACCTTTACCATGCAGACCATGGCGCTTCGGATGCGCCGGAAAAGCATTCAGGTTTTCATTATCGCCCCGTTAAAGGGGCATGAGTTCTACCGCGCCTGTAAGAATGTAGGCGGAGAATTTATCCAGATCTCTCCAGCCAGCCGGAGCTGTATTAACATCATGGAAATCCGAAAGATTGATAATTCCGTTAATGAACTTTTAGATGGCCCGACGCTGGACGCTTCGGCTCTTGCTTCCAAGATACAGAAGCTGCATATCTTCTTCAGCCTGCTGATCCCGGATATGAACCATGAGGAAAAACAGCTTTTAGATGAAGCGCTGATCAAAACCTATGCCAGAAAAGGGATCACCCATAAAAATGAATCCCTGATTGATCCGGAACATCCTGACCAGTATAAGGAAATGCCGATCCTGGAGGATGTCTATGATATCCTGATGGAAAGCCGGGATACCAAACGGCTGGCACATATCCTGAACCGCCTGGTGCATGGCTCCGCCTCTTCCTTTAACCAACAGACCAACGTAGACTTGACCAATAAATATACGGTACTGGATATTTCAGAGCTGACCGGCTCCAGCGACCTCTTAACGGTCGGCATGTTTGTGGCACTGGATTATGTCTGGGATAAAGCGAAGGAAAACCGGACGGAAGAAAAAGCAATCTTCGTGGATGAGGTATGGCAGTTAATCGGTGCTTCCAGCAACCGGCTGGCTGCGGAATTCGTGCTGGAGATTGCCAAAGTGATCCGGGCCTACTCAGGAGCCGGCATCTTCGCCACGCAGGACTTAAATGATTTCTTTGCGTTGGATGACGGTAAATATGGGAAAGGGATCATCAATAACTGCAAGACCAAGATCATCCTGAACATGGAGGATGAGGAGGCCCAGAGGGTGAAACATATCCTCCATCTTTCCGAAACCGAAGTCATGAACATCACACATTTTCAGAGGGGGAATGGTTTAATCTCAACAAACAATAATAATATCACCGTAGAGTTCAAAGCTTCTGCACTGGAAAAGGAACTGATCACCACCGACCGTCAGGAACTCTTAGAGATCTTGGCGCGCCAAAAACACAGGGAAGGTTAATCCTATGATCGCAGAGCTAAATACTACAGAAAACGTACTCCATGATTTTAGAGCACAGAACTTCCTGATGCAGAAGATCCGCGGCCCGCCAAAGAGTCCCAACCATAGAATGAAGAAAAGCGGTATGAAGAAACATCTGCCGGTACAACTGAACACCGTAGACCAAGCAGCTAATATGGCTGCTTTTTTCTTTGCCATCCTACGAGGAAATCTGCCATCGATGGATTTTGTAGTGATGGCAAATTTATTTTCAAGGAGGAAATTAATGTTACAAAAAGCAAAACATTTTATAAAACGGCTGTCCGCATTTCTGCTTGCAGTCCTTGTTACTGCAGGAACCTGTCCTTCCGGCAGCGTACCTGTACATGCCGCAGACGGCACCATCCAATACAATTCTGGACCTACTATCAATTATGGCAGCTATTGTACCACAAAAATGACCTTTGACGGCAGCAATACCGCTTACTGCGTAGAACCGTTACAGCCTACGCCCTCATCAGGAACCTATGCCTACACCCTGCTTGGCAATAACTCCCCCATCCGAAAAGCATTATATTACCTGAATGGCGGATATGGATATGACAGGCATATCAAGAACCAATATCTCGGCGGCTGGTCGGATGACAATTCCTACGTCATCGGTCATCTGGTCGTTGCGTACATCTATGCAGGCTATGCTTCAGACAGCGGCGCCTTCCATGGCGCTCCCCAGAATTACATTGATAAAGCCGTCGAAGTAGCAAACGCCGTCAGAGGGCTTCCAGAACCTCCCGCAACCTTCCGGGCTTTTATCATTCCGGGCAATAATGACCAGACCTTAGTTGGAAGCTGGTATCAAGTTCCTTATGGCTACATAGAACTCCGCAAGGTTTCCTCAAATGCTGCCGTCTCTGACGGGAATGGGAATTATTCCTTAAGGGGTGCGGAATATGGCATTTATAAGGGGGAAACACTTGTCACAAAACTGACTACCGACCAGAATGGTTATGCCAAATCCGATGAACTAGAGTCCGGAAGCTACACGGTCAAAGAACTGAAAGCTTCCAAAGGCTATATCATTGACATAACGGTTCATAATGTAACTGTAGAACCGGAAAAAACTGCTTCCCTTCATGTAACGGAAGTACCCCAGAATGATCCGATGGATCTATTGCTTCAAAAACTTGACAAAGAAATGAATGCCGCACAGCCACAGGGCCGAGCTTCTTTATCAGAGGCTCAGTTCACAGTAAAATTTTACACTCAACAGTCTGATACAGATCCTGCCGCTGACGGCGCAACTCCTGCACGTACCTGGATTTTTAAAACAGATTCCGAAGGGAAAGCGAAGTTTTCCGCAAATTATCTGGTATCCGGGGATGAATTCTATACCCAAAAAGATGGATGTACTCTCTGTCTCCCCCTTGGCACAGTAACAGTACAGGAGACAAAAGCTCCAATCGGTTATTTCACCAATGATACAGTGTTTGTACAGAAGATTACAGCAGGCGGCAAAGCGGAAACTGTATCCTGCTATAATGCTTCTTCCGTAGAGGAACAAATCTGCCGAGGTGGCGTCAAGCTTCAGAAACGGGATTTTGAGACAAAGAAGAAAGAACCGCAAGGCGACGCCACGCTGGAAGGCGCAGTCTTTACCATCACATCCCTGAATGAAAATCCTGTCATAATAGATGGTAAAACCTACACTAAGAACCAGGTAGTTATGACTCTTACGACCGACAGCAATGGATCGGCTTCCACAAAGAATGACGTGCTCCCCTTCGGGCATTATCGGGCAGATGAAACCAAAGCCCCGGAAGGCTATCTGAATGAAGGAAAGCTCTCCGTGGAATTTGACATCACCCAAAATGGTGAGATTGTGAATCTGACCTCTGAAGATGCGGCCATATCAAACCAGGTCATCCGCGGGGATCTGGAACTAATAAAGGTTGTCGATGGAGAACAGAGACGGCTTTCTGACGTCCCGTTTTCTATCACATCTGTAACGACCGGGGAAAGCCACACGATTGTTACCGATAAGAACGGCTATGCCAGCACTGCTTCCAAATGGAATAAGCACACCCACAATACCAACCAGGGTAAGACTTCCGAAGACGGAATCTGGTTCGGAACATCGAAACCGGATGATTCCAAGGGCGCTCTTCCTTATGATACTTATTCTATAGAAGAACAGCGCTGCAATGCAAACGAGAGCATGGATCTCTTAAAATTCGAGGTCACTATTTATAAGGATTCTGTCAGTGTGGATTTAGGGACGCTTACCGACGACAAAATTGAAATTTGTACCACCGCCCTTGATAAGAATACAGGAACTCATATGAGCAAACCAGAAAAGAAAGTGACGCTGATTGATACTGTAGAATATTCTGGATTGAAGAAGGGTCAGAAGTATCAGATTATCGGCACGCTGATGGATGCAGAAACCGGTGAAGCGATCCTGATTGATGAAAAGCCGGTGACTGCCGAAAAAGAATTTACGGCAAAAAAATCATCCGGAAGTGCGGAAGTCACCTTTACGTTCGACGCAACTTCTTTAGCAGGAAAGACTACAGTAATCTTTGAGGAACTTCATCAGGATGGGAAGAAACTGGCTGCCCATACAGATTTAAAGGATACGGAGCAACAGATCTCATTCCCGGAAATCGGCACAAAGGCGAAGGACTCCGATACAGAAGATAATATCGCCAATGCGGATGAAAAAGTACAGCTTACCGACACCATCTTCTTCAAAGGACTAATTCCCAATCTGGAATATGTCGCTGCCGGAAGGCTGATGGATGCAGAGACAGAAGAACCGCTTTTGGACGGCGATACTCCCATTACTGCGCAGACCACATTTACTCCGGAAGCCAGCGAAGGCACCGTTGACGTTGTATTTGAATTTAACGGCAGTTCCCTGAAAGGCAAAAATACGGTCATCTATGAGTCAGTCACCCAGGAAGAAAAAGAGGTGGGGATGCATGCAGATCCGAAGTTTAAGGATCAGCAGATGTTCTTCCCGGAAATCGGCACAAAGGCAAGCTGTCCGGAAACCGAATCCCAGATGGCGATTCCAAAGGAGGAGCTCACGATAGTAGATACCGTTTCCTATCATCTGGTTCCCGGAAAGGAATATAAACTCACTGGAACCCTTATGGATAAAGAGAGCGGAAAGCCCCTGCTGGTTGATGAAAAGCCTGTGACCTCCGAGCTTGTCTTTACGCCGGAAGAGGCAGAAGGCACGGTGGAATTATCCTTCACATTCAATGCAAGCGCCCTGAAGGGCAAAACCATTGTCGCTTTTGAATCCGTTTCCTATCAGGAGAAGGAGGTCGCTGTCCATGCAGACATTGAATCCACTCCTCAGAGCATCTATTTCCCGGAGATCGGTACAAAAGCCATCTGCCCGGAAACCGAATCCCAGATGGCACCTGCGAAAAAGGAAGTAACGATTACAGATACCGTTTCCTATCAGTGTCTGGTTCCGGGAAAAGAGTATAAATTAACCGGAACCCTCATGGATCAGGAGAACGGCGAGCCCCTGTTGGTTGATAAAAAGCCGGTTACCTCCGAGCTGATATTTACACCGGAGACAGCAGACGGGACTGTGGAGTTGTCATTCACATTTGACGCAAGCACACTTAAGAACAAAACGATTGTCGTCTTTGAATCTCTTTCTCACAAGGGGAAGGAACTTACGGTTCATGCTGATATCGATTCTGAACCACAAAGCATCTATTTTCCGGAGATTGGCACAAAAGCCACCTGCCCGGAAACTGGAAGCCAGATGGCACCTGCCAAGAAAGAATTAACGATTGTAGATAACGTTACCTACCAGCGTCTGATTCCGGGGAAAGAATACAAGTTGACCGGCACCCTCATGGATCAGGAAAATGGCGAATTTCTGCTGGTTGATGGAAAAACTGTTACCTCAGAACTTGTATTTACACCGGAAAAGGCGGAAGGAAGCGTGGAGCTTTCCTTTACCTTTGATTCCAGCGCCCTGAAAGGGAAAACCGTTGTAGCGTTTGAATCCGTTTCCTATCAAGAAAAAGAGGTCGCGGTCCACGCAGATATTGAATCTGAACCGCAGAGCATTTATATACCGGAAATCGGTACTACTGCTAAGGATGGCAAGGACGGGGATCAGGAAGCACTGGCTGAAAAGGAGACGCAGATCATAGATACGGTGAAATATAAGGATCTGGTTGCCGGAGGCCCCTCCTATCGTTTAGTTGGAACTTTAATGGACAAAGAAACCGGTAAGGAAGTCCTGATCGATGGCAAGCCGGTTACTGCGGAAACTACATTTAAACCAGAAGAATCCAGCGGCTCCATTGATGTTACTTTCACTTTTGATGCCACAGAACTCAAAGGACATGATGTGGTTGTCTTTGAGAAACTCTATGTCACGGTGAAGGAAGAAGACAAGGACAAAGAGGTAGAAGTAACCAGCCATGAAGACATCAAAGCCAAAAGCCAGACTGTAAAGCTAACAGAAATACCGACCGAACCAAAAGAACCGGACATTTCCTCTCCTGTCAAGACTGGGGATGATGCTCCGATCCTGCTTTACATCTGTATTGCTACAGGCTCCCTGCTTTTCATTATTATCAGCGGGCTTGTTTTCTACTGGAGACGTAAGCACCAGAAGTAAATTTGATATGGCAACTCGTTCATTATATGGCGGCAGATTAGCAGGCGGCAGGATGAATCACTGACAACTGTATCTGCCGGCATTGATTTCAACACAGGCAGCATTTTCATCTAGCTGCCTGTATCTGGAGGTAACTATGGAGATAACACACTGCCTCGCGGATGCTAAACATATCCGCCGCTTTTTAGATGCCTGTGATGGGAACTGGCATCATTGTATTTATGTAGAATGTGCCAACTGCAGAGTGAAAAAAACCTGCAATACGTCCGGATTCCTGTTTTGTCCGGATCATCGGGCGGTTCCATTGGTTCTTCCTCATTCGGATGCAAGTATTCTTTTTGCCTGCCGTCCGGAGCCGGAAGAATGTCTTGCGGTATTCAACGATTCTGCTTTTCTGGAAATGTATACGGAATTCCTAAAAGGCAAAAAAATAATCTCTCCGGACTGCCCCTGCATGGCGCTATTAGATATCCAGAATAAAGATTGCTATGACTGGTAATAAAACAGATATATTCATTTTATAGCTATCCGTTGCACTTTCTCTGCCTGCCACGTACAAAGAAAAGAAAAACGGA
>OFGQ01000618.1_pt1 | contig 28155 bp, 21 predicted proteins | sample 1521791 | NCBI WGS metagenome assembly OFGQ01 (sample SAMEA3504116, study PRJEB24116) | mouse gut metagenome | biome: mouse gut; feature: mouse-associated habitat; material: faeces | place: Denmark | collected 2011 | reverse complement strand
ACCCGCTGCTTTCCGGCACATACAACCGCAGGCATTACCTTACCGCCTACGGCAAGGAGCAGAAGACACAGTTTGAAAACATCATTGTTGACCGTAACGGCGGGAACCCGGACAGCTATTCCGGTATCGTGTCCGTTTCGGAGGGGATGGTGACGATGGGGGATAACGGCTCCGCCACTTATAGATTTTCCGTATCATCGGCGGGGACTTATGATGTGGCGGTGCGCTTGTGCTTCCCTTTCTGGGATAAGAACGGGATATACATTTCCATTGACGGGAGCAGGAAGCATTTCACGGAAAGCCGCCTGTGGTGGCCGTACTGGAGGACTACCTTCTGGTCGGCGTTGGCAGAGGGGATTTCCCTCTCCGCAGGGATGCATACCATCACGGTCTCGGTGGATGTGAAAGGGGTGCAGTTTTACGGCTTCCGTGTCTGCCAGTCCTTCTCTGAAGAACCAAGCGCCGGCTCCGCCACCTACACGCTTGCGCCGCGGAAATTTAAAGATGTGGACGGGAACATGGCACAGCCGGACAGGGGCTTCAAGCTGACGCTGGAGATGCTCCGCAGGAAGCCGGACTCGGCGCTCATCTGGTATGAGGACTTCCGTGACGAGAACCCCCTGCCGGAAACCTACTGGACGACGCTTTCCGGCAAGTGGCAGGTGTGGCGGGAGGGCTATGAGAACCGGCCGTATTCACAGCTTGAGGGGAGCGGGCAGCTTGCATGGAAGTACAGCGGATTCAAAGAGCTGCACCTGCGGGCAAGGCTGGCGTTCCCGGCAGACGGCAGCGGCAAGGCAGGTGTATTCTGCGGGGATGTGTTCTGCTGCTTAAATATCGATACGCAGCGGGTGGAGCTTTACAAGGGCTCCGCCCTTCTTGGCAGCTACAGCCAGGCCATCAGCCGGACATCCAATGCCGACCTGCGGGGAAATCCCGCCATGTACACGGTGGAGATGCGTATCAGGGGAAACAGGGTGCGGGTGTATTCCGGCGCATCCTATACGCTGCGGTTCACGGCATCCCTATCCGGATTCAGCGGAGGCTATGCCGGGTACCGCTCGGATAAGCGGACCGTCTGCGAACTGATGAGGCTTGGGGATGCATGGACCTATGAGCCGTATGAGCGGTTCGATGTGCAGATGCCGGACGGCGGTTTTAAGTCCTTCGGCCGGATCAGCAGAAGTAACGCAGCGTGGGATGAGGAATTCCAGGTGTTCACGCTGACTTCCGATGTGGAGGAAAGCTCTACCCGCAGCGAGGACATTTCCATGGATTATGACTTTTTCCACTCGGATTTGATGGAACTGTCCTGCGGGAACAATTACACGGCGGAAGTCATACCGAAGGACATCAACATCTGGATTTCCCGTCTGTTCCTTGGGGATGCGGACGGCTTTTCCATCCTCTATTACCAGGACGTGGATTCCCTCGTCTATTGGGCGAACCAGGCGGCGTACTGCTGGAAGCTGCGGGGGATGTGTATGTGGTCGCTTGGGCAGGAGGACATGAGGCTCTGGGAGTGGCTGCCGAAACAAATTTAATATTTTCACGGATACAGGGCTGTCTGCCGTTTGGCGGGCGGCCTTTTATCATACACAAAAATCTTTTAAAGGAGGGTTTCACTATGAAAGAATTCTGGAACACGATTCAACTTATTTTCACTGCCATCGGGGGATGGCTTGGCTGGTTCCTCGGCGGCTGTGATGGCCTGCTGTACGCGCTCATCGCATTTGTGGTGGTGGATTATATCACGGGCGTGATGTGCGCCGCTGCGGACAAGAAGCTGTCCAGCGAGGTGGGATTTAAGGGCATCGCAAAGAAGGTGCTGATCTTCCTGCTGGTGGGGATCGCCAACATCCTTGATGTGCAGGTCATCGGGAGCGGCTCCGTTCTTCGCACGGCGATTATCTTTTTCTATATCTCCAACGAGGGCGTGAGCCTTTTGGAGAATGCCGGACACCTGGGGCTGCCTATCCCGGAAAAGCTGAAGGACATTCTGGCGCAGCTCCATGACAGGGCAGAGAACGGGAAGGGGGACGAATAAGCATGAAACTGGCAGAAAGCATCCTGACAAGAAATCCCTGCTACACGGCGGGGAGGAAGATCACGGTCAAGGGGCTGATGCTCCATTCCGTGGGCTGCCCGCAGCCGAAGGCATCCGCATTCATCAATTCGTGGAACAGCCCGTCACATGACACCTCCTGCGTCCACGGCTTCATTGACGGCAACGACGGCACGGTGTACCAGACATTGCCGTGGAACCACAGGGGATGGCACTGCGGAAGCGGAAGCAAAGGGAGCGGGAACAATACCCATATCGGAGTGGAGATGTGCGAGCCTGCGTGTATCAAGTACACAGCAGGCTCTAACTTTACCTGCTCTGACACGGTCACGGCAAAAGCAGTGGCAAAGAAAACCTACGAGGCGGCGGTGGAGCTGTTTGCCATGCTCTGTAAAAAGTACAGCCTAAATCCGTTGGCGGACGGCGTGGTGATTTCCCACAAAGAAGGCCACAGCCGGGGCATTGCCAGCAACCACGGCGACCCGGAACATCTGTGGACGCAGCTTGGGATGGGGTACACGATGGACGGATTCCGCAGGGCGGTCAAGGCGGCAATGGGCAGTGCGTCCTCCGGCACGGACGGATACACGAAGATCATGGGGAATGCCGTGGCGACTGCGGAGCAGATGAAAACGTATCTGAAAGCGAAGAATCCAAAGGTCACGCAGTCCGTCCTTGAGATGGTTTCGCTATATCTTTCGGAAGGAAAAGCAGAGGGAGTACGGGGCGATATCGCTTTTGCGCAGTCCTGCCTTGAGACGGGAAACTTCACTTTTTCCGGCTCTACGGTCACACTTTCACAGAACAATTTCTGCGGCATGGGCGTGACGGCGAATGGCATGAAGGGGAATTCCTTTGACACGCCGCAGCTCGGCATCCGGGCGCAGGTGCAGCATTTGAAAGCATACGCCTCCACGGACGCGCTGAAGAACGCCTGCATCGACCCGCGTTTCAGGTACGTTACGAGGGGCTGTGCGGAATATGTGGAGTGGCTTGGGCAGAAGGAGAACCCGGACGGGAGAGGATGGGCGGCGGGAGCCGGATACGGGGAGAAAATCCTCTCCATCCTGAAAGGCATCCTCGGCACGGCAGGCAGCATATCCAAACCCGCTCCTGCAGAGACCGAAATCTGGTACCGCGTCCGGAAGTCGTGGGCGGACGCTTCCTCGCAGAAAGGGGCGTTCAAGTCGCTGGAAAATGCAAAGAAATGTGCGGATGAGAATCCGGGGCATTCCGTGTTCGATGAATCCGGGAAGGCAGTGTACACCAGGGCGGCAGCGTTCCAGCCGTATCTGGTGCGGGTATCCATCCCCGACCTGAACATCCGAAAAGGCCCTGGCACTGACCATGCAAAGACCGGAAAATATACGGGGATTGGCACCTTCACGATTGTAGAAGAAGCGGACGGCAAGGGTGCATCCAGGTGGGGGCTTTTGAAATCCTACCAGGGCAGACGCAATGGATGGGTGAGCCTTGATTATGCCAACAGGATAAGCTGATGCAGAAATAAATATGCGTACCATGGCATAAAGGTATGCGCGAATAGTGACAAGCCCACGGCACATAAAATGTCGTGGGCCATTTTTTGATTTTAGGGGGTTCAGTTTTTCCGTCCCCGTGGCTTATATGTGAAAGGTATTTTTGCGCATGGCGGGAGGCGGTTCATGCGGCAGAAAAATTCTGCCCGTAACCGTCCGGTTTCCTGCCCTGCGGCGGCATATGGCAGGAGGTGCTTTCGATGACGGATAAACAGAAAAGCGAGATTACAGGCCTGCGGGCGGCGGGCGATGGATATACAGTGATAGCGAGGAAGATGGGGCTGCCGAGGGACACGGTGCGGAGCTTCTGCAGGAGAAACGGGCTGGCAGGGGAAACGGCAGGAGGGAAGGAAGAGACGGCTGGCTGCCCGGAGGACGGCTTCTGCCGGGAATGCGGAAAGGCCCTGCGGCAGCCGGAGGGCATGAAGAAAAGGGTGTTCTGCTCCAAAGAGTGCCGGGAGAAGTGGTGGCACGGCCATCCGGACCAGATAAGGCAGAGGGCGGTCTATTCCTTCACCTGCGTCGGGTGCGGGCAGCCGTTCACGGCCTACGGCAACGCCGGGCGGAAATACTGCTCCCATGAGTGCTATATCAGAACCCGTTTCAAAGGGGGCGGCGGGGATGAGTGAGAAGGAGTTCCGTGCGGAGCTGCGCTACCGGATGTCGCTTTCCGTGGCGCGGGCGATGCTCGAAGAAGGCGCCATCACCGAGGAGGAATACCGGGAAATTGATACAATACTGCTTAAAATACACCGGCCAATTTTGGGTACATTATTAGTGGGAAAACCCTTGCAATAACTGCGTTTCAGAGTGATGAATGGTAGCGGAAAGGAGTGGTTTCATTGAAGAAAATCAGCAGAATAGAGCCGATTTTACCCACGCTGGCAGGGCGGAAAAAGGTGGCCGCCTATGCCCGTGTTTCAAGGGACACGGAGCGGCTCATGAATTCCGTTTCCGCACAGGTCAGCTACTACAGCGCATTCATCCAGAACAACCCGGAATGGGAATATGCAGGGGTGTACGCAGACTGCGGGATATCCGGGACAGGGACGGCCAGGCGCAGCGAATTCTTAAGGATGCTCGCCGACTGTGAGGATGGAAGGATTGACATTATCCTGACAAAATCCATCAGCCGCTTCGCAAGGAACACGGTCGACCTTTTGGAAACGGTCAGGCATTTAAAGTCCCTCGGCATCGAGGTGCGCTTCGAGAAGGAACACATCAATTCACTCTCGGAGGATGGGGAGCTGATGCTCTCGCTCCTGGCATCCTTTGCGCAGGAGGAGAGCCGGAGCATCTCGGAAAACGTGAAGTGGGGAGTCAGGCGGCGGTTCCAGTCCGGCGAGATCGGGACGGCCAACAAGCACATCCTCGGATACCGGTATGATGAGGATGAGAAAAAATATGTCATCATCCCGGAAGAGGCGGAAGCTGTCCGCTGGATGTTCCAGATGTACATTGACGGCGTTTCCTTCCGCCGGATTGCGGGGAGCATGAACAGGGCGGGCATCCGCACCACGCTTGGCAATGACTTCCAGGAAGCCTCGGTGCGGCAGCTCATTTTCAACGAAGTTTATGCCGGGGACATCCGGCGGCAGAAATGCTATATGGCGGACCCGATCACAAAAACGAAAGTGAAGAACTGCGGGGAGCTGCCGCAGTATTACATGGCGGACTGCCATGAAGCCATCATTGACCGGGAAACCTACGCAAAGGTCCAGGCGGAGATGGAGCGGCGGGCGGGGCTTGTGAATCCCACCTACCCTTTTACGGGGAAGATGAAATGCGGCATCTGCGGGAACTGCTTTACACGGAAGAAAGGGACCGTAAGGGGGAAAACCTATGTACACTGGATATGCCGCTCCAAAAAGGAAACGGGCATGAGCTGCACAAGCGTGAATTTCAGCGAGGAAGAATTAAAGGGGATTTCGGCGCAGGCGCTTGGGATGGATGAGTTTGACGGGGCTGTGTTTGAAAAGGCTGTCCGGGGCATCACCGTCATGGAAAGCGGGGATATCGAATTCCGGCTTGCCGGCGGGGAGGCGAAAGTCTGGAAGAACCTGCACCTGGACCCGCCCAGGCACATCGCAACAGTGACGGACTGCTTCCAGGGGAAGATACGGTGCGCCGCCTGCGGGAATACATACCACCGGGTGAACGGCGCAGGGAAGTGGGTGTACTGGTACTGCATCGGCAAGAAAAGGAAAAATGTGGAGTGCCATAACCCAAACTGCACCGATTACAAGCTGAGGCAGGTTTCCGCATACATGATGGGGCTGGAGGAATTCAGCGAGGCGGAATTTGAGGAGCGGATAGAGGAAATCACGGCGTTCCCGGACGGGAGCCTGGAATTCCATTTCAAAGAAGGGAGGGTGGAGCGGTGGCAAAGAGCGTGATCACGATACCGGCAACGGTGAACAGGCACACGGCGGCACCGATAGGCAGCTACAAAAAACGCAGGGTAGCCGCTTATGCCCGCGTTTCCACCGACCATGAGGAGCAGCAGAGCAGCTACGAGGCGCAGGTGGACTATTACACGAACTACATCAACGGGCGTGAGGACTGGGAGTTTGTGTCCGTGTACGCGGACGAAGGGATAACCGGCTGCAACACGAAAAAGCGCGACGGATTCAACAAAATGGTGGAGGACGCGCTTTCCGGCGCCATCGACCTCATCATCACCAAGAGCGTCTCCCGATTCGCAAGGAACACGGTGGACAGCCTCACGACCATCCGGAAACTGAAGGAGAACAGGGTGGAGTGCTACTTTGAAAAAGAGAACATCTGGACGTTTGACGGCAAGGGCGAGCTGCTCCTGACCATCATGTCCTCGCTAGCGCAGGAGGAGAGCCGGAGCATCTCGGAGAACTGTACCTGGGGGCAGAGGAAGCGGTTTGCGGACGGCAAAGTGACGGTGCCGTTCAAGCGGTTCCTGGGCTACGACCGGGGCGAGGACGGGAACCTTGTCATCAACGAGGGGCAGGCGGAGACTGTCCGCAGGATTTACGGCCTTTTCCTGCAGGGGCGCTCGCCCCACGCAATCGCAAAGCTGCTGACGGCGGAAGGCATCCCATCGCCCGGCGGCAAGGAGTCATGGTCGTCCAGCACGGTGAAGAGCATCCTCACGAATGAAAAATACAAAGGGGACGCGCTCCTGCAGAAAGTGTACACGGTGGACTTCCTCACCAAGCAGAAGAAAGTGAATGAGGGAGAGGTGCCGCAGTATTATGTGGAGAACAACCACCAGGCCATAATCAGCCCGTCCGTGTTCGAGGAGGCGCAGCACCAGATGGCGGCCAGGCATTCCGGGAAGAACCGGGCAAGCAGCACGGGCGTATTCTCCGGCCGGATAAAATGCGCGGACTGCGGGGGCTGGTACGGCTCCAAAGTGTGGCACTCCAACAGCAAGTACCGGAAGACCATCTGGCAGTGCAACCATAAATTTGACGGCGGGGAGAAATGCGGCACGCCACACATTGACGAAGAAACTATTAAATCCCTTTTCCTGAAAGCGGCCAATGCCATCTTCGAGGAAAAGGACGGGGTGCGGGAGGATTACGATTCCATAAAAGACACGCTTTTCGGCACCTCGGAGCTGGAAGCGGAACGCCTGCGGCTGCAGGAGGAGATGAACGTGGTGGCGGAGCTGATTGAACAGTGCGTGGCTGAGAACGCCCGCATCGCCCTCGACCAGACGGAGTACCAGAAGAAATACGACGGGCTGGCGGGGCGGTTCAACAGGGCGAAGGAGCGGCTTTCGGAAGTCAGCCAGGCCATCACGGAGCGGCAGGCGAAGCGGGAAAAAATCGGGAGGTTTGTTTCCGCCCTGGAAAAGCTGGACGGCCCGCTCACGGAATTTAACGAGGACGACTGGTACAGCCTTGTGAAGTATGCCACGGTGTACAGCAGGGAGGACATCCGCTTCACTTTCAAGAACGGGATGGAGATAAAAGCGTAAAAGGAGCCTGCGGCTGACGGGATGCCGCGGGCTTTCTACAATTTTCTACAATTTGATTTTCCTACGGGGCAAAATCAAAAAGTGCAGGCAAAATCAAAAGGTATAGGGCAAAATCAAAAAGTGCAAAGGCAAAATCGAATTGTATCAAAGACAGCGTTTACATAGATAACGGAAGGACAGGAACGGATTTTGACAGGCCGGAATGGGAACGGATGCTTCAGGATGTAAAGGCGCAGAGAGTAAATTGTATCATTGTGAAAGACCTGTCCAGATTTGCACGCAACTATTTGGAAGCCGGAGACTATCTGGAAAAGATATTTCCATTCTTAGGTGTGCGTTTCATTGCAGTAAATGACCAGTTTGACAGTGAAGGTATAATTTTTAAGGAAAAAGATTTGATAACGGAATTTAAGAACATTGCAAATGATTATTATTCCAAGGATATATCTAAAAAAATAATGGCGTCATTCAATACAAAAAAAGGACAAGGGCAGTTTATTGGGAGCATGGCGTCATATGGTTATATTTTGCAGGAGAATCATTTCGTGATTGATGAACCGGCTGCTGCTGTTGTCAGGCGCATCTTTTCCATGAAAATGCAGGGGAAGAGTTTTCATGAGATAGCAAAAGTACTGAATCAGGAAGAGATACCGTCGCCAAGCAGATATGCAGGAGAACGTGGAGTGAAAAAATATAAAGGCTGCAGTCATATCCTGTGGCAGCCGCAGGCAGTCAGCCGGATCATATATAACCGGGTTTATGTTGGGGATTTGGTACAGGGGAAATATAACCGTTCTATCTATTCAAAAGAAAAGCAGGGAAAAAGGAAGGAAGAGGTATGGGAGATAGCCAGGGATGCCCATCCTGCAATCGTTGACAGGGAATCCTTTGACAGTATACAGAAAATAAGGGAAAAGAACAGGAAAATATGGAAGGATAAACAGGGTGAAACAGGGTATGAAAATATATTGGAAGGGATTCTGGTATGCGGTATCTGCCATCATGTGCTGAGAAGAAATAAGGATGTGAGAAAAGGAAAAGCACAGTACTATTTTTATTGTGGTTCTGCCTATAATTATTCTCAGGTAAAATGTAACACTTCTTCTATTGCGGATTATAAGATTTTTGATACGGTATTTCAGCAGATCAAGTTGCAAATAGACCTGGCTGTGGAAGCAAAAGCAGTGATAGAACAGATGGTGAAGTCGAGCCGCTGTGCTTTACAGCTTAAAAGGAGAAAGCAGGAAAGGGCGCAGGCAAAGGAAGAATTAGGGAGATACATTTATCTGAAAACAAATATCTATGAAGATATGAAGCAGGGGATTTTGACAAAAGAGGAATTTCTGGTAGCAAAAGAAAAATATGCATTGCGGATTGCGGAACTTGAAGAGGAAGTTAATAAAAAAGAAAAAGAACTTGAGGATTTTGAGCAGTGCATGAATGGTTCAAACAGATGGATGAAGGCCTTTTTACATTTTCAGGGAGCGGAGGAACTGACAAGGGATATGGCGGTGGAACTGCTGGAAAAGGTAGAAATGTTTGGAGATAAACGTGTGCATATCAAATTTCGGTTCAGAAATGAATATGATTATTTAATGTCGCAGTTGGGAAACTCTGATTAAAGCGTTTCCCGCACCGGATTTGCGCTGCGAAGCGGCATATTCCTATGTAAATTCGTGTGCATCTGCCGGAGGCTCTAAGGAAGCAGTGATTTAATCAGTGATTCCTTAGAAACCGAAGAGAAAAAAGGAAGTGATGAATATGGAAGAGAGGTTTGTAGCTGAATATTTAAGGCTTTCTATGGAAGATGGAGATGTGGTGTCTGATAATGCGAAAGAAGAAAGTAACAGCATTCTTCACCAGAGAGACCTGATTACCCGGTATTTAAGTGATAAGAACCTGTATCCCGGAATACAGACGATTGAGTTTGTGGATGATGGATATAGTGGAACAAATTTTGAAAGGCCTGCGGTAAAGCGAATGTTATCAATGGTCAGGGAAGGAAAGATATGCTGTATTGTTGTCAAAGATATCTCACGATTTGGCAGGAACTATTTAGAGGTCGGAGATTATCTGGAACAGATTTTTCCTTTTATGGGTGTTCGTTTTATTGCAGTGGGAGACGGATATGACAGCGCTGATTATGAGGGAACTACCGGAGGGATTGAGATAGCGTTTAAGAGCTTCTTATATGACATGTATAGCAAGGATCTGTCCGTAAAGATGCGTTCCGCTCTGAAAATCAGAAGAAAGAGGGGAGATTTTATCGGTCCAAGACCGCCTTTTGGATATCGCTTTTCTGATAATAAAAAGGTGCTGGCGGTGGATGAAGAAGCAGCAAGTTATGTGAGAAAGATTTTTGAGCTTGCCTGTAATGGGTACAGTACCGGAAAGATAGCAATAAAACTGAATGAGGAACATATACCAACACCAGGACAGTATAAGAATCGTGAAAGGATGCAGTACCATATCTTGGATGATGAAGGGTATTGGAATCGTAAAATGGTTCTTAAGATATTGGAAAATAAGGTGTATCTTGGAGTAGTGGTAAATGGAAAATATAGAGTGACAAAAGTTGGAGGTAAACAGTTTAAGCGGGTAGCGGATGAAGAAAGAATATGTGTTTCAGGCAGGCATGAGGCGATCATCACAGAGCAGGAGTTTTTGAAAGCATCGGAAGTGATAAGGTGTCGGGGATTCCAGAAGGGAAAAGAACATAAGGGAAAGCAGGAAAGTATTTTGCTTGGAAAACTGCGGTGTGGAAACTGTAAGAGAAGCCTGAACCGGATTACCTGTACGAAAGTGCCTTGTTTTATCTGTGAGAGGGAGAAATACAAGGAAGGAGGCGGATGCTTTAGCGGAAGAGTAAAGGAGCCGGAGGCAGAGGAAATTGTTATAAAATATATCAATCAGAGATTGGAGAAGCAGCGTAAGGAGCAGGAATGTAGGGGAAAGGAATTGCAGGAACAGGATGGCGGTTTGTTAAAGCATGGTAGTGTACAGAAAAAGAATAAAAGTGCTTTGCTGGAAAAGAAATTAGAAACTTTAAAAGTAGAAAAACAATATCTATATGAGCAGTTTAAATTGAAGCAGTTGGAGAAGGAAGCGTATTTAAATAAGGTGGATGCGTTGAGAGAAGAAGAACGGATGATATGTGAGGAGATTCAGAGAGCGAAGGAAGGGGGAGATGGGGATAGAGAGGGGAAGGAAAGTCAGAGCAGTTTTCAGAAAGTGGATGGTCTTACGGAAGAGATAGTGGAGCAGATGATAGATGCGATTTATGTGAATGGGGAAGGAGAGTTTGAGGTTGCTTGGAAAGAATAACAGATTTATTGTAATAAGGATTGTTTTTGTAGGGCAATTGTGTTAATTATTATGCTTTTAGTTGCCTTTTGGTTTCTTTTACAGTACAATATAACAATACTTGCTAAGGCTTTTTTGAGAGTTAAGGAGTTTAAAATGGGACAATTAAAAGAATTTGTAATTTATGGTTTATGGGAAGAAAGAAACTACCAGTTAAAATTTGAAGATGAAAAATTAGTGATAGTTGGAGAAAATGGTAGTGGGAAGACTACTGTGCTGAGGATTTTCTACGATACTCTTACAGGTAAATGGGCGCGGCTGCTAAGAGAAAATTTTAATAAAATAAAAATAAAGATTGATGAGGATGAGAGGGTTCTCACAAAAGAAGATTTGGGTGAAGCAAGTTTATACGAAGTATCGACTAAGTTGATTGACGAGTTGCCGTTTTCTTTGAGACGTCAAGTCGAACTGTGGGATCGGATTGATTTTAATGTAGATGGACTGCTTGAAATGGTTCGAGAAATGGGATCAGCAGATGAATATCAAGAGTTAATTGATCGTTTAGAGAGTAAAGTGGCGGATATGCCGCAAAAAGTCCGAGATATTAGTAAATGGCTTAAAAATAATTTGCCTTATAAAATAATATATTATCCAACGTATAGGCGTGTTGAAGGTAAATCTGATACAGGCATTAAAGTACGTGGTTATGGAACAATGAGAAGGCGAAGATATCAAGATACAGAAAATTTAAATTTGGAGATAGCCTATAGTGGCATGAAGGATGTTGATGAAATTATTAATATGAACTTAAGAGAAATTGAACAAAAATATAATTTGACATCAGCAAAGCTAAATATGAGTTGTTTTAAAGGAATTTTGGCACAAGATTATGTGCAGACGGTTGTGATAGCTGATGAACAGACCAATCCGGAATATATTGAGATGGTCTTTAATAGTTTTACTGGAATTACATTGCTTGAAGAGGAGGCGTATCAGGTAAAAGACAAATTGTTGGAAATACTAGCTAAAGATACAGCTTATAACGAATATGATAAAATCGTGCTTTATTACTATAATACATTGGCACAACGCTTTAATGAATTAAAAAAAACAGAAGAAAAAATTGAAAGGTTTTTTTATGCATGTAATCAATATCTCAATTATAAACAGTTTGAATACAATCCTAAAAATTTTTCTTATTCAATAAAAGTCGAAAGTCATAACGGAGCAAAAAGAGTGATGTCAATAGAACAGTTATCTTCTGGAGAAAAACAGATAGTCGCATTATTTTGCTATTTATATTTATTGGATAATACACCGCAAATGATTATTATAGATGAACCGGAATTATCACTTTCTGTGGAGTGGCAGGAAAAGATTCTTGAAGATGTTTTAAAGGGACCTATGTGCAGATCGTTAGTGGTTGCAACACAATCGCCATTCGTTTATGATAATTCGTTACGAGCGTATGCTCATACTATTGAGGAATTTCTTGTACTGGAGTAAAAAAGATGAATATATTACAAATGCACCAAAGAGCAACTAAAAAGGCCAATATTTATTATCATAGGTTTTTGACTAAGTATAAGAAAAATGAAAAGAGGATATACGTTTTTTGCGAAGGTAACGAAGACTTCGGTTATTATGTACAAGCTATTAGCAAATCATATCCAGATTTAATGATTGGGAAAGTTTTTGTTGAAGGAAAGGATAATGTTTTAGCATTGCATAGTTTTATTAATTGGAACATTTTTAATAAAAATCAGTTGCTGTTTTTTGTAGATAGGGATATGTCATATTGGTTGGATGGAATAACTTATTATGATGAGAATATTTATATTACCGATCAATATTCATTTGAGAATGATGCTGTTACTGAGGATTTTTTCGTTAGTTGCCTTGAAGATTTATATGGATTTGCGAGTGCTAATGAAGAAGAAATGAATGCCATCAGACAGCTTTATGCAGAAAAATGGAAAGCGTTTGTTAAAAACTCCAAGTATATTATGGCAGCTGTTGCAATCAGTTTGAAATCGACAGGACAACATTTGGCAAAAAATATTGAAAAAAACAAAATTATAAAGATTGAATCAGATACTGTATGGTCAGAGAAAATTGCTGGGAAAGATTTTTCAGACTATGTTGATGAAAAATTGGAAATTTATGAATCTTCTCGAACAGAAATGGATTTATTAATGAAACGGTTTGAGGCTGAAAAAGAATTTTATTCCATTAGGGGAAAATGGGCTATAACATTTTTTGCGAAATTATTAGAGTATGTTATGAATAACAGTAGAAGATATGTTTCATCATTGTATACTGGAAGTATTAAAGAACCTAAGCGGTTATGTGAAATAACACCGGATAAGGCAATGGTTATTCTTGCACCACGTATGAAAGTTGCGAAGACATTACAAGAATTTTGTAATGTACATATTTTGCAGTATTTAGAAAACTTCAATTTATAATGACGTAAAAAAGGAAAGTTAAATAATGGAAAAAGGTATAATTTTATTTAGCGGTGTGCATGGAGTTGGTAAAGGATATTTTATAAAAGAAAATATAAAGGACAATGATGATATCATATGTGTAAGTGCAAGTGAATTGATTCGACAATATCGAAATTCTGAAGATGCTGGGTACAAAAAAGTACAAGATGTAGAAGGAAATCAAGAAATATTGTTAGTTGCTCTAAGACATATGGAAATGTCAGTAGATAAGAGTATTTTATTAGATGGACATTTATGTATTATTAATTCGAACAATGAAGTAGAAACGATTTCAGAATCATTTATTTCAAAAGCACAAATGAAAGGTGTTATTTTATTACAGGAAGAAATTCCAATTATAGAGCAAAGGCAGAAGGTAAGAGATGGGTTAAGCCTTTCTGCCGAAATGATAAGAGAAATACAGTGTAAGGAAAAGTTATATGCGGAATTGTTATTCAAGAAGTATAAAATACCGTTTGAGATTATATCAAGTGAATGTAGACGTGATCAATTTTTAAAAATAATTAATACGATGAAGGAGGGAGTGTGATGAATGCAAATATTTGTCATAAAACTTTTGCAGATATTAGTATTGATGATGTTTTTTTTCAGTCATTAAAAGAAGACTATCCAGAATTTGGTTCATGGTTTAAAAGAAAAAGTACTCAAGATGCTTTTGTCCAGTATGATGAGAATGGAAATATATCAGGCTTTTTATATTTGAAAATAGAAGAAAAAGTTGTAGAAGATGTCTGTCCTGTGATTAGAGCAGAGAAAATTTTAAAGGTTGGTACTTTTAAAATAAATGCTCATGGAACAAAAATGGGAGAACAGTTTGTTAAAATAATTATGGATTATGCAACTAATGAAGATGTGGATGTTTGTTATACAACTATTTTTCCTAAGCATCAAAAATTGATTACACTTGTAAAATGTTTTGGCTTTGAGGAATATGGAGAGAAGGGAGATCCTTTAAATCCAGAAAAAGTATTCGTAAAAAACATGAGAAAAATTGAGGAAGATATTAATCATAACTATCCTTTAATGAAAGTCAGCGGTGTAAATAAGTATTTATTAAGTATTTATCCTAAATATCATTCGGTTATGTTTCCCGATTCAATTTTAACAACAGAGAATAAGAACATTATTACAGATATCTCATATACAAATTCAATTTATAAAATATATGTTTGCACAATGGGAGTTGATATATTGAAACATGGCGATATTATAATATTATATCGTACAGCTGAATATGGACGAAGTGCCGAATATTCTGCTGTAGCTACATCAATATGTGTGGTGGATAATGTAAAGGAACAGAGTGAATTTAATTCTTTTGATGAATTCTATGATTATGCAAGTAGATATAGTGTTTTCAATAGGGAAGATTTACGGTATTGGTACAATAGGGGAGGATGTAAAGCTGTAAAAATGACATATAACATAGCGATGAAAAAGCGTATTGTACGTCATGATTTGATAGAAAAAGTAGGATTGAGCAGGAATGATTATTGGGGATTTTTGCAGGTAAACGATCAACAGTTTGCCAAAATTGTGCAGTTAAGTGAAATTAATTCTAATATTTTAATATGAACGTATGTTCTAAAAACTCTTGAAATTTTATATATAGTGTATTAAAATAATAAAAAACATAGGGATGTGATAGTATGTGTGTTATTTTATTGTCGATTAATCCTCAGCATGTGGAGCGAATAATGAATGGGGATAAAATTTATGAATTTCGAAAGACTCAGTGCAAAAAAAAAGTAGATAAGATTGTAATATATTCTACTAGCCCGGTAATGAAAGTGGTTGGAGAAGCAGACGTTGCAGATATTCTCATTGATGATCCTCAAACTATTTGGAAAATAACTGAAAAAAAATCAGGGATTGAAAAGGACTTTTTTGATATGTATTATGCAGGTAAAAATCAGGCCATTGCTTATAAATTAAAACATATCATACAATATGATATTCCAAAGGATTTATGCGAATATGGAATTAAAACAGCACCGCAATCTTTTTGTTATATGAATGCCTCTGTTTAATTCGATATTTGGAATATGCTTACATGTTAATAAATATACATAGTTAAAAGTTTAATAAAAAATGCTGTGGAGTGCTTGAGAAACATTACTTTACAGCATTTTCCATTTATAAAGTGCAAGTAAATATTTACGCATATAAGTTTTGCATTTCAATAAAAATTTATTAGTCCTTACTTGACAGCAGCATATGGGGAGAAGGTGAAAGCGTATTTGAGAAGAGGAGCCAGGCCGATCCGGGGAGAGACGGAGTATCCGAATGCCAGGGTTGGGTATGGGGCGCTTTGTGTGGAAAATAGTCTGCCGAGGTAGAATTGGGGAGGTTTTTGGGGGAATAAGCACTTTATTCTTCATGTATGGTGTCGAATAAAGTGCTTATTATGTGTTGGTTAATTTTATGGAATTTACCGCAGGAAATAATAGAAGATATTATTGTACTCAAAGACATAGATTTGTGATAGAATTAAGAACATTAAAAGAGGAGTTGTTGGTGAGAAACATTTTTGGGTTAGTGTAATAGAAAATTTTATTTACAGATGAAATAGCAGTGATAAGATATTGGTTTACAATAAAAACTGTTTAATGATGTTAAAAATTGAGGTGTGTTTGATGAATAATCAAAAAGAATTAGAAGAGGTATGGGAAGCTACAAAATCACTTGAAGGAACTGTGATTTATGGAGATAATATAGCGGAAAACCTTCAGTTTATCCACAAAAGCAAAGAGTTGGCAAAAAAACACGAATGGCTATATCATTGTACAACTGTTTCTGCATTGAAAAGTATTCTAAAAAATAGAGAATTTTGGTTGTCAAATCTTAAATGTGTGAATGATATGGAAGAAACCGAACGCATTGATGTTCCAGAATATGAAAATAAATATTATGTTTGTTGTTTTACCTATGACGCACAGATTCCAGATATACATTGGAAAGAATATGGAAGTGAGTATGACGGTGTACTAATTGGTATAAAAACAAATTGGTTTCTTAGAAAAGCAATGTTTATGTGTAGTGATAATTCAAAGTGTAATGATGAATTTATGACTATTATGAAAAATGATAATGAAGCGCTTAGAATGAAAATTACGGAACAGAAAAAGGGAAGGATTATAAATCCATTTTATATTAATTCATTTGATTTCTATCAAATTAAATATGATGATGAACTTTTCAAAAATATATCGGGGATAGGATATTTAGGCGAAAATGGAATTCAAGTGCGAACTTTGACACCGGAAATAGGAGGAATTATTAAAGCTACACATGGAATGTGTAGAAGGTTTGGAGAAGAATCATATGATAAGGATTGGACAACGGAAAAGGAAGTAAGACTTAAAGTAGGAATTCAGCAATTAGAAATTTTTGCTAATGGATATAAGATTCATGATGGGCAGATACTGAAAACTGTTTTTTTTCCTAAAATAGCAATTCCCGTTTCAGAGAATGCATTTGATGTTGTGAAAATAGGGTTTAGCCCGCAATTTTATGACAGGAAAGAGTTTTTGGAGGAGATACGGCAACTTTTACCAGAGAGTATAATCAATGTTATTTAAGACCATAATAGTTAGCTATTCTAAAAATAGATGATTTAAAATATTTGTTGACAGATGAAGATGTTAAAAAAGTAATTGATGAAAAACTTCAAAAAGAAAATTGTATAGATATTGAAAAAATAGAGATGAGGTGATATTTTGGAATTAATAAGATTTGATAACTTTCAGCAGAATCAAAGAATGTATGGTGGAACAGCCGGTCGAAAAATGGGAATTACTTATGAAGGTAAAGACTATCTTTTAAAATTTCCGGGAAATTTAAAAGAACAGCAGATGAAAAATATTAATCTGAGTTATTCGAATAGTCCTGTCTGTGAATATATTGGTTCAAAGATATACGAGATAGTTGGCTTGCCTGTTCACAATACAATTTTAGGAACCAGAAATAACAAAATTGTAGTTGCCTGCGAAGATTTTTTACAAGATGGAGATAAACTCTATGAGTTTGATAAAATAAAAGTTACTTTTGAACCACATTTTTTAGATTCAAATGGCAATGAGACAAACGGTGTAGGCGTAGACTTGTATGAAATTATGATGACGATATAGGAGCATCCGTTTTTGCAAAATGTTCCGGGAGTAAGAGAGCATTTTTGGAATATGTTTATAATAGATGCGCTGATTGGCAATACAGATCGTAATAACAGCAATTGGGGAATCATTTTGAGAAAGGATGGTTCGAAGGAGATTGCGCCTGTTTATGATAATGGCAATTGTTTAAATAGCAAATGGGATGATGAAAAGATGGGAATCGTAATGAATGATGCTAATAAAATGGAAGCAGAGGCGTATAAAGCACGCAGGTGTATCTTTGAATTACATGGGAAACGGGTAAATCCATATCATATAATTGAAAGCAGGGATTATCCGGAATGTTTAGAGGCTGTTTATAGATTGACACCCCAAATAGGCAATAATATGGATAAGATACAAGCAATGATAAAAGAGATACCAATTTTGCCAGAAATACAGAAGAGATTTTTTACATCAATAATTCAATATAGGTATGAAAAAGTACTGTTTGAATGTATAAAGAATGATTGTGTACATTAGATTATGGGAAACAGTAAAAGGAGAGGTGATAAATAATGTATGTGGATGAACAGATAATTTTAAGAGATGATTTGCCAGATGGGCTACAACGCGATTTTATGGAATTACAGGAATATTATAATACAGGTGACTGGTTTATGTTTGATACTGTTTTTGAAGCGATAGAAGCCAGTGTTAAAGCGTATTATCTGGCAGGAAAAATCAGCCGAGAGGATTTGAATAGTATTTTTAAAAAATATGGTATTGCATAATATGGGAAAGGCTTATTGGCGGATGTTGTTACATTACAGAATATTGTTCCTCTTCAGATAAATGCATGATTATAAAGTGGTCGAATTCGACCACTTTTCCATTGAAAACAAATTGACATTAATTCACCATTAATTTTCCTCCCACTTGACACTAATGTACCATACGCCCCACGAAGTTATGCAGGTTTCAGCGATTTTCACGTGGAAAAAGTGAAAAAAGTTTGTGACATTAACTTGACATACGCGGGGTATGGAGCGCTTTGTGTCGAGGATAGTCTGCCGGGGTAGAAAAACACGGATTTGTGAGATAAAACACATGCTATTTCGCAGTGCTTGTTGTCGAATAAAGTGTTGCCACGGACTGACTAAAATTTTGCTGAGTAAATTAACTGGATTTGTTTAGATATTCATTTTAAAGGAAATATAATGTAAATCTATAAAAAATCAACATATAATTCAGGGTTTTATATGAATTACATGTTGATTATTTGTTAATTTAGGGTATAATATAATAAAAGTTTTAATAAGAATGAGGAGATTATTATGCTGATACAGTTTAACTTTAAAAATTACAAATCATTTCGGGATGAAGTATCACTGGATTTATCAGCCACTAAGATTACGGAACATGAAAGCCATGTGGTGGATATTGCCAATGACAAACTACTAAAGGTTGCTGCAATTTACGGAGCCAATGCGAGCGGAAAATCTAATGTATATGATGCATTTGACTATATGACTTACTATGTGTCAGAATCCTTTAACTTTGGGGGAGAGGAAGACAGTCGCAGGAAAACAGAGAATAATTATATGAAAGTCACTCCTTTTTTGTTTGATAGAAAGAGCCATGACGAGGAAACTACATTTGAGGTATTTTATGTAGATAATACCGAAAATAGCGGGAAAATTTATCAATATGGATTTTCACTGAAAAGCAATGAAGTGGTAGAGGAATGGCTATATTCTAAAGCCAAAACAGCGAGGAACAACTATAGAACAATCTTTTACCGAAAAAAAGGTGAAGAATTGGAGATGAATGGTTTTTCTAAAAGCCATATAGAAAATATCAAAGCATCCTTAAATAAAGAAACACTTATTGTTTCATTAGGAACAAAATTGAGAATTGATAAGTTAAAAAAAGTAAGAGACTGGTTTTTGAATAATGATGTTCTTGATTTTGGTGATCCGGCAGAAAATTACTTTCGATCAAGAGTGCTTCCGGAAGGTTTTGTAGACAGCAAGGAAGTGCAGGCGAATGTAGTGAAGTATTTTGCATCTTTTGATGAGGCAATTCAGGATTTTAACGTAGAAGAGTTGCAGCAAGAAGATGAGAAAGATACAGGCAAAGGTTATAAGATTGATGCGTTACACAAAATGGTGGACAGTCAGGAGCTGGCATCTATTCCTTTAAAATTGGAGTCCAGTGGTACGTTAAAAATGTTTGCGCTCTATCCTTCCTTAAAAGATGTGTTGGATCATGGGGGCACATTGTTTGTAGATGAGCTAAATGCTAGGCTGCACCCGTTGTTGGTACGGAATATTATATTGACCTTTTTGTCGCCAGAAATCAATACGCAGAATGCACAGTTGATTTTTACAACACATGATGTTTGGCAGTTTTCTAATGAATTGCTTCGCAGGGATGAGATTTGGCTGGTCAATAAAAACAGGGATGGAGTTTCTGAATTATATTCTCTGGCTGACTTTAAAGATGAAGAAGGCAATAAGGTACGTAGAGACGAGGCTTTGTCTAAGAAATATCTGACAGGCAGTTATGGGGCTATTCCTGCCTTGAAGCCCATGGAAATGCTGACTGGGAGGACTTTGGATGACGAGTAAAGGGAAAGGCAAACCCAGTGACCGCAGGGCTGGGAAACGAAAAGACCGGAATAAGCGGGTAGGGACAAGGATACCTGAATTAGGGTATTACCTGATTGTAACGGATACGGAGGAAACAGAGAAGAATTATTTTGAAGGTTTGAGAGATAGCACTCCCGTGGAACTAAAAGACCATTTGGTTATAAAGGTGGAAAGGGCAAAGACCGCAGAACTGGTGAAAAGGGCGATGGAACTTAACGATGCAGAATCGCAGTATCGTATTCCATGGATTGTTTTCGACAGGGATCAGGTAAAGGATTTTGATGAGATTATAAGGCTGGCAGAGAGAAACGATATCAATGCCGGATGGTCTAACCCGTGCTTTGAAATATGGATGTTTGCATACTTTGGTGAGATGCCTGCTATCAAGGAATCTTATATATGTTGTGAACGGTTTGCGGAGAAGTTTGAGAAGGTAACAAGGCAAAAGTATTCTAAGAATGATAGAGATATTTATCGGAAACTGGTGCAGCATGGGGATGAAGAAAAAGCGATTCAGATAGCAAAGCGATATTACAAAAAGTGCATGGAAGATGGGAAAAGGAAGCCATCGGAGATGTGGCCGGCGAGTATAGTGCAACGGTTGGTGGAAGAAATACGAAGAAAAGTTGAGAGCTGATGATATGGCAGATATAGTTAGTAGGAGGAATGAGGTTGAAAGATTATTTGTTAAATGTTATGGAAAAGCGAGAATGTGGATTATATTTGTGTGAGTTGCCTACTGGTAATGGTAAAACATTTGATTCGGCACAGGCGATGAAGAAATATGCGGATTCTATAGAGGACAATACCCAGATAATCTATCTCACAACTTTGAATAAAAATCTTCCCGAAGATGCGCTGAAAGCAGCCTATGGAAGTGAGGAGCTATACAAATGTAATGTATTAAGATTGCGTTCCAATTTTGATGAAGTGGTTGAAAAGATTCTTGATATTGAAGTTCCAGAAGAGATGCAGACAGATACATATATAAAATTACGTAAAGTTGTTTCTCTTTATCGAGATGCTGTAGACAAGCAATATGCAGATAAAGAATACATAAAGGAGTTAGCAGATAGAATAGCAGAGGAAGACAGACTGCTTCGTTATGAGATAACAAAGCGGTTGAAAAAATGTTTTTCAACAAAAACACAACGTAAAAAAGCCATTAGAGATAAGGTTGAGTATCAATGGATTGGAAAATTATATCCGGCAGTATTTACAGACGACTATAAAATTCTGTTAATGAGTGTTAGTAAGTTTATGAAGAGAAATTCTATCCTCACTGATACCAGTTACGAATTTTTAAACTCCGATTTAATTGAGAAAGCAGTGATAGTTATTGATGAGTTTGATGCAACAAAAGATACAATACAAAATGAACTTATTGAGAAGTCATTGGCAATGCAGGCGGATTACATTCAGTTGTTTCGCCAGATATACCGTACATTGAATCCAAATGATTTTTCATCTGATATGAGAAAAGCAATGGAGCAGATTGAAAAGGTTGGTAATAGAAACACGCTTACTTCATTAATCAGTGAAGCCAGGAAAATTGCAGAGAATTACCATGTGAGATTGAGCATAAAGACAAGGGAAGATTTGGTAGAACGGAGGCAGATTTTTTTATTTAATGACGGTTCTTTTCACACTGTTTTAAAAGATGGCGCGCAATATATTAGGGCAACATTAAATGAAGAAGATAATCGTATAGATGTTTTTTTTGAAGGCAAGGAAGAGTTTTTTAAAAACAGGAATAAAGAAAAAGATATTGTTTTATATAGCCTTTTACGTGAAATCAATTTATTTCTTTTGCATTTTAGAATGTTTTCTATGGAATGGGCAAGGAATTACATGGATATTGTAAATAATTCTCGAAGTGGGATTATGGATGCGATGAGTTTAGAAAATGCGATTAGTTCCATTTTAAAACGATTAGAATTGACCAATAAGCAGAGGGCTTTACTTATGGGCGAAACCTGTCAAAGGGTTTGTAATAATCATGATTTGATACTGGAAGATACAAGTTTCTATCAGGTTGGCATGGAATATTATGAATTTGAGGACAGTGATTCACATCATGACAATACGAATCTTAATTTTGTTAAGGTATATGATACGCCTGAAAAAATGATATTATACCTTTCAGGAAAAGCAACTGTGTTTGGAATATCCGCAACATCTGAAATTGATACGGTTGTAGGGAATTATGATTTAAGATATTTGGAGGAGCAGTTAAAAGAACGTTTTCACAGAACCCCGCATTATTTAAAAGAAAAAACAAAGAATGCTTTAGAGAAAAGGTGGAGTGCGTATATAGCCGGAGATATTAAGGTACATGGAGAGATAATTACAAGTGATATACATGGATTTCATGCAGAAAATTACTGTAAGACATTTATGGACGCAGAAATTGCACGTTATGCAGCAAATATTATCACCAATATGGCAGACAATGAATACCAGATAATAAGATACTGTAATATACTTAAAGCTATGTGTATTTTTAATAAGACTGAGGATATTCAATCAATGTTGTATCTGGGGATGGCATTGCCTAGGAAAAATAATCCGGGAATGGATGAAGAAATTTTGACGAAGTTATTTGGATATTCCCGATTAGCGGTGCATCAAATAGAAAGCAGCCTGTGCTTTTTAAAAGGGGAGAATTTTGAGCAGGATAAGGAAGCGCTCCAACAGAGATTAGGATGCGGTGAAAAAATATTTGTTATGTCGTCTTATCAAACCATAGGAGCAGGGCAAAACTTACAGTATAAAATACCAGAACATATGACAGGTGTACAGTTGGGGGAATTTGATGAAAATGATAACAGATATTTGTATAAAGATTTTGATGCTTTGTATTTGGGCAATATAACAAATATGACAGTGAACACATATCAGGAAGATAGAATTAATTCTCATGAATTATTGCAGATGCTTTTTCAAATTGAGGAGTTGTACGAAAATGGTGAAATGAATTACTCTGATAAAGAGCAAATGTTAAAACTCGCTTTTCGTTCATATACGGGAACCGAACAATATACTTTAAACAAATTATACAAATTGAAAAGCGTTGTTGTACAGGCGAGCAGAATGGTTTTGCAGGCAGTAGGGCGTATGTGCAGAACGTTTGTTAAGAATCCTAATATATATTTGTTTGTAGAATCTGAATTGTTAGAAAAATTGTATGTTGGTGAATTGAAAAAGCGTATATTACCGCCTGAAATGAAAAAAATAGTTTCTATGCGTGAAACGTTGGGAAAGGATTATCTGCCAGAAGAAAATACTTTGCTAAATAAAGCGGAAAAGATATCATCAGTGGGTCTTTGGACCATACATAGAATGTTGGCAAAAGATTGGACAAGGGAAAGTATGCAGTTATGGGAGCATTTAAGGACATTGGTTTTACAATATCCGACAGCAAATATATCTGATTGGGAGGATAATGAGTATATACAAAAACTTTATATTACAAGCGGTGTAAAGCAGAATCGGTATATTTATTCACAATATTCGGATTTTAACGATGTTACAATAGATTTTGGAAATGACAAGGTGGCGTTTAGAAATAGTAAAAGAGCAAAAATCAAAGGTAATTCAGATGAACTGGCTATTTATGAAATGAGTGAAAACGAATCAGGATTGCAAGAAGTATTAAAGTATCCGGGAATGAAATCTTATTTTGAAGAAAAAGGATATGCATTAGAATTTCATATGAATGAATATCTTATGAGCCCGGTTCTGTTTCATAATATTTACAAGGGAGCCTTGGGAGAAGCGGCGGGTAAATTTATATTGAGTAAAGAACTGGGGATTGGGCTGAAATCAATAACAGAACCGGAATACTTTGAATTTTTTGATTACAGGCTGTCTGATGATGTGTATGTTGACTTCAAAAATTGGAAATTTACATATGTGCAGGATAGGGATGAAATCAGAAAAGATATATTGAGAAAGCTGGATTATATAGGAGCTAAACGTGTTTATGTAATAAATGTCGTATCGGATAAAAATTACAAGCCAAGTGCCATTGTGGATCAGCGATTGGTGGAGATACCGAGGCTGATTAAAGAAGACGGGACGGTATGCTATGATAATTTACATATGATTCGCAGGGAGGATTTTGAAAATGTTAACGAATAGAATTAGTGTAACTTATAATATGGAAAATATTGATTCTGACTTTGATATTTTTAGGGTTGAGAAGGCTAATAAGGACTATTATGGTTGTAACATATTGGATTCAGCTATATATGAGTTTAAGGCGGTAGCCGTTCAATGGAGCTTTGGGGCAACTGCACTGGTGTTGTTTCGTAAAGGCGATGTAACAGAAAGAGAATTTAAAGATAGCATCATGGAGGAATACAAGGATGTAAGAATTCAGAAAATCAATGTATTTGATAGTGAACAGTGTGATAAATATTTTTATTATGAAAACAGACTGCTTGCTCAATTGTTGATAAATTCAATGAGAACACCTAAATTTGATGCATTTATGTATAATAATCTGACAGGTAAGCTTTTCTACCATGAACCCTCATGGAGCCATAAGGATAAAATAACGGGCGAAATAAACTTTATTAGATTTTTGGAGATTGTTATTGACCCTGGGATGTATCTAAATCTGGAACATAGAACATTCAAAAGATGTAATAGTGCGGGAGCCGGGTTATATGTGATAGATTCAAAAACGGGTGAGTTTAGAAAGAAATTAAAAACGGACGTAAATGTTATTACATACAAAAAAGGCTCGTTACCACATAATCATTTTAGGGTGGATAATTTTGATATTACGGATTATGCACATTTCAGAAAGAGTAAGATGGGTATAATGGAGCATTTTTTAAGAGATGTGAAAGATAATCTTTCCAGATATATTACGATAGAGATGATGGAGCGGGAAGATGCAAAGGAATTTAATATTTCGAGTCTGGAAAAACAGGGAATATCGGAACATCAATATGGAGAAATACTACAGAAAAAAGGAGTTGTTATTGTAGACGAAAATAAATCTGAAACATCAGATGATATTGTTGGAAGATTAAAATATGAATTGCAAACGTACTATGGCATCGAAGCCAGTGTAGGAGAAGTGTCCCCAAATGCATATAATATAAGAATTATTCACGATGGTGGGTTTTATGCTGAAAATGACATCCATGATCCTCATGATGATAACTTTAGAGGATATATCATTCAGCATATGACAGAAGAGGCGGAACATTTTACAAAGTCACAAGGTGGCTCACCTGCTGTGAAAAAGATAATACAGGAATTGATTATTAAAGGCGATGTGAGAGATAAGCTGATTTCAATTTTTGACTGGAGAAGACTTGATTCCGGAAAAGAATGGGCATTTGTTATCAGGAGAAAAAACAAGACGGAGTTTAGAAAGAGTACAGAACATACGAATGACATTAATAAAAAGGTGTATAGCAATTACAACTATTATCGACTAAAAATTGATAGTAATGGTGAACTGGAGTTTGATACGTTTTGCGATGGTGGTCAGAATGATACGGAGGAGTGGAGCAAAATATGTTATGCATATGATTTTGTGGAAAAAAGACATCGTGGTGCCAAAAATCAGGTAGAAGGTTTAGTTTATTCAGATATTGATAACATAAATGTCATATTATTAACAAGAGAAAAGACTTTGCCCAATATTACAGCACTTATGGATACATTGAAGGAAACTGATGTGAAAGAAAAGGTTCAAAAAGAGGTACTGTTTAAAGCAATAGAAAATTTTGAGATTGGATATCCGGATTATGTTGGGAACGTTGTAGAGTGGAAAAGTAAATTGTCAGAAGAAACAGAACTGATTACGAAAAAGACGTTAAAGAGAGTGTTAAATATGCGCACGGGTGCTGCATCAATGTTCAATAGATTTTTGCATGAAAAGTATGATATTTGGATAGACGGCGAGTTACGTAAAGAAGAATTTGAATCCACTTTTCAAATTGGCAATTTATTAAATATAAAGTATGAGTATAACATGAATGATTATTTAGATGGTAAAGCATTTGTTTATTATGTCGGTGCAAAGAGCAAAAAACGTTCTTATCCGAATGCCTGTTGCATGCGGAAGGTTATTTCATTGGGGGATCATATAATATATGAAGAATTGCTTCCGCTTATGGCAGTGGAATTTGTGAGAAATAATCAATATACCGTACTTCCATTTCCATATAAGTATTTAAGAGAGTACATGGAACAATGTTGATTGAATGAAGACTCTTGTTTGGTCAATTCAGTATGCCATATATATTATATACAATAATATAGTATTTATGAAAAGGATGTACAAAAGAATTTTGGTTGTAAGAGAAAGGGGAAAACTATGTTTCTAAAAAAAATACACGTAGAAAATTTTAGATTGTTAATGGACTATGATGTAGATTTCGATGAAGAGTTGACGCTTTTTGTAGGAAAGAATAATGCCGGAAAGACATCACTTATGAATTTGATGGATATGATTGTTAATGGCAGTAATTTAGTTTTTGATGATTATCCTATTCAATGCCGTAAGGGCATATATCATGCATTCACTGATTTTTGGAGCGGCAGGATTTCATTTGAGGATTGTGTAGATATGATTCCTACCACAATGATACGTATGTATATTAATTATTCTAAAGAATCGGAAACGGACTACCTTGGAGGATTATCTCCGTTTATTATAGATCTGGATGAAAAGGTTACAGAAGCAGTAATTGTGGCAAGATATTCATTTTCTGCAACAGACAATATTTTGTATGAGTTGAAAAAGAACTATGAAAATATGAAACAAAGTATTGAAAATATTGGGCAAGAAGAAAATGTGGGATACGATATTGAAATTTTGTCAAAAATTATAGAGCAAAATTTTTCGAGTTTATTTTCGCTACATATAATGGCAGTAAATCCAACGAACATAAGTAATACGCAGGAAAAAAAAAAGGAGATTAGAGATTTATTTGTATTGACTACTATCAGTGCAGAAAGAAGTTTAGATGAAGCTGATAATGTGAAAGAGAAACCGTTAAGTACAGTGATGAATCGAATATTTAAAAGTGATGTATCTGAGATTGAAGAGGAAATTGCTACTCAAACACAATCATTAAAGGAATTTGTCGATAAGCAAAGTCTGAATGCAGAAAATAAGGTAAACGAGATATTATCTGATATTGTAAGCAATATGGCACCTTTCGGTTATCCAACAGCAGAGGATATGCAATTATATGCGAAAACACAATTTTCAATGAAGAATGATATTATTAACAATACGGATTTGACTTATGTGACAGCAGGTACTGGGGAGGCATTACCCAGTTCGCATAACGGTTTAGGATATAAGAACCTGATTAAAATTACACTGTTGTTGAAGGAATTTGCCAGAAATGTAAAGCAAAATGCTAAGAGTGCAATTCCGATATTGTTTTTGGAGGAACCAGAAGCACATATGCACCCTCAGTTGCAAGAGGTGTTTGTTGAACATTTGAAAGATGTGCTATCAGAATTTTCGGGTAATCCAATTCAAATTGTAATGAGTACACATTCCCCACATATTGCAAATACAGTCCCATTTAAAAATATACGATATTTACGAAGAAAAGCAGATCAGGTTATCTGCAAAAATTTAAATGAATTCAGTGAGAAAAAAGGTAAAGCAAAGGAAGAACATAAGGAAATATGGAATTTTTAAGGAAGTATCTAACATTAAGTCGGTGTGATTTGTACTTTTGCGATAAAGCCATTTTAGTGGAGGGTGCTGCAGAACGTCTGTTGATTCCGGATATGATTAAAAAATGTGAAAGATATGGAAAATTTAAAGGGAATATTCCATCATTGTCGTCTCAATATTGTTCCATCATTGAAGTTGGGGGTGCATATGCGCATCGTTTTTTTGGATTCGTTGATTTTCTAGAAATTCCTACACTGATTTTAACAAATATTAATTTTGATGAAACAGAAGGGAAAAAGACAGGTTTTGCTTTAGGGGAACACTGATTAATTCAAGTATTTCCAGATAATGTATGATAAAATGTAAGTAT
>OFGQ01000611.1_pt1 | contig 28429 bp, 30 predicted proteins | sample 1521791 | NCBI WGS metagenome assembly OFGQ01 (sample SAMEA3504116, study PRJEB24116) | mouse gut metagenome | biome: mouse gut; feature: mouse-associated habitat; material: faeces | place: Denmark | collected 2011 | reverse complement strand
CGATACCGGTAAAGGCAGATAACGTGGGATTCCAGGATATCGCCCATATCCTTCCAGACGGGGAGAGCGTCAGTGAGACCTATAATCTGGATATTTACGGCACGCTGGAACCAGGAACGTACAGGCTTGTGGTGGAAACACTGAGCGCCGAGTTTCTGGTGGGGCATGGGAGGATGGCGGGAATAGAGGGGGAGTAAATGCTGTTAAAAACAGCATGGAGAAGGGATGCAACAGAAAATGGAAAGTCCTTAAATGAGGGACATTCGACATAGGATATATGTTGGATGTCCTGTTTTGATGGATAATTTCAACAATAAATATGAGAAAATATCTCACATATTGTTTACAAAATTAAAAAAATGAGTATAATAGATATTGAAAGACATATAAACTGGAGGGAAAAAGAGATGCTGTGCCAATTTACAGTGAAAAATTATAAAAGCATTCGGGATGAAATGACTTTTGATATGCAGGCAGCTGCTATTTCTGAACATGAAAATAATATAATTCGTGATAAAGATGGAGAATTGTTTTTGCCGATTTCTGCAATATATGGGCCAAATGGAGGTGGAAAGTCAAACGTATTGGAGGCAATGCATACGTTGGCTTCAAAAGTACTTCGTCCATTATATGCAACTGGTGATAAAGAGGAACGTATATTTCTTCAGAAAAGGCTGCTCATCGAACCTTTTGCATTCTCAAAAGAAACGAAAAGCCAGCCAACAGAGTTTGAAATTTTTTTCCGTACAGAAATTGCGGAGTATCGGTATAAACTCCATATCATGAAGGATGTTGTAAATTATGAAAGTCTGGACCGTGTAAAATTGGACACGGGACGACGTTCAGCGCTTTTCGAACGGGATACGGAAGAAATTTCTTTAAAAGGTGTATTTTCCAAACTGAAAGCTAGTGAGGACTTGTCCGCGACATTACCGTTGCTGTCTTATCTTGGGATCACTTATAAAAAAAATGAGGTAGTAAAAGATGTTCTGGATTGGTTTGAATACGGAATTGATTTTTTAAACTATGGTAATCCGATTGAAGAACTTCGTATGGCAGTATCAAATTCAGAGGATGTGAAGCAGCTTATGCTTGACATGATACAGGAAATGGATCTGGATATCGTGGATTTCCGTGTAGTTGAGGATGAAAATGACAGAATCGATGTGTATACAAAGCATTTGGTGGATGGCTATGAAACGGAGTTAAATTTATTGGAAGAATCTAGCGGGACAAGGAAATTATTTTGTTTAATGCCATTTATTGCCGGATGTTTACTTACGGGAACCGTTTTGGTTATTGATGAACTGGATGCAAAGATACATCCTGTTTTGCTGCGTCATATTATTATGATGTTTAATGATATGAGTATTAATAAAAAGAAAGCACAATTAATCTTCACATCCCATGATCTGTCTACAATGAACAATGAAGTGTTTCGAAGGGATGAAATCTGGTTCGTGGCAAAAGGGAATGCTCAAAACTCTAAATTGTATTCATTGGTGGAATTTAAGAACGAAAAAGGCGAATCTGTTCGTAAGGATGCCAAATTCGATAAGCAATATCTGGAAGGAAAATATGGCGCTGATCCGTATCTCAAAAGAATTATAGATTGGGGGAAGGTCAATGCCTAAAAAAGCCGGAATGGAAAAGTGGAAAAAGAAGCGCCGTCAGGAGTACCTGGAAATGAAGCAGTACAGATATTATATTTTCTGCGAGGGGCAGCAGACAGAACCTCTGTATTTTGTGGGATTCAAAAAGCTGATTGAAGATAATCCGATTTATAAGGATATGGTTCTAATTGAAATAGAACCCTGTCAGGCAGAAACGATGCGAGTAATCGGAATGGCGGAAAGATATGTAAAGAAGAACAAAATTCAAAAGGGCCAGATTTGGTGCGTTTATGATAAAGACAGCTTTCCGGCAGATGATTTTAATGGTGTTGTTAATCGGGCAGAGAACTTAAATAAAGAAAATTCTCAACTTCAATATCATACGGCATGGAGTAATGAATGTATTGAGTTCTGGTTTCTTTTGCATTTTGCATATTATACAGCGAATAATCACAGGAGGGAATACATATCATTCCTGAATGATAAATTCAGGGAATTGGGGATTGGAAAATATCAGAAAAATATGAAAGATATTTTTGATATTTTGACGGAAAAAGGGAATCCAAAGCTGGCAATTCGATACGCCAAACGTATCATAAACGATGGTAAAAGTAAGACACCAGCAGAAATTGCGCCGGGAACGAAGGTGTATGAGTTGGTGGAAGAACTGGTTAAGTATTTGCCAGAGCATGTTGCACAGAGATTTAAGGAAGCTTGCAATTAAAGGGGGAGAGTATTTGGATACATCAGTAAAAAACAAAAAACTACAAACTTTGCCTTGGTATGCCTTACATGATATTGCAGTAAAAAAGGGAGTAGAAGAAAAAGAAGTTAACGGAAAGGAAAAGAATACAATAATAGATAAGATATTATCTTATGGGATCCTTTCGGATGAGGAAATAGAGCAATATGTAAATGATTATATTTATGGTGACCGAGTAACGTTTACGTTATGGACATTTCAATCATCGTTGAAAGATTCAGATTATGGTATTGTTAATTCCCTGGAAAATGTGGAGGAGGAATATCTTTCTGTTTCTGGATATAGAAAATTAAAAATTTTATCTGTAAAAGAATATGAGGACCGTACAGAAGTTTTATATGTTTATAGCAAAGAATATACTTATGTTAATGAGGATGGGCAAAATGCCAGTGTATGGGAACAACATAGAGGATGCTTATGGATTGGAAAGGCATCAACATATCTTGCCTGCATTAGTAAACATGAGAAAATGACGGCTTTTATGACAAAATACATTGCTGATTTATTTGAAAACCCGGTAACACAAATAAAACCCCCAAAATCAGCAATTGACAAATGCACAAATTCTAAGGCCATAAGCAAAATTGTGTTGCAGGGAAAAGGTGGAGAGAAAACGATTGTGTCAAGAGCTGGGGGAATTACGCCTGATCAAGAAGAAGAGATTAGCAGAATTCGTTCTGAGAGAATTGATACATCTGGGAGTTTTATCTCGGCCATTACCGAGAATATTGATGCTACGATTAAATATAATGTTAGAAACGGCAGTATTGGAATTTATAAACATTTGCCAGCTTCTGTCCTGTTTGAGTGGTCTGAAAATTCGATTAAAATTATTTTGGAGGAAATTGAAAAATTAAAAGGGAAGCCAGCTGAAGAAATTTTTAAAGAAGTAGGACAGGAAATAAAATGGACAGGGGCAAGCGGAATTGAAATTACGCAACTGAATTGGTATTTGACACAAATTATAGCTTCTCTTGATAGAGACGAGTATGAGTTCCAGATTCCGGTAGATAAATTATCGGTATTGGATAATAGTAAATGGTTTATCAAGTTTCCGAGAATATATTGCAAAACTTGTGATTCTTATGAGGCTCCATATTGCACTGAATGTGGAACAGAGTTGAAGATGGGAAGGGGGATAATAAAAGAATGTGAGTGTGGGGCACCATTAAAAATTAAATGTGCGGATGGTCATGATACTTGTGAGATTGTAAATTGGTATGTTCCAAAATCTATATTGGTAAGTATGATCAATAAAAATATTCAGAAAATATTTAAAGACTATTCTTTAGAATATAATATCTGCATTGTAGGCGATATGGGATATATTGTTAATGGAACAGAGAATTTGCAAACAGAAGTTGAAATTCCATTTGCAACAATAGAATGCTTTAAACATGATTCAGTGGCCCTTACACATAGAGTAAAAGCTTATGCGGTAAATATGAATGAGAAATGTGGTTCTGGAACCTGTTCATATGCAAAAATTGAAAAATGTACTGAAAATAATGGAATGGCATGTTTACCTAAAGTTTTTTATACCATTTTACCAGGCTATCGTCCACAACCTCATAAAGGCATGGAGTATGGGGATGTTGCTGCGGAAGTGAAAATTGGAAATAAAGCATATGATTTAAAGGGTATCATAAAAAAGAATAGTGAAAACCGACCTAGAAAATCTGTTAATGATGATGAAAAAATAAGAAAACCACTATTATCAACATCAGGAGAAGGGCAGGAGATAATTCGTCAGTTTGTGGAGCAGGGAATGATAGATGCTCGTTGTCAAATAATAGCAGTAGTCGTTCCGCAATATATTGATGCAGGATTTAAAGGAACTTTGAGACACTTGGCAAGGTTGTCTGGAAAGAAAGTAACATTTATTGAATTGGACGAGTTATCTGAGCTGATTTTAATTAACAAAAAAATATTGGTATCATAATGTAATGGGAACCTTTGGAAAATCCAGAGGTTCTTATTGTTACTATACGCTGTTAAAGATTTGGCGGAGGGCTCGGAAATAAAGAAGTGGGAATGATGTTTGTCTGTTCTGAAAAGGGCAAAAAAAGTCGAGTACATCTCCCGGCATGATGTTATACTGCTAAGACCAGAGCGAAAGTCAGAAAGGAGAACTTCATGCCGGATCAGAACCATATCATCATAAAAGGCTTATGCCAGAACAATCTGAAAAACATTTCCTTAAAGATACCAAAAGAAAAGCTGGTTGTGTTTACCGGGGTCTCCGGTTCCGGAAAATCCAGCATCGTGTTTGACACCATTGCGGCGGAGAGCCAGCGCCAGATGAATGAGACCTACAGCGCTTATGTCCGGGGCAGGCTCCCGAAGTATGAGAAACCAAAGGCGGAAAGAATCGAAAACCTTTCCCCCTCGGTCATCATTGACCAGAACCCCCTTGGGGGCAACGCCCGTTCCACGGTGGGGACCATCAGCGACATGTATTCCGCCCTGCGGCTGCTCTACTCCCGGATCGGGGAACCCTATGTGGGAACGCCCTCCTGCTTTTCCTTCAACAGTCCGGAGGGCATGTGTCCGGAGTGTTCCGGTCTGGGGAAGGTGATGACACTGGACATCCTTCCGCTGATTGTGGAAGATAAAAGCTGGAATGAAGGGATGGTGGAGCTGCCCACGTTCCGTGTGGGGAACTGGTACTGGAAGCAGTATACAGACAGCGGCCTGTTTGACCTGGATAAAAAATGGCAGGACTATTCCGAAAAGGAACGGAATCTTCTGCTGTACGGTTCGGAGGAACCGGGCGGGAAACGGGTGTCAAAGCAGGTGGAGGGCATTCACAACATGATGAGCCGGTTATTATTAAAAAGGGACAGCTCGGAGCTTGGGGAAACTTCCGCAGGCCGGCTGGCAAAATATGTCCGGGAATCCGACTGTCCCCTCTGTCACGGGAAACGCCTGAACGGGGCGGCGCTGTCCTGTAAGATTGCCGGGTATGACATCAGCGAGATGTGTGAGATGGAGCTGACAGAACTGAAACGGGTTCTGGGGACAGTCACAGACCCAAGGGGCAGGTCCGTGGCCGAAAGCCTGGTTATGACCCTGACCCGCATGATTGAGATCGGCCTCCCTTACCTTTCCCTGAACCGGGAAGCGGCCACCCTGTCCGGCGGGGAGGCACAGCGCCTGAAGCTGGTGCGCTACATGGGGAGCGCCCTCACGGGCATGCTCTATATTTTCGATGAACCAAGCACCGGGATGCACCCACGGGATGTACACCGCATGACCAGGCTGCTGCGTGCCCTCCGGGACAAGGGGAATACGGTTCTGGTGGTGGAACATGATAAGGATGTGATCTCCATTGCGGATGAAGTGATTGATGTGGGGCCGCTGGCAGGAAGAAACGGAGGGGAGATTCTCTATCAGGGCAGCTATCAGGGGCTCCTTGGCTCCGGCACATTAACCGGGAAGGCCATGGAGATGGAGATACCCTTTAAGGCGGAGCCCAGGAAACCCAAAGGGTTTCTGCCTGTCAAACATGCCAGCCTGCACAATCTGAAACATGTTTCCGTTGATATCCCCCTGCGTGTGCTGACTGCGGTGACCGGTGTGGCCGGTTCCGGGAAAAGCTCCCTGATCCGGGACGTGTTTGCCGGGCAGTATCCGGAACAGGTCATCTTGGTGGACCAGTCCCCGGTGACAGCCACCGGGCGTTCCACCCCGGCCACCTTCTTGGGATTTTTCGATGATATCCGGAAACGGATGGCGAAAGAAAATAACGTGGGCGCGGCCCTGTTTTCCTTTAACAGCAAGGGGGCCTGCCCGGTCTGCAAAGGGCGGGGAACTGTCACCACCGAGCTGGTCTTTATGGACCCGGTGACAACCATCTGCGAGGCCTGCGGTGGAAGCCGTTACAGTGACGAGGCGCTTTCCTATCTCTATAAAGGGAAAAATATGGTTGAGATTCTGGACATGAGCGCAGGGGAGGCCGAAGTGTTCTTTTCCGGCTGTCCGAAGATTCGAGGGGCGCTGCACGCCATGGCGGAGGTGGGGCTTTCCTACCTTTCCCTTGGGCAGCCCTTATCCACCCTGTCAGGAGGCGAGAGACAGCGGGTAAAGCTGGCAAAATACCTGGGGCAGAAAGGGAATATCTATGTGCTGGATGAACCCACCACCGGACTTCACGCCTCTGATGTAAAAACAATTGTGAAACTCCTGGAACATTTTGTGGAGCGGGGGAATACGGTGGTCGTGATTGAACACAATATGGACGTGGTAAAGCTGGCGGATTACGTGATTGACATGGGGCCGGACGGGGGGACGATGGGAGGCGAGGTAGTCTTTACCGGAACCCCGCAGGAGCTGGCGGAATATGGACAGACCATTACGGCTGATTATCTAAGGAAATGCTGATTAAATCAGCGTTTCCCTAAAAAACCCGAAAACAGCAAAAAAAGTCGAGACAAAAAGCGGGGATCATTATAAAATAATAACTCCAAGGAAGAAGGAGGTGGTTTATTTTGAAAGAACAGACAGCGGCGGTCCAGAGGATGCAGGATTATATCGAAGCCCATCTGGAAGCGGATATCACACTGGCACAGCTGTCAGCCGTCTCCCTGTTTTCCCCCTGGCATTCCTACCGGCTGTTTAAGGAGTTTTTGGGGGTGACGCCGGCAGAATATATCCGCAGGCTCCGGCTTTCCCGTTCCGCCATGCGGCTGAAGGAGGAACAGTGCCTTGTGACGGAGGCGGCCTTTGACTGCGGGTTTGGCAGTGTGGACGGGTATACCCGTGCCTTTTACCGGGAATTCGGCTGCAGGCCGGGGGAATACCTGAAGGACCCGGTACCGATTGCCTTGTTTATCCCATACGGCGTAAAATTCAGAGAACTGAGGGAGGATGTTTTGGATATGGAAATGAAGAATCTGCAGAGCGTATTTGTCCAGGTAATCCGGAAACCGGAGAGAAAAGTCATCATTAAACGGGGGATAAAGGCGGAAGATTATTTTGCGTACTGTGAAGAAGTGAGCTGCGAGGTCTGGGGGATATTAAAAAGCATGGATTCCCTCTGTGGGGAGCCGGTCTGCCTGTGGCTGCCGGAGGCCTATAAAAAGCCCGGCACCTCCACCTATGTACAGGGCGTGGAGGCAGAGGCGGATTACGAAGGGGAAATCCCGGAGGGATTTGATGTCATTTCCCTGCCTGCCGCCGAGTATCTGGCAGTCCAGGGGGAGCCTTTCCGGGAGGAGGATTATTCCCAGGCGATTCTTGCCGTACAGTATGCCATCGACCACTATGACCCGACTGTAATCGGATACGAGTGGGACGAGGACAATCCCCGTATCCAGTTGGAACCCAGAGGGGAGAGGGGATATATCGAGCTTCGGGCAATCAGAAAACAGCAGGTGTAACGGTGCATACCGTTATCTGAAAAAGGAGGATAAGATGAGCGAAAGCATAAAAAAGATAGAAGAAGCCGTCCTGACAAAGGGCCTGACCAAAAGCTATCAGGGAAGAACCGTGCTGAAAGATCTGAATCTGTCGGTTAAGGCCGGCACGGTCTTTGGCCTGCTGGGGGCAAACGGCGCCGGAAAGAGTACCACTATCGAATGCATCCTGGGAACGAAGCAGGCGGATGGCGGAACCGCCCTGGTATTAGGGCGGGATGCAAAAAAGGACCGGCGCGCCGTATTTCAGAAAGTGGGCGTCCAGTTTCAGGAAGGGGATTACCAGCCGGAAATCAGGGTATCCGAGCTTTGCGGGGAAACCGCCTGCCTGTATGAGAGGCCGGCAGACTGGCGGAAGCTGTGTGAACGTTTCGGAATCGGGGATAAGACAGGTCATGCCGTAAAAAGTCTTTCCGGCGGGGAGCGCCAGCGGCTGTTTATTGTCCTGGCGTTGATACCGAACCCGGAGCTTGTGTTCCTGGACGAGCTGACTACAGGGCTGGACGCAAGGGCGCGCCGGACGGTGTGGAAGATTCTTGAGGATTTAAAGGGCGAAGGGCTGACCATCTTCCTCACTTCCCATTTCATGGATGAGGTGGAAGCCCTCTGCGATGAGATCTGTATTCTGAGAAAAGGGGAGGCCGTGTTCTACGGCGCCGTGGAGCAGGCAAAGGCCCAGAGCGGCTGTGAGCGTCTGGAGGATGCCTATTTGAAATTTGCGGACGAGGAGGTTGTGGCATGAGAACATTTTTCAGTCTTTTAAAAACAGAACTGAAGCTGAATATCCGGAATATGAACATGGTGATTTTTGCCGTCATTATGCCGGTTGTGGTACTGGTCATCCTTGGTTTCATATACCAGACAAAGCCCGCCTTTCCGGGGGCGGAGTACACGTTCCTGGAGCAGTCCATGAGCGCGGTCTGTACCATCTCCATCTGCGCCGGGGGCCTGATGGGGCTGCCTCTGGTGGTAGCCGGGTACCGGGAACGGAAAATCCTCAAACGGTTCCGGGTGACGCCCATCAGCCCGGTTATGCTGCTGGGGGTGGAATTTACCATCTATGTGCTGTATGCCGCGGTTTCTATGGCTCTGGTCTTTCCCATGGCGGCTGTGTTCTGGGGCGTAAGGCTTCCCGGCAGTCTGGCGGCATTCCTTGGAAGCTGGCTCCTTACCTTGGTTTCCACCTTAAGCATCGGGATGATGGTGGGCGGCATTGCGAAAAATGAAAAAATGGCCAGTGTGATCGCCTGCCTTTTGTACTTTCCCATGCTGATTTTTTCCGGGGCCACGCTGCCCTTTGAGGTGATGCCGGGGATGATGCAGAAAATCGTTGCCCTTTTCCCGCTGGCACAGGGGATACAGCTTATGAAGGCGGCTTTTCTGGGGATGCATACGGAATCTGTCTGGGTACCGGCAGCGGTTATGGGAATCGTCACCATTTTGTGTGCAGGCGCGGCGGTGAAATTTTTTAAATGGGAGTGAGTTCTTTCGGGCTATCAATTCGTATCGTTCAAATGCGAGGTTTTTTGTGAGAGAATCGGCTATAATAAAAGCAACAGGGGGAACACGATGGACTGGATAAAACGGTTGAACCAGGCGATTGATTTTATAGAAGAGAACCTGGATGGGGAACTGGATTATGAGGAGGTAGCCGGGATTGCAGGCTGCCCTTCCTACTATTTCCAACAGATGTTTTTATATATGACAGACATGACACTGCGGGAATACATACGGCGGCGCAGGCTGTCTCTGTCCGCCGTGGAACTGCAAAAGGGAAATGGAAAAGTAACGGATATTGCCATGAAGTATGGTTATGAATCTCCCACCGCGTTTACCAGGGCTTTTAAGAATTTTCATGGAATCACGCCCTCCGCTGTAAAAACGGAACCGGTATCCTTTCAGGCATATCCGCCCATTTCTTTTTCCATGGCAATCCACGGAGGGGCGCCGCTGCAGTTCAGGATAGAGGAAAAAGAAGCGTTCCGGATACTGGGAAGGTCCTGTCCCCTGTCGAAAGAACTGACAGAGAATTTTGAAAGGATACCAGCGGTATGGGATGCCGCACTGGCAGACGGAACACTTGCCAGATTACTCTCCATGGCAGAGGGAAAGCCGGAGGGACTTCTCGGTGTCAGTATCCATCATACGGAAGACTGGAAATATCTGATTGCTGTCCGTTCCGATCAGAAGCCGGGGGAATACGAAGAATATCAGATTCCGGCATGCAAATGGGCGGTTTTTGAAGGAAAGGGAACGAACCGTACCCTTCAGGAACTGGAAAAGCGTGTCATTACCCAGTGGCTTCCTACGTCCGGCTACACCTACGCAGAGATACCGGATATTGAGGTGTATCTCCATGCAGACCCGGAAGACGCAGTCTATGAATACTGGCTTCCTGTACGATAAGAAGAGCATGGAACCGGAAGGAGGATACCGATGGATGGTCAGGAGATGATAAATGAGCTTAGGGCGCAGGCTTCTGAGAAATACAGGGAAAATATGATTCGGATGGGGATACCGGCCGAAAATAGTATTGGTGTGGCAACGTCCGTAGTAAGGGGCCTTGCAAAGAAAGCCGGGAAATCGCAGGAGCTGGCATTTGAACTGTGGAATACAAAATACCACGAGGCAAGGATGCTGGCGGTCTTGTTGATGAATCCGAAGGCGACAACGGATGCTGAGGCGGAAAGGCTGCTCCTTGATGTGGTTTCCTGGGATTTATGCGACCACCTGTGTAAAAATTTATTTTTGAAGATGAAGAGCAGGGATAATTTTATTGCAAAGTGGATACGGGAACCGCAGTTATATAAAAAAAGGGCGGCGTTTGTGCTGATTGCAGCTTCCGTGATACATGACAAAAAGCTGACGGATGAAACCGTGGACGGCTATCTGAAGATGGTTACACAGCATGCGGATGATGGACGGGAGCATGTGAAAAAGGCGGTTTCTACTGCTTTGAGGGAAATCGGAAAAAAGAACTTTCATTATAATGAAAAGGCGCTTTTGCTGGCGCACGAGTGGATGGAAGGAGAAAGCAAGGTATTGAGGTGGATTGGAAAGGATACGGCGAAGGAACTGGAAACCATGGTAAAGGCAGAAGGACGGGGACGTCTGATTTCCGCAAATACCAGGATGGGAAAGGAATCAGGAGGTTCGGGATGAACGGGAAGTTTTTTGCGCTACCGCAGGAAAGGCAGGAGCAGATCATAAATGCGGCATATGGTGTGTTTTCCAGGAACAGCTATAAAAATGCGTCCATGTCCAGGCTTGCGGATGCCGGCGGCGTATCCAAATCCCTGCTGTTTCATTATTTCCTAAATAAAAAAGAACTGTATCTGTACCTTTGGGAACATGCATGCAGGCTTTACCGTGAAAAAGTAAGGAAGGGAGATACGCAGACCACGGATTTGTTTGAGATCCTCTGCCAGAGGGTTCTGGCAGGCTGTGTATTCATGAGGGAAGCCCCGACCATATACCTGTTTATCTTGAGGGCATTTTTTGAGGAAAACCCGGAAATCAGGGAAGAACTTCAGAATCATTATAAGACAGCCTATCTTCACGGAACAGAAGATATACGGGTGCCGGCAGATATGGACCTGTTCCGGCCGGGGATTGATACGCGGCTGCTGTTAGAAGAGATTAACGGTTATCTTCTCAGCTGTTACTGGAAGATGTTTTCAACCGGGGAGCTGAACCCGGATTCTCTGGAAAAGGACTTCCTGAAAAGAGTTGGACAGTGGAAAAGGGTATACCTGAAAGAAAGGAATCATTAAGATGGCAGTTTCAAATATAAGAGCAGACTTTCACGCAGAACTGCAAAAGGTTTGGGAGATTGTGACTTCTCTGGAGGATACGGCGTGGCGCAGCGATCTGAGCAGGGTTGAGATTATAGATGATAAGCAGTTCGTGGAATATACAACATCCGGCTACCAGACCGCCTTTACCGTTACAGTGAGGGAAGAATGCCAACGTTTAGAATTTGATATGGAGAATGACAATATGCATGGGCATTGGACAGGGATTTTCTCCAGCAAAGGTAACGTAACAACGATTGATTTCACGGAGGATGTTACAGCAAAAAAATGGTTTATGAAACCGTTTATCGGGGCGTATCTGAAAAAGCAGCAGGCTTTATATATAACGGATTTAAGGAAAGCTTTGGAGCATACATCATAAGAAGCCTCATAAGAAAAGCAGGAGGAATTATCTTTTCTATTGACTTTTTACAAAAAGGAGAATAGAATGATAGCAAGCACTTGCTTAGGGGTGGGAAGAATGGACGAAACAAGCCAAAAAATTATTGACGCAACCATGTCTCTGATTCGTGATAAAGGGTATGTTGCCACAACGACAAAAGATATCGCGCGATTAGCCGGCGTAAACGAGTGTACGCTGTTCCGTAAATTTCAAAATAAAAAGGATATTGTACTCCATGGCGTATCCCAGGAAAAATGGAGGGCGCATGTTACGCCGGAGCTTTTCAAAAATGTGCAATGGGAGTTAGAGCCGGATTTAGAGATGTTTATGAACGCATATATGGATAAAATCACTCCGGATTTTGTAAATCTGTCCATTGGCTTAAGAGCGCCGCAGCTTTATGAAGAAACGGCCTCTATGATCATGAAAGTACCGCAGGCATTTATTTCTTCTCTGACAGAATACTTCAGGAAAATGGAGGAACTGGGGAAAATTCCCCATTATGATTTTGAAAGTCTGGCGATGACTGTTTTTTCTTCCACGTTTGGTTATACCTTTTTAAATGCGTCTTTTGGCCAGAACCTTACGGATGTGGGCAGAGAAGAATTTATCAAAAACAGTGTGAAGATATTTGTAAATGGGATTGTACAGAAGTAAAAATGGTACTGTATATTCAGTGCCATTTTATCATACCTAAAAGCAAGCAAGTACACGCATACAAGGAGGCAATGATGATGATTACAGGCGCGGAATTATTTGTGAAAGCTCTCAAGGCGGAGCAGGTAGATACCCTGTTTGCCTACCCGGGCGGACAGGCAATTGACCTGTTTAATGCCCTTTACGGTGAGCAGGATATTGATGTTATTTTGCCGCGGCATGAGCAGGGATTAGTCCATGCGGCAGACGGATACGCGCGCTCCACGGGAAAAGTCGGGGTCTGCCTGGTTACAAGCGGACCGGGAGCTACCAATTTAGTGACAGGGATAGCGACAGCGAATTATGACAGCGTTCCGCTGGTATGCTTCACCGGGCAGGTGCCTACCGGGCTGATTGGCAATGACGCCTTTCAGGAGGTTGATATTGTGGGTATCACAAGGAGTATCTGCAAATACGCCGTAACGGTCCGCAAACGTGAGGAACTGGCGGCGGTCATCAAGAAAGCCTTTCTCATTGCCCGGACAGGGAAACCGGGCGTTGTTGTGGTCGATTTACCGAAGGATATACAGAGGGAATATGGCAGTGACGACTACCCGGAAGAAATCGAAATCAGAGGATATAAGCCGAAACGTTCCGTCCATGCAGGACAGATAAAGAAAGCTTTGGAGATATTGAACCATGCAAGGAAGCCCGTCTTTTTGGCTGGCGGCGGTGTAGGTATCAGCCATGCACATTCGGAAATGCTAAAGCTTGCAGAAATGACAGGGGTTCCTGTTATTACTACCATCATGGGAAAAGGGGCAATTCCCACAACCCATGACTTGTACATCGGGAATCTGGGAATCCATGGGAGCTATGCGGCGAATACAGCCATCAGTCATTGTGACGTTCTCTTTTCTATCGGGACAAGGTTTAATGACCGCATAACAGGAAAAACCGGACACTTTGCCACCCATGCGGCAATCATTCATATAGATATAGACCCCGCTTCGATTTCCAGAAATATAGAGGTGGATATTCCCATTGTTGCGGACGCAAAAACGGCTCTTTTGGCATTGCTTGAAAAAGCGCAGAAATTAGATACGCAGGAATGGCTGGAGCAGATCAGGCAGTGGAAAAGCCAATATCCCCTTTCCATGAAAACAGAAGGGCTGACCCCGGAAAAAGTGATAAGGGCAATCAACCATACGTTTGACAACGCGATCATTGCCACAGATGTGGGGCAGAACCAGTTATGGGCGACACAATTCCTGGAATTAAGCGAAAAGAAACAGATGCTGACTTCCGGGGGCCTGGGAACCATGGGCTATGGCTTTCCGGCTGCTATTGGAGCCCAAATCGGAAATCCGTCAAAGGATGTTATCGTTATTTCCGGGGACGGCGGCATGCAGATGAACATTCAGGAAATGGCGACCGCAATCTGCTATGAACTTCCAATCACCATCTGCATACTCAACAACGGTTATTTGGGAAATGTACGGCAATGGCAGGAAATGTTTTTTGACAGGCGTTATTCCAGCACCTGTATGCGGTACAGGAAAAGCTGCCCCGGCAGCTGCAATACCCCGACAGAGCACTGCCCGGAATATACGCCGGATTTTCTTAAATTGGCGGAAAGCTACGGGGCAAACGGTATCCGCGTAACAAAAGAAAATGAGATTGCCGCCGCCCTTGAAAACGCAAAACACACCTTAAAAGTACCTACTGTCATTGAATTTATCATTGAGCCGGAGGAAAATGTTATGCCGATTGTTCCGCCCGGCAATGCTTTGGACGACATGATACTGGAAAGCGGGGATAAGGGAATATGAAAAAGAGATGGATTTGTTTATTTGTTGAAAATGATGTAGGGGTTCTTGCCAGAATATCGGGACTGTTTTCCGGGAAGTCCTATAACCTGTCCAGCCTGACCGTGGGGACAACCGAGGACAGAACGGTTTCCCGTATGACAATCAGCTTAACCAGTGACGACAGGACATTTGAACAGGTAAAAAAGCAGCTGGGCCGCTGTGTTGAGGTAATTAAGGTAGTTGATTACACGGATATTGCGATCCATAGGAAAGAGCTGATGTTTGTAAGAATCAATAACTGCTCGGATCGGGATATTGACGGGATATTCAAGATTTCGCAAGTGTTTCAGGTATCGGTTATTGATTATTCCCCGGAGACAGCGCTGATTGAGAGTGTGCATACAGAAAACCGTAATAATGATCTGATTGCATTACTGGAGAAATGCTATGCAAACCGAATTGAAATTGTCCGGGGAGGTAGTGTCGCTATTGAAACGTTAAGCATAGCTGATCGATAAAGAGGAATGAGGTCTTCTCAAAATTGGTCAATGGGGTGATAATAAAAAGTATAACATAAAATGGATAAGGGAATTACGAAAGGAGCTTACCAATGCTTTACATTAAACATTATTCTAAGACCTGTCCCGGTGGGAAGAAAGCCGTGGATGATTTGTCCCTGTATGTCCGCTCTGGCGACAAATACTGGGAGGACCATAATGAACGGGAAATTTTTTGAACTGCCATTGGAAAAGCAGGAACGAATCATAAAAGCAGCATACGTAGTATTTGCCCATGACAATTACAAAAACGCATCCATGTCCAAGATTGCGGATGCCGGCGGCATATCAAAGTCCCTGCTGTTCCATTATTTTCAGAATAAAAAAGATCTGTATTTATACCTCTGGGAGAATATCAACAGGATATCAAATGAAATAGAGCTGAAGTATTATTACAAAGAAACGTCAGACTTCTTTGAGGCAATGACCCAGAAGGTCCTGGCAAGATGTGAGTTTATGAGAACAGCTCCCGAAGAATATTTATTCTCACTACGGGCCCTTTTTGCGGAAAACCTGGAAATCAGGGAGGCAACCGGGAAGTCCTATAATAAAACATATGAGGATGCGGCGGACAGGATGCTGGGGGATCTGGATCTTTCCGGATTTCGGCCAGGCGTTGACGTAAGGATGCTGTTAGAGGAGATTGACAGCTACCTGATGCGCTGTGTCTGGCAAATGCTTTCCGCTGGGAAGTTAGACCCGGATGGACTGGAAAAGGATTTTTTGAAAAGGGTCGGGCAATGGAGGATAGCATATTTGAAGTAAGCTGTGCTGTCCAGTGGGGGAAATGGAGGAACCATGGCAGGGGATTCAAGACTACTCCATTGACCTGTATGGGGACGAACTGGCACAGCCGATTGAAAATTTTATCCCCATATACAGGAGAGCAAAAGAAGAGAGGCTTTGCCTAAAAGCCCACATTGGTGAGTGGGGAACAGCAGAGGACGTTGTTCGCGGCGTGGAGGCATTGCGGCTTGATGAAGTTTGACAGTGACGTGTCAAAAGAATATCTAAAACTATTTGAAGCAGGGTGCCTGAATGCAGAGGAGCTGGATCAAATCCGGTTAAATGGGCTGAGGGAAATGTAATAGGAAGTATGAACAAGATCCGGGCATATTTTTCTGAAGACGCATATGCGATAAAAATCTCTAAAACACTTGCTTGTGACGTAACGTAATGAGATATACTACGAGCAGGAGGTGAGACATGGACAAAAATAAAGCGATACCGCAAGGCTATATGACTGTTGGCGAAGCCGCAAAAAAGATGGATGTTACTGTACGGACATTACAGCATTATGACAGGGAAGGGTTACTTTCCCCGTCTGCCATGAGCGAAGGAGGCCGCAGGCTATACACAGATAAAGATATGGTAAAACTACATCAGATCTTATCGCTCAAACATCTTGGGTTCTCCCTGGACGATATAAAGAACCGGCTGATTCCCCTTGATACACCGGCAGAAATCGCAGCTGTCCTGGCAGAGCAAACCGCAGCTGTCCGGCAAAAAATAGAAAGCCTGTCCGAATCATTGAGGGAGCTGGAGGGGCTGCGGGAAGAAGTCCTTCAAATGCAGTCGGTCAATTTCAAAAAGTACGCCGACATCATTGTGAACCTGCAGATGAAAAATGACTTCTACTGGCTCATCAAACACTTTGATGACCAGACTCTTGACCATATCCGCAGCCGTTTTGATAAAGACAGCGGGAAAATATTTATAGACACTTTTATGCAGCTTCAGAATGAAGCCATAAGGCTTCAAAATGCAGGTGTCCATGCAGACAGTGATGAGGGGCAGAGCTTTGCAAAAGCCTATTGGGATATGATAACGGACTTCACCGGCGGGGATATGAGTATGCTTCTGAAACTCATTGAATTAGGACAGTTTGAGGGTATGTACCCCAAATGGAAAGAGAAGCAAAACCTCGCCAAAGATTATATCGGGCAGACACTTGAGAGTTACTTGTCCCGGTCAGGCGTTGACTTGTTTCAGGAGGATGCAGAATGAACGAGGCTATAAAAATCAACAACTTAAAGAAAAATTACGGGTCCCACGTTGTACTGGATGGCTTAGATTTCTGTGTACAGCAAGGAGAGATTTTTGCCCTGCTTGGTGTAAATGGCGCGGGTAAAACAACGTCCCTGGAATGTATCGAGGGCCTAAGAAAATATGACAGCGGAACCATCGCTATAACTGGTAAAGTGGGTATCCAACTGCAGTCATCGTCTTTGCCGGGGTATATAAAGCCGCTGGAGGCTGTTAAGCTTTTTGCGAAATGGAATAAAGTTCCGCTTGACCGTGCAATACTTGACGCCCTTGGCATCCATGATTTTGCCCGGAAGCAGTATTACCAATTATCGACCGGCCAGAAGCGGCGGCTCCATCTGGCGCTTGCCCTGATACGAAATCCGGATATCCTTTTCCTTGATGAACCAACCGCAGGGCTTGACGTTGAGGGGCGGCTGTCCTTACATGAGCAGATCCGGCAGCTAAAGGCAGCCGGGAAGACAATCATATTAACAAGCCACGATATGGCCGAGGTTGAGAACCTGTGTGACCGGATTGCCATTCTTTCCGGGGGCAGGATTGTCTTTATTGGAACAGTCGAACAGCTTGGTGAAACAGTGGGGAAGCATTATAATATCACCATTCAAACGGAAACCGGCACAGGGAAATATGAGTCCGATAATATCGGGGAAACTTTACTTACACTGCTGGTGCAGTGCAGGGAAAAAGGGGAGACCATCTTAGATATCCAGATAGGCCGCGGTTCATTGGAGCAGCACTTTATGAAAATTGCAAAGGGGGTTTGAGAAATGGGTGCTTTTTTATATGGGGTTTCTTTACAATGGAAATTAGATATACGGAGTAAGACGTTGCTCATCACCTGCTATATCGTTCCCCTGCTGTTCTTTGGGATTATGGGCGGGATATTTACATCGGTTATTCCGGGGGCAGGGGATACACTTATTCAATCCATGACTGTATTTGGCGTGACCATGGGCGCGCTGATCGGTCTGCCGCCTTCCCTTGTGGAAATTTATGGCAGCGACATTAAGAAGGTTTATCTGGCAAACGGTGTTCCTTTATATCTTGGTATTGCATTGACCAATATCTCGGCGTTTATCCACCTGTTTATTATGAGCATTATCCTGTATATTGCCGCTCCGCTTGCCTTTGATGCCAAGATACCGGAAAATCCGGGCGTATACTTTGCCTCCCTTTCCATTTTTATTGCGGTATCACTCGGCATAGCCAGCATAATTGGCCTGGCGTTAAAAGACCAGGCGAAAACCTCCATGTTTTCCATTATTGTTTTTCTGCCCTCAATCATGCTTTCTGGAATTATGTTCCCGGTTGAGATGCTCCCCCAAATGCTTGAAACAATAGGGAAAGCGTTCCCGGCTTCATGGGGATACAGACTGATGACAGGGGGGACTTTTGGGCTGGAAAATCTGTTGCCGATGCTAGTGATTTTTGTATTGGCTGTCTGTGCGTGTGCCATACTGCTATCAGGAAAGATGATTTGGCGCAACAAATAGAGGGATTAAGCGTCATATCAATTTGTTTCAGAAATGCTTAAAGGAATCAGGCAGGAGAAAGCTGTATTGATAAAAGGATACAGGAGGATACTCATAGATGGAATATGCCTTGGTTTTCATATTGACGGTTTTAACAATCATCTTTTGGAGTGGAAAGAGCAGTTGGCTAATTGCTGGATATAATACTATGGATGATAAGGAGAAACAGAATCGTGGCAGATGTGAAATGGCTTTTTAAAAAATATGGTTTCTTTATTGTGTTGATGGTAATGGTTGTTATAACAGGCAATATTGTTTTGGGGAAAAGAGGTTCTGAAAAGAACACAGAGGAAGTGTGGGAACCGCCAGTCATAATTGAAAGCATGGAAGAGGCAAAAGAGGAGGAACCGATAGAATATTTTGTGGAAGAGTTTGTGGAGCCGGCTGAGGCTTTCCCTTTGGAAACTTCGGAACCTGTCAGTATTTTAACAGCAGAAGAAGAACAAAATTTACAGGACGAGGCAATGTCAGCGGCAAAGCTGTGCATGGAGCTTTATAAAGAGGTCGAAATTGCATACCCTGGGACAGAATATTCCCATATTGTGTTTTTTTCGGATCAACAGAGAAAAGATGTGGTAAAGCAGTTGGGAGAACAGGGGCTTGTAAGTGTTTCTGATGACATGAACATGGAAAACTATCAAAAAATGGAGGATTTTTATTCTGCTTATATTTCCGGCATGGACGCAATGGTTACTGTGTTTAGCGTACAAATGGAGGGGAATATAGGTGCGCTGACATTTGTTCATCGAAACGGAAAAATACAATCTTATTATGTCACGGTAGGCTGGCAGGAAGGCGGCATACCGGAACTGAAAAATTTTGGACTCAATGATCTGGAAGAGATAAAGCTGACAGAGAAAGGATATTTTATTTATACAAACACAGTAACAATAGCACATGGAAATTTGCGTGAGTATTACAGGGTAAAGCCTTTGTCGGATGAATGCAGGGAGCTGACAAGAAAGTACATAGATGGGCTTAGTTTTGTGAATTACAATATGCTTGTAACGAACTGGGACGCCAGTAACGTGGAGGAAATCTTAATGCCGTGCATGTTTGAGGATATATACTGGATATACACAGATGAACCTTTTCGGACAGATGGCGGGCTGATACCGGCGGAGATTTATGAGCGTGTCATGACTACCTGCTTCCCGGTATCCGTAGAACAGGTGAGGGAATATTGCGGCTACCATGCAGATGCGGGCGGTTATGAATATGAGATGATATTTGCAAGACAGTTTCCGCCTTTTGGGGAAGTGGTAGATTACAAGCAGAATGAAGATGGGACAATTACACTTTATGTGGATGGAGTCTGGCCGGATTACAATTCGGATTATGCTTTCACAAATCAGATTATAGTAAAACCCTTTTCAGATGGAACATTCCGGTATCTGTCTAACACGATTGAACAAAAGGAGCTGGAACTGCCGCAAATAGAAAAATGATGATTTGACTATCGAAAAAATCTGCAATTTTCTGCAGGACAAAAAGGAAAGGTAAAGAATGGCTACCTTAACTTTCCCAATGCAGGGCATTTGTCCGTATATCACAGATGTTTTCTGCTGAAAGCGGATGAGCTGCTCGCAAAGGACACAGAAGGGATATCCATGAATATCAAGGACGTTGGAACAAGCGAGATTACGGTATTGATTGCCAATAACAGCGGAGAACGGATAATATTGGCTTTCAGGATATTGCCCATATCCTTCCGGGCGGGGAGAGTGCCAGCGAGATATATAATCTGGATATTTATGGTACACTGGAGCCAGGGATGTACAGGATTGTGGTGGAAATGCTGAGCGCCGAGTTTCTGGTGGGCATGGGAGGATGATGGACTCAGAAGGGGAGTAAAAAAGGAATGTATGTACTGTTTATCTGGTTACAATAGAATGGCCTTTTTATGACGGTTGAGAATTCTTTGAGATTTCTGTGATATAATAAAAAATCTCTGTGGAAGGTGGAAAGTATGAAAAGGAAATTATTGAGAAATGGTGATAAAATAATTCGTGAAGCGATACTAAAAGATATAACGGCAAAAGATTATTCTGTTATTGGTATTACCCTGACCTGTTCACAGGAAACTTTGCGCGAACGTCATAAAAAGCGTGGAGATGCAAATGAATGTTCTTTTTTCTGGCTACATTTAAAACCATATGAAGGCGATTATGTTATCGATACAGATAATAAAAGTGTTCAGCAAATAGTTGATGAAATGAAAATTATTATAGATAGTGGGAGAAATGAATAGTGGAATTTAAAACAAATGATTTAATACTGCGAACTGTGACTGAAAACGACATTAAGGAGATTGCAAGAATGTGGGAATACCCACATGAAACAACGATAGATAAGGCATACGAAGCGTTAAAATACATGGAAGATACTCATAGTAAGAATCGGTAGAAATCAATTTGCCATTTATGTTTAGGCGTTTTTCAAAAGAAAGAACCAAATGTGATGATAGGCTGGTGCGGATTAGACGGAGAAGCCGAAATAGGAAAAACAGTTCTTTTTAATATGATTGATGAAAAATACCGAAATCAAGGTTATGCTACGCAATGCGCTATGGAATTGATAAATTATGTGTTTGAGGAGATGGAATATGACATAATCTATGGAGGATGTGCAAAGAGCAATGTAGAATCATATAGAGTAATGCAAAAGGTAGGAATGGTTCAAAATTCCTTTTATGAAAATGGGGATTATATTTTTTCGATTGATAGAAAAACATTTGCAAATTCCAAAAGATAAACGGGGTGTGGGCACCTAAGCCTGCTGTGACTGCAAAGCCGCGTCAATAATCTTGTCATTCAAAATAGAATAAATTCCTTAAAATCGTTGCGTGAGAATCCCATGACTGTGTTATACTCAAATTGCTTCGAAGCAATACTGACAAGAGGTGAACGAACTATATGAACCACTATATTCTGATCTGGTCTGTGTGCACCTTTGTGGAAAGCCGTGTGCGGGAGGAAATCTTCATGGAAGAACTTGTGCGCCAGACCGGCTTTTCCTTGGCGCATATCCGGGATGTGTTCCGAAAATGCACCGGAAAGCCGTTGTCCCGATATGTGCAGGAGCGCAGGATTGCCAATGCCGCCCAAGAGCTTCTGGACACGGACAGAACAATCCTCGATATCGCCGTAAAATACGGATTCTCCGGAAGAACCGTATTCTCCCGGGCTTTCAAGCGGCATACAGGGTATACGCCTTACCAGTTTCGCGCTGAGGCGCCTGTGCTTGCCCGGGTGAGGCTCTGCGCAGGGGTATACGGCGCGGCGCTTCCGAAGAGATGGGATGATGACAATAACAGCGGAACTACAGAGATAGTCTGCTCAAGAAAAGAAAGTTGCGGAAACAAAATGGAAAAGCGGGATAATGCAATCTTATACGGTGTCCCCAAAGTAGCTTATGGTCAGGACGGATGTACCCCCTTTCCCATGTGCATCCATTCCTGCGCAAAGTATCTTGGGCTGTGTACTGACTATACCCGGGCCATGGCCGAAAGCGGGGCAGCTTTTCGGTTTGCATGGAACGCCGCCTGCTGGGACGGCGGCAATGTGGATGCCATCTTCACTTTTGACGATTCCGTAAAGGTGTTCCGCTGCGGCATGCGGGCCATGGAACGGGGGTTTAAGTTCATGGGCCGCACACAGAAGACGAAAAAGGAAGATTTCATGGACTTTATATGCAGGGAGATCGATGCAGGGAACCCGGTCATCGCTCTGGGCATCATCGGCCCGCCGGAGGCCTGCGTTATAACCGGTTATCAGGACGGCGGCAATGTGCTGATGGGCTGGAATGTATTTCAGGAATATCCGGAATACCAGACATGCGTCCGGTTCGGGAAAAACGGCTATTTTATGACCGGGGACTGGTGGGAGAATCCCGACACAACCGCCCTGATCGCCACCGGCACGGAAAGCCTTCCTCCTCTTACTCCCAGGGAAGTGCTCCAAAATGCAGCGGAGGCTCTGGAGGGGCGCATGTGCGGAACCTATGCCAAAGGCATCATGGCCTATGATGCATGGAAGAACGCTTTGCTGTGTGACCGGGACTTTCCGGACGATGCTGTCTTTTCTCTGCTGGTGGAGCGCATGATGTGCCACGGCGACGCCATGGACTGCCTTTCCGATGGGCGATGGCATGGGGCAAAGTATTTGCGCAGACTGGGAGAACAGTACCCTGCAATGGCTCCCGGCCTGAATGCCGCCGCAGGGGAAATGGAGGGGATAGCGGAAATCATCTGGAAAGAGATGATCCCCGTTCTGGGCAGCTGGGAGCGGGGAGAGGTCCAGATGCGCCGGATGGCCAGAGCAGAAAACCGCCGCTTGTTCGCCGGACAGATTGAGCGGATGAAGGCTCATGATGAGCGGGCGTATGGCTATATCTGTGAATTGCTGGATGATAACAGGTAGCCCTCTGCTGTGGCTGCACTGAACCTATGCAGCGTTATGCAGGGGTGGACCGGCATTGTGATGCACACCGTCTGTCCACAATAAGGGATTCGGATCTGATGGCCGCCATGGATCACGGCCGTTGGTTCCATTACTAGAGCGTGTTTGAAAATTCATTCTCGCCATCTGCCGCGGTAACCGCGTCCCCGCATTTGCGGTATCTTTGGCTCAAATTCAGGTTACATAGCCCGCTATGCGCCCTTCATTTGACCTGAATCTCCCACAAATTGTGACGCACATCTGGCAGAAAGCAATTTTCAAACACGCTCTGGGGAAACGGTAAAAGGGCTGCCGGCAGGCGGGACCGGGGAGAGCCGGAGGGGGATAAGCGGTCATTGTGCAAAATGCCTAATTTTTCCAGGGAAAACGATATTCCGTAAAATATAGGACAAAAAAAGACAGCAGTTATCCACAGCCCTGAAGTCCCAAAAGAGCATAAATTCCACTTATGCACGGAATTATACACATTATCCACAGTAAAAAGGACTTTTCACACATAACAAAGAAACAAAAAATGCAAACGGATGTTTTGTAAAATACTTCTAAAAAACAAGCTTTTTTTATGAAAATATGAACTTATTGTAGACAAATGTAAGACAAAGAGGAGGGAAATCCTCAGTTAAGTTGTTGCAAAAACAGGGGAAGACATGCTATAATGATCATACCATAAATACCCGGGTCAGCCCGGTGTATTTCACCCAGACGGCAGGAAATTCAGCCCGGAGAGTTGCGGAGGCATATTTGCCGGCAGCGGAATCGGTTTCCGGGAGACGGCCTGACGCGTGGGAATATATAACGGAAAGGGATGATGATATGAAATTTATTATCGTAGGCAGAAATTTAGAGGTAACACCCGGACTAAGGTCAGCCGTAGAGGATAAAATCGGCAAGCTGGAAAAATATTTTAATCCTGACACGGAAGTGCATGTGACCTTGAGCGTGGAGAAGGATCGCCAGAAAATAGAGGTGACCATTCCGGTAAAAGGAAATATCATCCGCTCCGAGCAAGTCAGCAACGATATGTATGTCTCCATTGATCTGGTGGAGGAGATTATTGAAAGACAGCTGAAGAAATACAAGACCAAGATTGTGGCAAAGCGTCATGCGTCGGATGATTTTAGCCGGATGTATGTGGAAAACGACTATATGGATGACGAGGAAGTAAAGATCGTCCGCACCAAGAAGTTTGACATTAAGCCCATGTATCCGGAAGATGCCTGTATCCAGATGGAACTGCTGGGACATAATTTCTTTGTGTTTATCAATGCGGAGACGGATCAGGTGAACGTGGTGTACAAGAGAAAGGGAGATACCTACGGACTGATCGAACCTGAAGTATAATATTGGAAGGACGAAAAGGCAGTTTTACCTGCCTGGAAGGCCGCCGTACGTTAAAGGTGCGGTGGCTTTTTTATGTGCAGCAGCGTACACAAGGTGTGACTCCTCGCACCTGGAATTATGCCACAAAAGCGGCGTGCGGGCCGCGCATTTTTCTTCACTGGGAAAAATATCATATGACAACACGGTGGAATGACCCCTTTGGATTTTTCATATATATTCATAATGAAAAGAAATCTGGAGCGGGAGATGGAAAAAAAAGATGGGTTTTTGCGTATTGACTGGCTGAAGAAGGGGATTATGGCAGAATGCGTGCTGGTGGTGGTACTGGCGGCGATAGCCCTGGGAAAGGCAGGGGAATCCGCAGCCAGGGACAGTGCCAGCAGCCATGTTCTTTCCATAGAGAATGATTACATAAAATGGGTGGATTTTACCGTATCTTATGAAGCGCTGTGTAAAGCTTATGAGTGGGATGTGGAGACCCATGGAACGGAACATGAAGTTGACTGGGTGGAGCTTCTGGCATACACGGCGGCGAAAACCGGCGGAGAATTCGGAAAGGATGCCCTGAAGACAATGGAAAAGGCCGCGGAAAAACTTTCGGAAGGCGAAATCACCATGGAAGAACTGGCGGGGGATTTAAAATATTATGGGTATTATAGGGAGGCCTATGACGCGGCCATTGGCGGTCTGGTAGGAGAGTACTGGGAAGAAACCCCGGATGCAGGAGGAAATCCTTCAGAAGAAAACCGGGGAGAGACGGTGGATGGAGGAAGCGCTCCGTCTGAGGAGAACCGGGAAATAGAGCAGATACGGGAGGGGACAGAGACTGCCGGAAAACAAAAGGGAATAGGCCGGACAGAAACAGACAGTATTTCGGCAGGAGACGCACAGGCAGGAAATCCGGATATCGGGGAAAGAGATGGATGCATCAAAAAATATGGACTGAAGGGATACTTTCCTCTGGCCCGGGGCTTTGATTACACACATTACGATGATTTCGGCGCCGGAAGGAGCTATGGGTACAAAAGGAAGCATCTGGGACATGATATGATGGGCCTGGTGGGAACACCCATTATAGCGGTGGAATCCGGTGTGGTAGAGGCTCTTGGCTGGAACCAGTACGGCGGCTGGCGCATTGGCATCCGGAGTTTTGATGGGAAGAGATATTATTACTATGCGCATCTGCGGCAGAACTATCCCTATGCGGAAGGCCTGGAGGAGGGCAGTGTGGTGACGGCCGGGGATGTGATTGGGTATATGGGGCATACCGGCTACAGCACTACGGAGAATGTGAATAATATCAAGGTCGTGCATCTGCACTGGGGGCTGCAGCTGATTTTTGATGAGTCGCAGAAGGAAGGAAACAACGAGATCTGGATTGATGTGTATCCACTGACCAGGTTCCTGGCCAAGCATACCCAGGCGGCGGTGAAAGTGGAGGGGACCAAGGAGTGGAGGAGGACGAATCAGATTATGGACCCGGCGGTGGAGGCGTATGAGGCGGGGAATTCAGAAAAGTCGAAAACACCGGCGAGAGAGGATTTTTTAGAGAATAACCATATAGTAGGAAATGAACCGGAGCAATAGTCAGGGCTGGTTATATGATTTGTGGAACTGTTAAATCTATCGACAGTTCCACAAACAAAATCTGGGCAAGTCAAGAAAGGCAGGAGCGATTTTGCCCTTATATGCCGGGAACAAAAGGTTTTAAAAGATATGCGTGTTTATTGCAGCGCTTTTTCCAATGTGTTATACTGAATGGGAGCAAATCTTATCCTTTTTTGCATCTACAAAAAGATGATTGACAAATCCTTGGTCAAGCTGTTATAAGGATTGTCCTTTGAGGTTTCAGCCTGCTCTGCTTTTTGACAGGTATGGGAAGTTTCTGGCGGAACTGTTTGGAACAGATAGTATCTTTGCCGGAAATAACGGCATAGGTTATCTCAATCGCTATTATATGTATGGAAATAACTATACATGTATTTTTACCGTGGCAGTGGGGAATATTCCAACCAAAGAAGACACGTAGAATCTTTTGGATGATTGCGTAATATAGAATACCTACAATCGCTATTTTGCCCGGAAAAAGATGTTTAAAATCATTCAGATTGCATGTGGAATGAAGTTCTCCAACTGGATTTTATCCTTACAATTTTATATTCACAAAGTTGGAGGAAGGCCATACAAAACGAATTTAAGATGAGAACGGAAGTATATATAGTAGATTAACCTTTTGGAGAGAGACCGGGCAACACGTTTCTCTTTTAAGGTATGGTGGGTGTATCAAATAATGTGTAGATTTGAGGGAAGGAGAGAAGCATATATGTCAGAAAAAAGACTGAATAATACAATATTCTTAATGTATTTAGTGACGACGAATTATTGTAGAGAGCATAATATTTCTGCAGATGATTTTCTGAAGCTGGATAAAAAATATGAAATATTGAATTACGTTGCAGAATGCCCTGATATATTTGACAGCCTGACAGGCAGTGAAATGGTGAGGGAGGTGGAACAATATGTGGCGCAGCCTTAGGACGATCTTATACCATGGAACAGCATCGGAAATACAGCAAGTGGATGTAAAGCTTGGGCGGGAAAGGAAAGATTTTGGAAAAGGCTTCTATATCGCAGTCTCAAAAGGCCAGGCAATTGGTATGATGCTTTAGAGTGGCTTGATTTTGTTTCAATGTGCAGAGAAAAAGGAGGCATGCCCCATGCCTATGATATGGTAGTTGGTCCTACCGCAGATGATGACACCGCATTTTGTCTGAAAGCATACTGGGATGGTCTATATGGTAAGGTTGGTACAGATGCCGCTAAGGGGGTATTGCTTAATAAACTGGAAACAGAGAATCTTGGAATACAATATTATATAGGAAAACAGGAAGTGGCTGATCGGTTTATAGTAAATATAAAAACAATTGAGTGGAGATCAATCGATGGATGTGAGCAGAATCGAAACGACAACGGGCATGTGTGTTGTGGCATTAACAAAGAATTTGATGAAAAAACAGAATATAGATTATGAGTCAGCTTACAAAAAACTGTTGACTTTGGAGCTTTACAAACTTTTGCTGGATTCAGAAACAAGGCTTTTTCTGGAAACCAATGAATATTTGTGTGAGGCATGTGATAAGGAGCTGGAAAAAGGGACAGACGCTTTGTATGAGTTTATTAACAGCTAAGTGTTGACAATGACATAATATTTTTAATGATTAAAAAAGCGCTGTAACAGAGTTCAAAAACAGATTGATAATGGCGTGTCTGAAAATAGCGTACATGAAAATTTATGAAGACGCAGGATAAAGTAGATTTGGGAGAACTATGGACAAAGGCAAAATATCAATTTGGATGAGATATTGAAACACTCGGATTTGGTGAAAATTATAGGAAAAGTGAAGTTTTATTCTGTGAAATATTTCCGATATAAAAAGCAGACGAAAAGGGAAAAGAAGAACATATATGCCACAAATCTTAAAAAAATCAGGATTTGTGGCATTGGATTACAGATGATCCGGAACTCTTGCGTTATGTATCCCATTGGAGATATATCCGGTAGTAAGTCAGGGATTTTGGACATTATAGGCTTATTTTTATGATATGTTAAACGTAATGAATCAAGAGGGAACTATTGTATTTAAACTTGGTTAGAGGAATCCTATGGAGTGGTCCACGGAATTGTGGCATAGGGAAGGAGACAGAACAGAATGAAAAGATATATTTTCAGAGCGATCATAGCGGCGATGACAGGTATTTTTCTTTTGCTATCTTTTGTTTCATGTGGCAAGGCTGGTTATCAGTATAACAACCTGATTTCTGAGGAGGACATGACGGAGCTTTCGGAAATAATGGTTTCTGCCGGGATACCAGATTTGGATGCAGGGGCGGTATTGGAATATGTCAATATTCATTCCAACAGCGATTTTGCGAAAGAATCTTTAGCGGGTGGCTGGCAGCAGACTGCAAAAAGTTATCAGAAGATTTATGATTATACGGACGCCCTCACTAAATATACGAAGCGGGGATTTGAAGATATAAATTGTCGGCAGG
>OFGQ01000586.1_pt1 | contig 28874 bp, 32 predicted proteins | sample 1521791 | NCBI WGS metagenome assembly OFGQ01 (sample SAMEA3504116, study PRJEB24116) | mouse gut metagenome | biome: mouse gut; feature: mouse-associated habitat; material: faeces | place: Denmark | collected 2011 | reverse complement strand
TCTTCTTGCAAAAGAAGAAAAAGAAGCAAAAAGAAGAATGACAAAAGATTTCAATGACACAGCAAATTTAAGAGAAAAATCTGTGTGGTTTGGCCACTCCCCGTTTTACAGGGAGGGCATATGCAGAAGCGCGTATGGTTACAGTATTTGTTCTGACTGGCAAATTATGAGCCGCCCCTGCGCCAATAAAAGAAAAGGCCCGGAGCCGTTTTTACTGCTCCGGGCCTTTGTCCGTTCCCCAGGGTTAAAGGATAAGGGCAGCGGTATTTTTACCGCCGCCCCTTTTCCACGTGTCACGGGAAGATGAAAATTTCCTCAATGGGGGCTTCCACCGCTCTGGAAATGTCAATCGCTAGCTTCAGGGAGGGATTATACTGCGCCTTTTCCAGCCGCATAATGGTTTCCCTCCGCACCCCTACCCGCTCCGCCAGCTGTTCCTGTGTCAGGTTTTTCAGCTGCCGGTATTTTTTTAGCCTGCACGCAAATTCCGCCATCCCTTATTCCTCGCCTTCCTCTATCCGGTCATCGTGGTCGTAGCGGTATAGCAGATATTCGGGGAGGAAAATACCCAAAGCTAAGGTAAGGGAAAGCACGATGATGGTGGCGATGAGGGTGTATTCCAGGCTGCCCAGCAGCTTCCCCTGGCAGAGGATGAGCAGTGCCAGCAGAGTGATGGAAAAGGTGGTTCTGTAGGTGATTAGCTGGGCGCGGGCGGCGTTTTCCCGGAACCGCTCGTCCATCAAGGTGCCGGACATTTTCCCCTCGTAGAAAAAGCCAAAGAAACCGAAGAATAGGAAAAACAGGAAGGGGGAAACGTCGCCGGTGGCCGGATAGGCCCAAAAGCCGGCAAAGCCTAAAAATCCCAGCAGCCCCAAAAAGCCCAGTCTGGGGTGAACCCGCCGGCTCCGGTTTGTCCTTGTGGTATCCCGCTTGTTTTTTCGGATGCTCCTCACAAGCAGAAAGCACAGGGCAAGGGCGTAGAGGCCGAAGAGGGAGACGGACAGAAGCATGGGCAGGTCCTGGGGGATGAAGGAATAACTGCCAAAGTCCATAGGGACCACCAGGCGGGAATCGTTAAAGGTGACGGCATACCAAGTGGAGAGCACCATAGCCGCGATACAGAAAATCCCGCAGCCGGCCCAGAGTTTTACCTTGTTCTTTTTCATAGGGAGCCTCCTGTTAGTGAGATATATTTATCTCTTGATAGGATAAATATATCACTTCAAGCTTAGGATGTCAAGAGAGAAATGAGAAATATTTGTCTCCCATTTGACAATTTAGATGCTGCCTGGAACCCCAAGCAGCCATTAAGATTCTGCACAAAAAGTAAGCCCCCTCTTTTGAGGGGGGGCGGGTAGGGTGTGCCTTGGCGGCTACGCCATGGTGTTTCTTGACACTTTAGATGCTTTGCAGTACTAGTTAATGGCAGCTGCTTTCGCCTAAGCGGGGGAAAAAGTGTGAAAAGGCTGCCTCCAGCCCTAACGGCCCGCTTTGCGTCCCTTCGGGCATGTCTGCTACGCAGAAGAGGCGTTTCGGAGCGCAACCGAGCGAAGCGAGGCTCTTAGCGCGGAGATGGATCCGGAGGGCCCCTCTTTTCCCGTAGAGGGAGCACGAAGCGACCAGATAACCCCGCAGCAGCGGGCAACCAATACATCCTTATCGACCGCCCACCCTCTCTGGGGCTGCTGACCGTCAACGCTCTGACCGCCTGCGACCGTGTGCTTATCACCACCACCCCGCAGTTTTTCTCCACCAAGGGCTTGGAGCTGCTGATCGACTCTATCCGATCGTTTAATTCGCCTGATCCACCTGTGTCCCGAACTCCTGGAACTGGTGGACGATGCCAAGCTCCCCGTCTATGTGGCAGTCCCCATCACCTACCTGCCAGCAGATACCCAGTTGCTCCTCTATCACCGAATCACTCAGGGAGACTGCAAGGTAGATATTGAAAAGGCAGAGCTGCTCAAAGCAAAGCACAGATCCGGTGAACTCACCGAGGAGGTGGTGGACGACATTCTGTCCGGCCAGCTGCTTCCATTCAAGACGCCAAAGCGGACGGCGGTTAAGATAAAGCCTGTTGTTCTGAAGAAGTATTTCAAAAAGGGGGAATCCGCAAAGGAAATCGAAGCAGTTATCTCAGTTGCCTTGGAGTTCTATTTTGCAAACGCCAAAGAAGAGGAACAGACAAGTAAAGAAGGTTTTTCTGATGAATGATCTGGAAGCTCAATTTTTGGGGGTCTATCGTGTGAAAGATATTCAGAAGATTCTACAAATCGGGCAGGTAGCTGCCTATCGGCTCATTCACAGTGGGGAATTTCCGGTTATCGCTGTTGGTCGCAGCTACCGGATTCCGCAAAAGGAGTTCCATGAGTGGCTCCATCGAAATCGCAGCCCGGTTAAATACAGCGGGCAGGGGCATACCACAGTAGCTTTCCCTGCGTCTGAGATTGATCCATTCTGTCTCCTCTCCAGAATAAAGAACGGAGATATTCGCACATAAAATACCTCTGGGATAACGGCCGATCCCTCCCCATAAGCAAAAGCACTTGACCCCTTTCGGGGCCAGGTGCTTTTCTCTATCCAAACTGTTTAGCTTTTGCAATCAGAATTTTCCCGATATTGCCAGTGCCCGTCTATATGGCACTTAGTGAGCTTTCCATCCTCCATCAGTCCCGCCAGTATCCGATTCGCCGTTGCCGGAGAAACGCCGCACAATACCCGAACATCGGCATTCCGAATGAATGTATGCGTCTGCAAAAACTGCTGGATCTGCCGCCAGCGTACGGCAGATTTATCCGCTTTCCCATCGCTCACAGTATCGTTTGCACTGATTGCCTCCATAAGCGCGGCCTTGATGGCGGACAGCATAAATTCGATGAATACCGTGGATTCGCCCATATCGTTGCTGGCGTTGATGGTGTCGTAGTATTCCTGCTGGTGGTCGTGAATGATGGATTCCACCGGCAGCCAAGCAAATGCTGGATCATATTTCGAGAGCAGCAGCGTGTGCCAGAGGCGGCCAATGCGTCCGTTGCCATCGGCAAAGGGATGGATCAATTCCAACTCATAGTGGAATACGCAGCTTCGGATCAGCATATGCAAATCGCTATTCTTCGTCCAGTCCAGCAATTCCATAACCAGACCCGGAACATACTGCGGCAGCGTACCAAAATGCAGGATGTGTCCCCCTTGACCTACCACACCGACAGGACGGGTACGGAATACCCCAGACTCCTCTACCAGTCCACGGGTCATAATACCGTGGGCCATGAGCAGGTCGTCCACAGAGTACGGGTCCAGTTCATCCAGCCGTTCATAGATTTCGTAGGCGTTTTTGACTTCCGCAATATCTTTGGGCGGCGCCAAAACACGCTTGCCATTTAGAACCGCGGTGACCTGTTCAAGACTCAGGGTATTCTGCTCAATGGCAAGAGAACCGTGGATCGTGCGGATGCGGTTGGTGCGGCGCAGGTTCGGGTTACTGGAAAGATGGCCGTAAGCGGAAAGCCGGCCGGTCAGTTCAGAAATTTCCGCAACCTCATCAATGATTTTATTTGTGATTTGAAAGGGGGGCTGTTTCCTGTTCATGTGTACCTCGCAGCGCAGTTTTGTGACTTCATTATAGCATACATCGCTCATTTCATCAATCAAAAATTTTGATCGCATGAGCGATGCAAAAGATTTAGGAGGCTGTCAACATGAAAGAAAAAAATCCCTGGCTGGCCCCCAGCTGCGCCAGCTTAGAGCCCCGGCTCTACCAGATCGGGATGACGGAGTTTTCCGGGGAGCCGGAGGAACTGAATATCGCAGTCCTGGCCGGCTGCCTTGCGGGAGAACTGTATAACCGCGCTTCTCCCCGTCCGACCGTTGCCAGGAAAATCGCCTGGGAACTGAAAAAGCTGCTGAGCCAGAAGAAAACGGAGAAGGCCGCTCTCTATCTGCTGCTCCGATACCGGATGACCGGGCTGGACATTCCCGACCTGCTGCTCTGGGCGATGGCAAACCGGGAGGTCTCCCGTCCGTTTTTAGGCCACTTTCTGAACCAGTACCGGGAGCTGGTGAAGGGCGGGGCAGGACAGTGAAAAAGATATACCTCTACAAACCGCCAAGAGAGGAGGCCCCCTTCCTGCGATTCCTCGCTGGGACAGAGCCCAAAATGCGAAAGAAGCTGCAATATGGCCTGCGCTGCCTGGCCTGTTTCCCGGAATACATGACCGAGCCCCATGTCAAGCACTTTTCCATCGAGCGGTATAACCGGCTGTATGAGTACCGGGAGCGCATCCGCATTCTGGTGCGGGTGATCGGTTCCCCAGCCGTTCTCAAGGATGTCCGTATGGTGCATGAGGACAACCAGCACCTGATGATCAAGACCTTTGAGGTCCCGCCGGACTTCGATCTGGCAGGACTTACCGAGGCGGATTTTAAGAAAAACGGCTATTCCTACAAGATGAGCTATCTCCTTCAGGTATCCGAAAATTACTCCCACGAAAGCAAGCTGGCCAGCCAGACCGTCACCATCACCCACAAGGAGAAGGATGAGGCGGTGGCAAAGCTGGCCCCGCTGCTGGATTATTCCGAAGGGGGATTTTCCGGGCAGCTCACCCTGAACCTGGATTCCATTTTCACCGAGTCCTCCAATCAGAGCAGCTACACCTACCGCCTCACCGAAACCAGGGAATATACCGGCTATGAGCGCAACGATACCTACGGCGTTCCCAAGACAGTGAATAAGAGTGGCGCAACTCTCCAACTGGTGGATATGTCCTGGACCCCTATGGGGGATGGCCGGTACAACGCCGCCTATTTCGGGGGCCGGTACAATGTGGTCCAGCGGCTGCGGCTCAACTACTACGACCCCATCATCGATCTGACCCATACCAGCCTGGACAGCCGGGAGTATCTGGTGGTGATCGACCGCTGGCCTCCAAGCGGCTGGCCGGGCAGTCGGTACGGATCATCTGCGCCGACGGGACGGTAAAGGAGCATTATCTGGAGGGGAGCGCCTACGGCTGCAAGCTGCGGCTGGATTCCGAGGAATTTCACGGCGAGTTCCGGGAAACCGCCGCTCAGGCATAAAATCAAACGGAAAAGAGGTAGAGAAAATGAAAAGATTTTCGGTTCTTTTTCTTGCCGCGCTGTTGATGGCGACCTTTGCCGCCTGCGGTGAGAAGGAAACAGACCCCGCCCAGCTCAGCACCCCGCAGTATGAGGCGTCCTCCGACAGTCTGCCGGAGTTTTCCCCGGAGGAGGGTGGTGTGCATACTGCCGAGAATGGTGTCTTGGTGGTTCGCCCGGAAGGGCTGTCCACGGAACAGGACAAGTCCGAGACCCCCGATACTGTCTGGGAGCAGGACGCCGTGGCCACCTACAACGCCTTCACCCTGCCGGAAAAGGCTATGCTGGATGAAGAAAACGGCAGCATCGGCATCCTTTCCATCCCCGCCCTTGGGCTTAGCGTCAATGTTTATGAGGCGGAGGATGAGATGGAGGCCATGAGTCGGGGTGTCGCCCACTTCAAAAGCACCAGCGCTTACGATGGGAATGTGGGGCTTTCGGCCCACAATATCAACTTTGACGGGACAGACGGGTATTTCAAAAACCTGCACACCCTGAAAACCGGCGATACGGTGAGCTACAAGACCGCCCTGGGGGAACGGGAGTACGAAGTTTCTTTGGTAAAAACCATCAGCGAAACCGACTGGAGCTACCTTTCCCGCAGCACCGAAAACCGCCTTACCATGGTCACCTGCATCAGCGGAAAACCCACCCAAAGGGTGCTGGTCCAGGCGGTTCATAAGAAAAACGAATAGTTTTTCAATGAGACGGGGCGGCGCGAAGCGACGCCAGCACGCGAAGCGTGCGTACCACCGACTTAGAGTCGGTGGTTAGTATCAGAAATAAGGAAAAAAGCCTGTATTTATGCGGCTCCGTAGGAAAAAAGAAGTTAAAAAAATTTCTTGCCAGCCGCCCAAACACAGGCTATAATGGGGCTACGGAAAGACCTTCCAGCCGGGCCCGGTGAAAGCTGCCGAATCCGTTTACAGCACACATGACAAGGAGGTATTTTGTTATGAAAAAGGTTCTCTCTGTTTTTTCCGCCTTGCTGTCCCTGTGCCTGTTGGCGATGCCGGCCTTTGCCGCAGATAACGACCCGGAGATCTTCTCTTTTAAGGTCGTTTATGTTGGAGAAGCGGATCGCCCCAGCACCCCGGCGCCAAGCCATAGGGATGAGGATTCTCCTGTATTCTCGGTGGAGGAATCTCCCGAATCTCCGGCAGTTTCTGAAAGTCCTGAAGCCCCCGCAAGCCCTATCCCGGAGGAGGATAAACAGCCCGACTGGATCAGCGGTTACCTCCGCACCCCCGGCGGCTTTGAATACCCGGAGATCGATGCCGAAGCCTTTGCGGATGAGATCTTCCGCCTTGCTAACGAGGAACGGGTCAAGGCCAGTCTGCCGGAGGTGGAACGGCGGGAGGATGTCTCCCCGGTGACGGTGATCCGTGCCCAGGAGCTTTCGGAGCTTTTCTCCCACACCCGACCCAACGGCGAGGGATATATGAGCCTCATGGACGAGTACGGCATCCAGTACCGGTGGGCCGGTGAAAACGGGGCCAAGGTCCCAGCCACCTCCGGCCCCAGCGGGATGATGAACGGATGGATGAACTCGGAAGGCCACAGGAACAATATCCTGAACCCCAGGCATACCGGCCTGGAGATCAGCGTCTACCAGGTGGGCCAGATGGTCTATTGCAGCCAGATGTTTGTTTATTAGGGATTGACAATATAACGAATTAGTTATATTATATTAGAGGGAGGGTGTTATGTTTGATGTAGAGATTTATGAAAACGCTGCTGGCCGGTCAGAAATTGCGGAATGGCTGGAAGAATTGAACCGAAAAGCCCATACCAGCAAAGAAAGCCGGGTCAGATTGAAAAAAATCGCAGAGTATATCGAGCTGCTGAAAACCTATGGCACACAGGTTGGAGCGCCGGCAATCAAGCATATTACAGGCAGTGACCTTTGGGAACTGCGGCCTACACAAGACCGGATAATGTTTGCTTACTGTGGAGAGATAATAAATTTATCCTGCTCAGTCATTTTGTAAAAAAGACGCAGAAAACTCCGGCCCGTGAGATAGAAAAGGCAGAGCGATTACTGGCTGATTTTTTGGAAAGGAGTGGTTGATATGGCCGCCACACGAAAATGGGATGATTTATACCGCAATATGGACGCCTTATCCGATGAAGATCGGGATGAAATTGCCCTCAAAGTGGCAATCGTAGGTGAAGTGCTTGCGGCCCGCAAATCTGCGGGACTTACACAGGCAGAGCTTGAAAAAGCAACCGGTGTAAAGCAGGCCATGATCGCCCGTCTCGAAAACAACGGTATGGACCCCCAGCTCACCACCATTCTAAAAATCCTCCGCCCCTTGGGAAAGACCCTGGCGGTAGTGCCGCTGCCCGCTGATTCCGGCGGCGGACAAAGGATCACCCCATAAAATCCCCCACAACTTCATAAAGCAGCCGTTGCCCAGCGCAGCGGCTTTCTTTATCCCCCGGAGCCCTTTCTCCTCGCGCATGGAAAGCCGCCAAACTGAGCAGCGGTATTTTTATGCCCAGAATAGAAAGGAGCCCATAATGAACCGATTTTTCCACAGGACAAAACGGGCCTGCGCCTTACTTTTGGCGGTTATCACCCTGGCAAGCTTCGCAGTCCCCGCCTCCGCCTTCGATGATCTCTCGGAGGTGGTGAATGTCATCGATTACGGGACCACCGAGACCCCGGAAACGCCCCCCGCAGATATTTCCGAAGCGCCGGAAGAGGAGCCGGATACCGACCTTTCGACACCCCAGCAGCCAGATACGGATTCCGAGGAGGAAGCAGACCCTCCTGGCCCCTCTGCCGATACCGCAGAGCCTCCGGTGAAGGATACCGGGGAAGTACCGGAACTCGACCAGGGGGAAGAACTTCCGGCAGATCCCGACCAGGCCCTTCCCAACGAACCCACCGTTGGAATGTCCGGCCTTGATCCCCCGGATGGCTTTTCCTTTGAGTTTGTCCGTGACAGTGGCAGCGGCACAGGCCGCAGGATGGCAAGGGCCAGTTCCACCTCCACCATGTACATGGAGAAGCTGCCCGGCCTGACCCATTATTTCCCCTTCAACAGCACCACCATCTATAACGCCTACAAGTTCTACACAGCGGATGGCCAGACCGCTTTTTGTGTGGAACCGGCCAGATTCAACAGCACCAACGGAACAGTCGTCACCGGCAGTCTCAGTTACAGCGCCCTGAGCAGCAAGCAGCAGGCGGAGATCGCTAAGGCCATCGCTGCCTGCGGCGGCCACTCCAACAATGAGCGGTATTTTGCCACCCAGGCCATCATCTGGGAAATCGCTATGGGACAATCCCCCCGTTCCGGCAGCGTCTATAAGGCGGTTATTACCCCTAACGCCGGAAAGCTGGGCAGCTACTACGAGGAAATTCGTTCGGAAATGGAGTCCAGCGGTGAAATCCCCAGCTTTATGAACCCCAACCCCAACGACCCTGCTATCCACAAGATGGAGGAGAGCGGCGGCAGCTGGAGCATCGACCTTACAAATACCAATTCCAAGGTGACCCTCAGCGCCTCGGATTTCACCAGCCGGGCTCCGTTCAATTTTTCGGTCAGGGGAAACACTCTAACAGTCACCTCCAGCAGCGAACCGGACAACGATTCTTTTGTGGAGTGGCATGGCGGCGGGGAAGGTTCCGGCCTTATCTTCTGGAACAGCAGCCAGCAGACCAAAGCCTCGGCCAGCCCGACCCAGGGTATCCCTGCCGATGGCTATATGGCCTTTTCCAGCGACTTCATTCCCCCTCCGCCCGACACTCCGGAAACACCCAAGGACGACCCTGCCTTGGGATACCTCACTATCGTGAAATACGATGGAGATACCAATCGCCCCCTGGACGGGGCCATCTTCAAGGTGGAGTGCGATGGATACATCAATGATGCGGTGGAGGTCCCCTACGGCGGTAAAACCATCGTCATCCCCATCCCGGAGGGCCAGACCCAGGTAGATGTCACCGTCACCGAGGTAACCGCCCCCTCCGGCTATGTGATGGACAGCACGCCGAAAACCGTCACGGTCACAGCCAACGAGACGGTCAACATCGTGGAAGTAGGCTTTGTCAACTACCCCGAAGCCTGCTCCCTGGAAATCTATGAGCATGAAACCGGTAACAAAGGCGTGGCGCTGGAGGGCGCATCCTTCCGCATCCGCTACGCTGACCCCAATGTGAGTGCCCAGACCTGGACCCAGACCACCGGCGCGGACGGCCGCACCGTCTTTTCCGGCCTCATCCCCGGTGAATACCGGGTAGAGGAGCAGTCTCCGCCTCAGTATTACCTGCCCACCGATGTGGTCCACAATGTCAGCGTGTTCGAGGGCAACACCGAAGCGGTGGAGGTGGTCTTTGAAAACGAGCCCTGGAGCGGCCTCACCATCAAAAAGGTGGATTCCACCAACGACAAAGGCTTGCAGGGCGCTGTGTTCAAGCTCTACCGGGGCAGCCACGAGGACCCCTGGCCTTCTTGGGGGACTTTGAAAGCAACGAGAACGGCATCGTTGTGGTGCCCAAGCTTCAGTCCGGCCAGTATTACACCATCGTGGAGGCTCAGCCGCCCTACGGGTATCTTTTGTCGGAAAACAATGTCCAGACCGTCATGGTGCGGCCTGACGCGGTGGAGAACAATGTCACCGTCATTTTCCAGAACAAGCCCAAGCCGAAGCTGCTCATTGAGAAGATCGACGAGGTGGCCGGCAAGAAGCTGGAGGGCGCGGTGTTCCGCCTGTCCCTCAAAGATAGCGCCGAGTACAAGGAGTTTACCACCGGCGCGGATGGTACCGTCCTCATTGAGAATCTGGAGGAGGACTGGTACACCGTCCAGGAGATCCGCAGCCCCACCAACTACATCCTGGACGACCAGATCCGCAACATCCAGACCAAGGCCGGGGAAACTACCATCCTCCGCATCAACAACCACCGGATGCCCGACCTCACCATCCGCAAGGTAGATGAGCAGAGCGGCAAAGGGATTCCCGGCGTCACCCTGCGGGTCACCAAGGAGGGGGCCAAGGAATACCAGGATGTCACCACCGGGCTGGACGGCGTTTTTGTTTTGGAGAATGTCACCCCCGGCTGGTATATCATCACCGAGCAGCGCACCCCGGAGACCCATATCCTGGACCAGACGCCCCATTACATTGAGGTCAAGGCCGACCAGGATACCGAAATTGTCATTAAAAACAAGGCCAAGCCCTCCCTGCGGATCATCAAGACCGACGCTGTGACCAAACAGCCCATGCAGGGCGTTACCTTTGAAATCAGCGTCAAGCAGGGGGCGACTTTGGGGAAATATCGTACCGACGCCAATGGAGAGATTTTCCTCCCCAACATTGAGCCGAACCTTTATGTCATCCGTGAGACAAAGACCTTAGACGGCTATCTCATGGATACCCAGACGAAGGAAGCCCTGGTGGAATGGGGCAAGACCACCGAAATCGAGTTTACCAACACCCCCAAAAACCCGCTGCTCATCTACAAGGTGGATTTCCATACCGGCGAGCCGCTGGCAGGGGCCACCTTCCTGGTGGAGAAGGTCAGCGGGGAGCATGTGGGCGAGTACATCACCGACCGCAACGGCTATGCCACCGTCAGCGGCATTGGGCCCGGCTTCTATGTGGTGAAGGAGGTAAAACCGCCCCTGAATTACATTCTGGACGAGACCCCGAAAACGGTGGAGCTGAAATATGATGAGCCCGCCATCGTCCAGTTTGAGGACAAGGCCATGTCGGGGCTGCACATCAAGAAAATCGACAGCCTGACCAAAGAGCCCATGGAGGGAGTTTCCTTCCGGGTATCGGAAAAGGACGGGCGCACCATTGGGGAATTTAAGACCGACGCCCAGGGCTCCATTCTGATCGAGAACCTCCAACCAGGCTGGTACACCATCCGGGAAACCGATACTCTAGAGGGCTACATCCTGGACGAAACGCCCCGCGATGTGGAGTTTGTCTGGGGGCAGCTCATTACCGTGGAGTTCACCAACGACCGCAAGGCGGAGCTGCTGGTGAAGAAGGTGGACGCCGATACCGGAGAACCTCTGGCAAACGCCAAGTTCCGCCGAGGTCAAGGCCAATGTGCCCACCCTCGTGGAGTTCCCCAATAAGCAGATACCCGGCCTGCGGGTGGAGAAGGTAGACAAAGTGACCGGCCTGCCGGTAGGCGGCGCCAAGTTCAAGGTGGTGCGGGCCAACGGTGAAGTGATTGGCGAATTTACCACCAACACCGCCGGTTTCTTTATGGTCACCGACATCGACCTGAACCACCAGTCGGTGACGGTCTACGAGACCCAGGCCGCCAAGGGCTACATTCACGACCCCACCCCCCAGACAGTGGAGCTTATCCCCAACAAAACCACCGTCCTTCAGTTTGCGGACCAGCCTCTGATGGGGCTGCAAATCAAGAAGGTAGACGATGTGACCGGCAAACCTATGGCCGGCGTTTCCTTCAAGCTCAGCGAGCTGGACGGCCGGACCATCGGCAGCTACACCACCGATGATGCGGGGCTTATCTTTGTCCCCAACCTCACCGCCGGTTCCTGGGTCGTGGTGGAGGAAACCAAGACCCTCCCCGGCTACCGCCTGGACAGCACGCCCCGGAATGTGGAGATCAAGGGGGACAGGCTGAACACCCTGGAATACCGCAACCAGCCTTACCCCAATCTCCTTATCAAGAAGATGGACGCCGAAACCGGAAAGATGCTGGAGGGCGTGAAGTTCAAGCTCTTTGACAAGCTGAACCGGGAGCTGGGGACCTTCACCACCAACCAGCTGGGACAGATCCATCTCACCGGCATGGAGGCGGGGACCTACTACCTGCGGGAAACCAAGGCTCTGCCCGGCTATGTGCTGGACAGCACCGTGCGGGAAGTTTCTCTCTACTGGGGGAAGACCACCACGGTGGAGCTGAAAAACACTCCCATGGGGACCCTGCGGGTGAAGAAAATCGACGCTATCACCAAAAAACCCATCTACGGCGTCACCTTCAATCTGTACGATTTGAAGAATAACCTGCTGGGCGAATACACCACCAACGATGCGGGGATCATCGAGTTCCCCAAGGAAATTCAGGCGGGAAAATATCTGCTCAAAGAGGTCAAAGCCGCCCCCAACTATGTGCTGGACGACATCCCCAAGACCATTGAGGTCAAGTCTGGGGAAACCACGGAAATTATCGTGGAGAACCAGCCGGTTATGGGGAAAATCCAGATCGTCAAAAAGTCGGCGGAGTACAACGATGTTTCCAAGCTGCCCGCCGGTTCCTTCCTGGAGGGCGCGGTCTTTGAAATCTTCAACAGCAAAAACGAAGTAGTAGACCGTATCACCACCGACAAACGGGGTATCGCCAATTCCAAGGACCTTCCCGCCGGGGAAGTCTTTGGTATCCGGGAGATCACCGCGCCGGACCTCTACCTTATCAATTCCCAGGTGCTGTATGCCGAGGTGAAAAAGCCGGACGACCTGATCCGCTTTGAGATTCTGGACGCCAACGAGGAGATCTCGGTAAGTGTGCAGAAGTACGGCAATATTGAGGCCATGCCGGGGGACATCATCCGGTACGACTTTGAAAAAATCGGCAATACCTCCACCGTTCCCCTGGACAACTTCTACTGGCGGGATACCATCCCCACCGACGCGGTGCGGATCGAGAAGATCTACACCGGCACCTGGAGCGAGCATCTCCACTACGAGGTGCTTTATAAGACCAACAAAAAGGGCTGGCGCACCTTGGACAAACCATACAGCAACGCCGCCGACCTTCTGGATTGCAGCCGGGAGGCCCTGCATCTGGGAGCGGACGAGGCCATTGCCGAAATCAAATTTGAATTTGGCACGGTGCAGGCCGGATTCCACCAGGTGGAGGCTCCCTACATTCTCTGCCAGGTGAACGGCGATCTGCCCAACGAGTACCGCTTCACCAATAAGACCGATGTAGGCGGCCAGCGCGGGGATGAATGGGTCATCGCAAAGGACCAGTGGACCACTATCATCTACGCGAAGCCCAGAGGCAAGCTGCCCAAGACCGGTTTCTAAAAAACTTTTTCCTACCAAGTCAAAGGCCATCCCTGCTCCTGTAACAAGGGGCAGGGGTGGCAATCTTTTATCCTTTTTTCAGGAGGTCATCTATGTGCACACTGTTCCGGCAAATTTCCTGCAAAATTTCCATCGGCTTTATGAGCATTGGTCCCAAGCTGGGCCGGTATTACACGGCGGCGATGGTGGTGTACCTGATGGCGGCGGCCTGTACCGTATCGCCGTGGGCTGGGCCCTGCTCATCGGCAACCTGGTGTTCCAGGCCATGCGCTCGATGGCCGCCGGCCTGGGCTTCGAGGGGGTGGACCCGGTAGCCCTGGGGACCCGCACCTTCGTTTTCGCCTTTCTCCTGCTGGCCAGCCGGCAGATCTGCGCCATCGGGCTGAACTTCACCAGCGCCATCATGGACCTGTTTCAAGTCCCGGATGCGGTGGAGATCATCACCCCGGATGAAAACGCCTTCGGCATCGACTCCTCCTGGCTGCTGGCCATGATCGTGGGGCTGATCCTCATTTTCCAGGTGATAAAATTCTTCTTTGAGATCGGGGAGCGGTATGTGGTCACAGTGATTTTGGTCGTATTGGCCCCCCTTGCCTTTGGCATGGGCGGGAGCAAGAACACAGAGGATATTTTCAAGGGGTGGTGCAGAATGTTCGGCAGTATGTGCGTGATGATGCTGATGAATGTCATTTTCCTGAAGCTGCTCCTCTCCACCATGAGCACGGTGCCCAGCGGCCTGGGGATCTTCCCCTGGCTGATTTTTGTAACGGCCATTGTCCGGGTGGGCAGGAAGATCGATGATATTGTCTGCCGGATAGGGCTGAACCCCGCCCACACGGGAAGCCCCCTGGGGCATGGCTTTATGGCCCTTCCCACCATGATGGCAAACCACGCCGCCCGCACCGTGATACAGACGGTGGCCGCCAACCGCACAGGGGGAGGGAAAACGCCCTCCTCCGGCAATCGGAGCAGCAACCGGCCCGGCAGCGGCTCTGCGTCTCCGGGGCCGAATTCGCCGCCTCCTTCTCCGCCTCCTGCCGGGGGCGGAACCGGCGGCGCTGCTCCGGGCAAAACGGCAGGAGCGGCCTCAGCTGCGGGTAGTACGCCGCCCGCCGGGACAACGCCAAAAGCCCCCAATCCGGGGACTGCGCCTGCTTCGGTGGCAGCGAATCCGGGAACAGCCCAGAGCCCACCGGGGGCAGCTGCTCCGTCCAAAGGAACGGCGCAGGAGGGACCGGTCCCCACAAGGCCGCCCCTGGGTCGGGGCAGGGTGTTTACGCCGCCGTCTGTCGGTGGAGTGCCTGGACAGACGGGCGAAAAAGGCAGCACACCTATACCTCAAAGTCCATCGGCGGCCACCAGCGCACCCGGTCAGCCGGGAGTGCCCGGCCATCCCACCTCACAGCCTCCGGTGGCAGCCGCCCAGCAAAGCACTGGGGCAAGCGGCCAGGAAAAAGCGCCGCCCCTTAGTGCCAATACCGCAGTCCCGCCCAGCGTTGTCACGGCAAAGGACGGCAAAAATGCCGGAACACCCCAAAGCCCTGACAATCCTTCCCGCCCGGCTCCGGCCGCGAAACCCCCTGCGGGTACTTCTGCCCGTCCCGCCGCTTCTGGGAACGCCCAGATAAATGACAGCAGTACAATTTCTCATATGCAAAATGGGAATGGGCCGAGTACCCATACACCTGCCCCTGCTGTTCCAGGCGCACCTGGTACGCCTGGGCATCCCGCAGCGCAGAACAGCAGCCGGCCGGAGCGGCCTGCACCCAAACTGGCAGGGACCGAGACTTCCTCTCCGCCGCCGCAGAATCCGGCTGTTGTTCCTTCCGGCGTCCCTGTAAGGAATCCGGGGGCGGTTTCCGGCGGAACGACCCAGCATGGGCCCAGCCGGGCGCCCACAGGGGCAAGAAACTCCGGCCCTTCGGAGACAAGCCATCCCACCACAGGAACCAGGCCGGTCCAATCGAATCCTCCGGCTGCGGCTCCAAAAGGGCCCGGTAGTACGCCGTCCAGCCGCCCGGATACGCCGCCCCGGTCTGTCACTCCTGCGGCCCCGGTCGTTCCCACAAATTCAGTGCAGGGCAATCCCAAACACGAATCTTCACAGCGACCAGCGGCTCCTTCCGACAGGCTGGCAAAGAATCCTCTGCCTGTTCGGGAGGACAAAAAATCCGAAAACGGCAGTACCCACCCGGCCAGACCGGGAGAGCCGCAAAAATAGCAGAGAAGGTGAGAAATGAGCCAGAACCAGTAAAAGGGGATCTCCAGCGCCGCCAATATGGCGCGCCTGGGCCACGCTGTCGCCACCGTCCTCCAGGGGGCGGTGAGCGGCGGACTCCACGGCGCGGCGGTGGCCGCAACCAAAGCTTTCCTCCCGGAAATCATCAAGGTGATTTTCACCATCATCCTTTTCTGCATCTTCATCCCTTTTTTCCTATACCTTTCTGTGGTGCATCCCAACTTCCAATATCCTACGGTGCCCAACAGCACCATACAGGAGATGAACGCAAAGGCGGCCTATGCAGGCTCCCTTTACGATAGCTTCTCCGACCTTACACGGCAGGAGGCCGACGCCATCATAGCCCGTCTCTCGGCGGGCTATGATGATGTTGTTGTCACTGAGGACTTTGGCAACACTGACCAGTATTGGTTCATTTCCATTTCCTCCGTCTGGCACGAACAGGACCTGGGGCGCATCACCGAGGAGAGCGTCCGTGAACTGGTCCGGCAGAACATCGAGTACACCTATTGGGTGGAAACCTACTGCGAAGACAGCGACGAGGAGGAGAGCGATCCCCTCTATCGGATTCACATAGATATTTACGACATCGGCCAGGACGCCCTGATGCAGAAGCTGGGGCTGGACACCTTCAAGACCCAGTGGGCCGGATTCCTCTACCAGAACCAGATGGGGATGCTGAACGATGGCTACGAAGCCTCTGCCAACGGGACCCACAGTGAGATCAAGGACATGATACAGGGTGACGATACTCCGCTGGAGGGCGGGAGCTTTGGCAATCCCTTCCCCGGTACAAACTGGTCCGGGAATATCACCTCCTATTTCGGAAATCGGCCTTATCCCGGTGTTGGCACAGGCACCAGCAACCATACCGGCCTGGATATTTCAGCCGCCGCTGGCACGGAGATCTGCGCCGTGCAGGGCGGGACGGTGCTGTTCATTCGGGATTCCGGCAGTTCCGGCTATGGAAAGCACCTGGCTATCCACCATGGCGGCGGGTATGTGACCCTCTACGTCCACTGCAGCCAGCTTCTGGTGCGGCAGGGGCAGAAGGTGGAGGCAGGGCAGGTCATCGCCAAGGTAGGGCAGACCGGCTGGGCCACCGGACCCCATTTACATATCGAGGTCATTGTGGATAGGGAGCCAAGGGACCCGCTGGGGTATCTTTCCAAGGGATAAGAAAAACCGCTGTGCTTCACGGGGAAACACAGCGGTTTCATTGAGTTTTACTGACCGGCCAGCAGCTTGCGGTACTTCTGCCAATCTGCTTCGGGGACTTCTAATGTTGTAAAGGCTTCTTCCACAGGCATCCCCTTGTTTTTCATCAAATTTTTGAGGGCAAAGAGAATTCCATCAATTCTCCCTTCTTCTTTTACACTTTGGCTTAAATTACACATAGTAGACACCTCACTTTCCAATTCACGGGTCATTGGTATATCAAATTCGTTCTCCAAAACCTCTTGCTTTTCCTTTTCGCTTGTTTTGTTAGAGAGAAGCGTATGAAGGAGTTTCAAAATTCCCTCGTAATGCTCCACCTCTGGTCCGCCCAGGCAAATCATGACCACCGAGAGCAAATCGTAGTTGGCAACTGGTTCCTTTGCATCGCCAATCAAGTTCCTTTCGGTCATCTGATAGCAGGTGATTGTATTCTTTCTGCTTTCCGGTGAATCCAGACAAACCCAGATGGAATAGACCTTCTTGATCTTCTCGTAGTGGGAGTCGATGAAGTCCCTGTTGCTCTGGCGGGAAATCATCCTACTGCAATAATAGATTCCCCGTTTCAGCAGCGGATAACCGGGTTTGAATTTCTTCTGGGCCTCCACATTGATATATAACTCAATAAGTTCTTCGGAACCGGGGGCAACCGCACGGAAACTAATATCGTAGGTAACGGTTCTTACCCCAGGAGACTTATCCGTGGTATCCGTTCCCTGGATCAGAGGACCTGTGTCATCTGGGAAAACCGGCTCCTTGCTGATGGAGGGGGTGCCTTCAATATACTTCTCTGCGATTTCCCGTACATCTAAATCCCGGTATTCCTCCAGGCAGCTCTTCATGATCCAGGCCAAGATGATCTTTTGAGAAAGGAGCCGCTTACAAGCCTCATCATAGGCAGAATTTCCCTCCGTGGTGTGGAGCGCCTGTGCGATGGCTGTTGGTGAGGCCATGGGGAACACCTCCTTTTCCGTCCTCATTATACCACAAGCATGGCTAATTGTCTAATGCGGATCTCCTCTGTCAAGATTCCATCCGTTTCTCTATGTAATGTTCGGCTGCCTCCAGAAAAGCACAAGCATTTACTTCCTGCTGTTCAGCCTCCTGCCTGGAAACCGCAAAGGAATCGTCATAGTCACAGGCGGCACGCAGGTCAAATACCTTTCTGATGATTTGAGAGGAGCTTTCGTCAAAAACCCCGGTTGTAACATAATGCTCCGTGAAATTTTCGGTAACAGCAGGGCCTTCTTTGAAATCAAGCCCGTCCAGTATCAGGACCGCCCGCATCCCATGGAAGATGGCGAAGCAGGAGCGGTCAACACTGGCCTCATAGTCCCCATCAAAAAGGATGTTCCTGGCCGTGGCCGCGCACTGTCGGGCTTTCCCGAGACGATGCCGGGCAAGCTCCATTTGATTTTCACTGGGCACGGATGAACACCCCCTCTGCGTATGATCTTCTATTTCATTATACGCTATCCCCTTAAAATCTTCAAGCCAGGCATCCTGGATTTTACAGGATGCTTTTAATTTGCCCAAAAGAAAACCTCACCTTTTCTAATCAATCTCGTCAATCAAGTCAGCTGTTTGACGAGATTGACGAGAAACTGACCAGAAAACGACAAGAAAAGGAGTGCTATCCTATGTATCCCACCCGCTGGATGCGCCTTTTGCGCCTAAAGCATCATGTCACCCACAGGGAGCTGGCCGAGGCCGCCCAGGTATCCCGCCAGCGTATCATCGAGATCGAGCTGGGGACCGACTACACCACCGAATACCAGCGCCAACTGGTAGCCAAGGCTTTCCGCTCCGTTATCGAGAAACGGGGGCTGGATGGCTGCTCTCTGGAAAAAAACTTTGAAAAGCTGGAATCCCGGCTTCTGGAATACGCAAAGGACGGTGAAGAGCTGCTATGAGCTATGTGACCTACCATATCCCCGCCAACTATACCGACGCCGGGCGGCTGTTCGGCCTGTTCCCCATCCGCAATACGGTGGAGGCGGCCATCATCGCAGTGCCCACCCTGTTCTTCTGCTTCCGGCTGCTGCCCTTTGCCCTCACCACAAATATCGTGATTACTTTAGTTTTGGTGGTCCCCACGGCGGGCTTTGCCCTCATCGGTCTGGGGGACGACAGCCTTTCCCGGTTCCTCATTGCCTGGTGGAGATGGAAACGGGGAAGGAAGATCATCACCTTCCGGGGAACGCCCCCTGAAACGAAAAAGCGCGGGAGGGCTGTGTAATGGGACTGAAAGAACTCATTTTCGGAAAACAGATCAAGCAGGCCCACGCCGCCCAATACTACAACAGCACCCGCACAGGGTACAAAAACCACGGTGAGCAACACCCAGCCTACCGCTAAAGCCGCCCAAACAGAGTAGGAGGACAGCACAGGCGGGAGCGCGGCGCAAGGGTAACGGGTTTGCGGAGCGAGGCCGGGAGGGGATGCTATTCTCCCCCGGCCTCGTTGGACGGCGGGCGTTTGTGGAGGGGGCAATGGGGGTAATACCTTATCTGTTTATCACTGTCGTGAAAAAAGAAAATCGTAACCTACTTCACATCGGTTTGGAAGTTCCTTTATGTAAAAAATTTCTATCACATCTGAACGAGATATGGGAAGTTTCCCATAGTGTTCAGCGACCTCATCTGGAGAAATAGCTTGTATGCTTTTTCGGAGCTTGCTGGATGCAGTCCAACACCTAAATTCCGGGACATCCAATGGTGGTAAGACAATATACTCCACTAAATAAGAATGTAAATCGTAATAGATTGTATCTTCTTTGATTTGGTACTGTGCAAGAAACTTCTCATAAATCTTGCGGGGCATTTCATAAATTTCTTCCTGGAACGTACTGCTGCCTCTGTAATTTCGTACTGCAAACCGGAATACGTCCGGCCTACCAGAACTTATACGGCATCTCATGCCACTGACGAAGTACAACTCTCCAGTTCGGGCAACTAATTCGCCATTTTGAATACGCTTATAATCCTTCCGCACTTTGTATGTTCCATATACACATAGCAGGCCAAAGGCGAAGAAACCCAAAAGAATCAAGATGTGACCGGGTGATTTCCATTCTTCCAGAGCTTCTCCGCCGGAAAGGAACATTAAAAACGGCATAATAAAAACGCCAAGCGGAAAACACGAGGAATTCAGTAAGGACGGAATGAAAACTTCTGTTGTTCGTTGCGTTCCTTGTATCTTGACTGTTTCGTAATGTCCCCAAATCTTTATAAATATCACTCCCATCTGGAAGATATAATCGTTTTAATTAAAGTTTACCACAGTAGCCGCTATTTTTCTACCGCTATTCATTAAAGAATTTCAAAATATCAACCTTGCGCCTACCAAACCGGCAGGAGCATTTTTCATGGAAAGCGTATGACGAATCGGCGCAGACAGGAGCCGGAACGAAGCGGGGAGAGGGGCTGCTCTGCGCCGGGCATAACCGCATTTCGGTGGCCTTCCAGTCCACCCAGCTGGAATACGACTGGATCACCACCAGCCGGGCCGACCTGGAGGCACAGATGCTGGCCCGGCAGCAGGAAAATGGATAGTCGTTAAAGGCCCATTTCCTTAAAAAAGGAGTCAACACTTTGTGGCTTTGCCTCAGTGGCGCCTGCAGCTATTTCTTGGGCCTCCTGTATGGCTGCTATCGTTTCTTCGTTGTAGTCGGGATTCCAAAATGAACTTATTTCTTCTATTTGTTCCATATTTTCTTTTTCATCTTTTCCCTGTGCTTTCACAAGGGATTTGTAATCTTCCCAGGTTCTCATATCGGTTCCCTTCACTTGGTTTCGATACTTTCATCCAAAGCCTGGTATTCCCGTTGAAGCTCCTGACGGAGTTCTTCCTCTGTGGGAAGGTAGAGCTTGTATTTGGAAGTGAATATCTGCGTATTGCCCTCCGGCAGAGTATAGCGGACAACCGCCTCGCTTTTATCCGCGCACAGCACAATGCCAATGGGCAGATTATCCCCCTCGTTCATCAACTCACGGGTAAAGTAATTCACATACATCTGCATCTGTCCGATGTCCTGATGGGTCAGCTTTCCCGCCTTCAAATCAATGAGGACAAAGCATTTCAAAATGTAATTGTAGAAAACAAGGTCGATAAAGAAGTGTTCCCCATCGAATGTGAATCTCTTTTGACGGCCCACAAAGGAGAATCCCCGCCCCAGCTCCAGAAGGAATTTTTGCAGATGGTCGATCAGGGCTTGCTCCAAGTCGCTTTCATAAAAGCTGGCGTTTTGTTCCAGGCCGAGAAATTCCAGCACATATGGGTCGCGGATAATATCTTCCGGTGATTTTCCAGGTTCCAGCTTTTTGATCTCTCCGGCAACGCCGGCTTTGTCCCGGCTGGACAGCAGACGCTCATAGAAGAAACTGTTGATCTGCCGTTCCAACTGTCGGGTACTCCATGCGGATTTCGCGCATTCTTCCAGATAAAACTGACGGGCTTTCTCATTTTCCACCTTCATCAAAAGGCGATAATGCGTCCAGCTCAATTCGCCACGCAGTGCGTGGCCATTTGGGAAAGTTAAGTAAAATTGACGCATGTATTTGAGATTTGAAATGGTAAAGCCTTTTCCGAAGTCGGCAGTCATTTGTTTGGATAAAGCCTTTATCAGTTGAGCGCCATATTCAGCCCTGGCTTCACCACCCTGTTGTTCCACAATGCTTTTCCCGATATTCCAATATGCCTCCACCATAGCAAAATTGGCCGCTGAATAAACCCTGTTTCTGGCAGAGGTCAAAATTTCTTTAATGTGGTTATAAAATTGTATATCCATGATCTCATTCATAGGCGCACCCCCAATTTTCAGGATGTTTTTTATTATTATACCATCCACTATGCAAAACGCCAAGGAGGTTTTCTCATGCCAACGAAAAAGATATCACCAGCCTCCGGGAGCTGCTCCGCAAAGCCAATGCGGAAGGCGAGCTGTTGACCGCCGCCGAGAAGGGGCGGCAGCTCACCAACCTGCTGGCCTATCTGGAAAGCGCCGTTCTTCTGGCCCGCCGGATGGCGGAGGAACAGCCCCAGCCACCCATCCACCAAAGCACCCGTTCTCCCGCCTGGCCGGTAACGGAAATCGCAGGGAGTATTGAAACCAATGAGTTCGGCTGGCTGCATATCACCCTGAACACTTTGCTCCCTCACTGCCGTTTCAAGACGCCGGCCTACCTCAGCGATACCATCACCCGCCTTGTGGAAGGCCACCGGGCCAAGGGCGGGCGGGTCCCCTTTTTCCGCAAGGCTATCCTGGTGATCGACGAGCACTGTGACCTGAAAAACCGCCAGGTGTTCGACTAGGACAACAAGGGATGGAAGGCCATCCCCAATGCCCTCAAAGGTCTGGTGGTGGAGGACGATGACCAGCAGAGTTTGGAGTTGGCGCTGCTCTCCACCCCGGACAGCGAGGCTGCCTGTCACATCTATGTGCTGGACGCCGACGACGCAGGAGAGTTTTTCTCCATCCGCTCTGGCCAGTATGGATATTTTCTGTAATGGACAAGGTGCGGTATGTGTTAAACGGCTTGCAGAGCGGTTTCATGGCTCCTTGAAAACTCATTTCGGCTAAAAACTGCGCCGGTGTGCCGCACACGCCCGCAGTTTTTTCAAAACACCCCGTTTTCACCCGGCTTTTTGAGGGGATTTTTCTTCCCCTTCTGCGGGATGTGTCAGGCCGCATGAGAAGCGGCTTTTCCGGCTTTTTTCAGCTGTCTGCATTTCCCAAACTGCGGGGACCATATACACACGCCCTCACTTTTTTCAGAAGGAGGTTATTTTCCATATTGATGAAAACCGGATGTGCTACAGTACCGAGCTGCGCCTGCTGCAAAACGCCATCCATCCCTACAACTGCCACGCCGGTCTAATCTTCGCCCAGCACAGCTACCTGGAGGCCGCCCGGCTGCTGGCCGCGGCGCCGCCGGAGGAAAAAGCCCGCAACGATTCCGTCACCTACCGGGAGGCGTATGAAAAGACCTCCCTGCCGGTCCACCTGCTGGAATGCAGCGATGCCGGGGCTTTCCAGCTGCGGATCATGGCGCTGGACGAGTACCGCCCCAAAATGGCTGGGCTGCTGCTGGGCAAAGGCTACCAGCCTCCCGACCCCCGTATCCCCGACAGCGATAGCCTGCTCTCCGATGGAAAAACCCGCCTGCCCTTTGTGGCGGCGGTGGACGTGGATCTGAAGCGCATCGACCGGGCATACCGGGCGGCCAGGGAGGCCGGATACCCCAAGCTGGCCCTGGGAGCGTTGGAGCCCCAGGCCAAGGCCCTCCAGCTGCTCTACCAGGTGACAGGAAAGGCCGTGGTTTACAGCGTGGCGATTCCTGACCTGTTAAAGAGTCTGCATGATTCCGGTCAACAGGAACTGGCGAACGCCCTGCGGCCGTATGAACCGCCGCCAGCTGCTTACATCACCCAGGAAGGAGGTGTGCTTCATGCTTCGGCTGTCCCCTCTCATCGAAAAGCTGGAGAACCGGTTCGACCGGAAATTTGGCCGCTGGATGGCCCGGAAGGGTAAACGGGTCAAGGCATATATCCCCCTCTTTTTCGTGGGCTGGTATTTCTACGGAATGTTCATCAACTCCATCCAGCTTGGCATCGCCTCTACCTTTCACCCGCCGGACGCCCCGGAGATCGAAACCATATGGGTCGCTGATCCGGTAAAGAATTTCCTGGCGATTTTTAGCTCCACCGGCCTGGCTGTCACCTTCTTCTGTGTCCTGATGATCTGTCTCATCACCAAGAAGGGCTACAACTGGTTCTCCGGCTACAAGTTCAAGCGGGACCCCAGGGGCTTTGACATCCTCCCGGACGCCACCCACGGCACCTCCGGCTGGATGGACCGCAAGGAGATGGAGCAGGTTATGGATCTGGGCTCCACTTCCGAGATGCAGGGCATCCTCCTGGGCAAGCTGAAGGACGACCCGGACGATGACGACAAATACTCCGAGTATGTGGCCCCCAGTCCGGGGAACCACCTCAATTCCCATATCATCATCTACGGGGCCTCCGGCTCCGGCAAGACCAGGGGAATTATTAAGCCCTTCATCATGCAGGCAATCAAAAGAAGGGAAAGCCTGGTCTGTGTTGACCCAAAGGGGGAGCTTTTTGAATCCACCAGCCAGTACGCCAGGGACAACGGCGCGGTGGTGAAAGCCTTTAATCTGCTGGATAAAGAGAACAGCGACGGCATCAACTTTCTGGCTGGCATTGAAGAAGATAACACCCTTATCCAGACGATAGCCGAGACCATCATCAAGAACACCTCCAACGCCAAGGCTTAATAGTGACAAGTAACTATTTGCCGCAGAGGGCGGCGTGACCGAGTGTCACGCCGTCTTTCTGCGTCCATAGGTAGTTTTCGTTATAACAGGTTCGCTGATTTCCGGTACTTCAACTTCCTCCAGGAAGTTGAAAACGATTTTGACCTTCTGCGTCCGTTTGCCGTTGACCTTTTCCGGGGCGTAGATGATGATCTGCTTGATAAACCCATTCACGATGGTCGGCGTCAGCTCCGGGATGTCCACGTACTTCTCCATCAGGGCGAGGAACTGGTCAACATTGTCCTCCATTTCCTCACGGGTCGCAACCCAGTCCTCAAGACCGATGACCTCATTGTTAAGCGCCGCCTGCTCTGCCTCGTAGCCCTCCAGCATCTTCTGGTAACGCTCCTGGCTCAGATTGCCGAGTACCATGTCCTCATAGATACGGGTGATGAGCTTGTCAATATCCGCCAGACGCTTCTTTGCCTTTTCCAGCCGCCGCTTGTCCTCCCGGATGGACTTCTCCTGTTCGTCTCTCCGGCACATCAGCCAGTCCTCTTGAAAGCCCTCCACATCGGCCCGGATATAGTCCGTCACGGCCCGGATGCGTTCCAGCACCACATCCCGCAGAACATCCTCCCGGATATAGTGCGCCGAACAGGTTCCCCATCCGCTCTTGTACTTGGCGCAGACGTAGTGATCCTGCTTGCCGTCGAAGTTCTTACAGGTGGCGAAGTGAAGTTTGCTTCCGCAGTCGGCGCAGACCACCAGACCAGAGAACAGCCCCTGCCGCTCCGCCTTGGTCATGCGGCGCTTGTGCTGGCGAAGTTCCTGCACCCTGTCCCACTGCTCCTGCGTGATAATGGCCTCCTGCGCTCCAGGCAGAATGAACATATTCTCCAAGGCGTTGGGGATGCGCTTCTTGAGCTTATAGGACTTGGAGTAGGTCTTGAAATTGCAGATGCAGCCAGTGTACTCCATCCGTTCCAGGATACCGGCAACAGACTGTTCTACCCAGTGGCAGGGACGCTCCGGCATGGGCTTGCCCTTGCGCTGGGCGTAGAGGGCCTTGGTAGTCAGCACACCATCCGCTTCCAGAATTCGGGCAATCTGGCTCGGCCCCTTTCCGGCAATCGCCAGGTCAAAGATACGCTTGACAACCGGGGCGGCATCCTCGTCCAGAATCCAGTGGTCTTTGTCCTGCGGGTCAGGCCGGTAGCCATAGGGCGGCTTGCCCAGATGCTTGCCGCTGGTGCCACGGGTTTTCATCACAGAACGAACCTTTTTGCTGGTGTCTTTGGCATAAAAATCGTTAAAAAGGTTACGAAAAGGGGTAAAATCGTCAGTCCCCCTGGCACTGTCCACGCCATCGTTGACGGCAATGAACCGCACATCGAAGCTGGGAAAAACGATTTCCGTATACCGACCCACCTGCAAATAGTCGCGCCCGAAACGGCTCATGTCTTTGACGCTCCAGGTGCCGACCAAGCCCTGCTCCACAAGGGAAAGACCCTCCTGGACGCCGGGACGGTTGAAAGCTGAGGTTAGATAACGTAACTTCTGAAAGTATAGGAAAATCAAGGTTTTCGAGCAGCGGGCAAGCATGATATGTACTAAAAAATCGAATATCGGCGCATGAGCGGCGTTCATATCCCCTGCCGGGGAGATGGGACGCCGCCTTTTTCATGTCCAGACACCGAAAGGAGCGGAGAACCATGCCAGTATTCCGCGTGGAGAGGAACAAGGGGTACACGGTCATGTCCAACTACCACTTGCGGGACAAGTCCCTGTCCCTGAAAGCCAAGGGCCTGCTGTCGCAGATTTTGTCACTCCCGGAAGATTGGGATTATACCCTGTCCGGCCTGTGCTATATCAACCGGGAGAGCAAGGACGCTATTCGTTCCGCCGTCAACGAATTGGAGCGGGCCGGGTACATCGAGCGCCACCAGACCACGGACGAGGGCGGCAAGTTCAGCAGCAACGAGTACATCATCCACGAACAGCCCATTTCTTTGCCGCCGTTGTTGGATAAACCGTTGTCGGAAAACCCGACAACGGAAAAACCGCCGTCGGAAAATCCAACGCAATTAAATAAAGATAGAGTAACTAAAGACCAAGCTATTACTGACCCATCAATTACCCATTCCTTTCCCTCCCTTTCACCCCCTCCCACTGAAACGGCTGGGACTGCTACGGCTTCGCCGCTGGAAAGGAAGGGAACGGAAGCGGCCACGCAGAGCGCCGTTGAGATTTATCGGGAGATCATCAAGGAGAATATCGAGTACGACCACCTCCTGCGCCACTCCAAGATCGACCGGGAGGAATTAGACGGCATCGTAGAATTGCTGGTAGAAACCGTCTGCACGGCCCGTAAGACTATCCGTGTTGCCGGTGATGACTACCCCGCCGAGCTGGTAAAGGCCAAGCTGCTGAAACTGAACAGCGGCCATATTGAGTTCGTCATGGACTGTATGCGGGAGAACACCACGAAAATCCGCAACATCAAGAAATACCTGCTGGCGGTGCTGTTCAACGCCCCCAGCACCATGGGAAGCTACTATACCGCCCTCGTCGCCCACGATATGGCGGAGGGAAAAATCTAATCTGACAAGGAGGCCCCGAACATGAAACAGGGCGCATTGATCTTCGACGAGCGGACAGACCGCTACGACATCCGCTTTGACCTGGCCGACTACTACGGCGGCTTGCACTGTGGACAGTGCTTCGACGTGATGGTGGGCGGGCGGTGGAAGCCCACCCGCATAGAGTACGCCGCCGACTGGTATCTCGTCGGCATCCGTGCCGACGACCTGAACGGCCTGCGGGTGCGTATCTGATGCGGATTTACCTGCGGCGGCTGGTAGTGCCGCCTTAGTTTTTATCCCCGACTTCTGGCAAAGGAGGTATGACGCTTGCAGGAGGAAGTCACTCAAAAGACCATCGCATTATCCATGAAAACCGGGAAGCTGACGGCCCAAGTGCTGCAAATGGCCCTGAAAAAGTATTTGGAGGCCCGGAAGCACGGCCCCAAGCTCCACCACGGCCAGCAGAGCCTAAAGCAGTTGAAGCAGCACGGGGCGGCGCTGTCCAACATTGAGATCACCGACGCCAATATCGCCGCTTTCAAGCCCTGCGCCAAGAAATACGGCGTGGACTTCACCTTGCGAAAGGACAAGACCACCCAGCCGCCCCACTACATCGTCATTTTCAAGAGCCGGGACGCGGACAATCTGGAACAGGCTTTCAAGGAGTTCACCGCCAAGAAGCTGTCGAGAGAGGCCAAGCCCTCCATCCGCAAGGCGCTGTCCGTCCTGCGGGAAGCGGCTGGCCGGAATGTCCAGCGGGCCAAGGAGAAGATCAGGGAAAGGGGGATGGAGCTGTGAAGCCGGATGTAAAGAAAATCATCATCACCAACCTGCCCTATCTGCTGTTTGTATGGCTGTTCGGCAAGGTGGGCGAGGCGTGGCGGCTGGCGGCGGGAGTGGACGCCTCACAAAAGATGCTCCACTTCATGGACAGCCTGGCGGCGGCGTTCGCCAACGGCCTGCCCAGCTTCCACCCCTTTGACCTGTGTATCGGTGTGACGGGCGCGGTGCTGGTGCGGCTGACGGTGTACCTGAAAGGCAAGAACGCCAAGAAATACCGCCACGGCATGGAGTACGGTTCGGCAAGATGGGGCGGAGCAAAAGACATCGCCCCCTATATCGACCCCGTATTTGAAAACAACATCCTGCTCACGCAGACCGAACGGCTGACGATGAACGGCAGGCCCAAAGACCCCAAGACCGCCCGGAACAAAAATGTGCTGGTGATCGGCGGTTCCGGCAGCGGAAAAACGAGATTTTTTGTTAAGCCCAACCTCATGCAGATGCACAGCAGCTATTGCATCACTGACCCGAAAGGGTCACTATAATAAGGATAGAAAGGTCGTGAAAATACAAAACAGGAGGTTACACACATGAGGAAACAGGAGCAAAAGGGCAAAATCACAGCATTGTACGAAAGGTTATCCCATGACGATGGGCGGTCTGACGAAAGCGTGTCCGTCGAAAATCAAAAGCGCATCCTGGAGGACTACGCTCGAAAAAATGGCTTCACTAATGTCCGCCACTTCACCGATGACGGAGTGCGGGGAACGACCTTCAAGCGGCCCGGACTGGACGCTATGGTGGACGAGATACGGGCCGGGAATGTGGCTACCGTCATTGTCAAAGACCAGAGCAGGATAGGCCGTGACGTGGTGGAGGTGGGCTTGCTGAAGCGCACCTTTGACGAGTACAACGTCCGCTTTATTGCCGCCAATGACAACCTGGACACCGCCAACGGATTTGATATTATGTCCATCTTCCGGGACGTGATAAATGAGTGGTATGTGGCCGACACCAGCCGCAAAATCAAGAGCGTTTTCAAGTCCAGAATGGAAAAGGGGCTGCGCTGTTCGGGGTCTGTCCCCTATGGCTATCTCGCCTCAAAAGAGGATAAAGGCGAGTGGGTGATCGACGCGGAAGCCGCCGCCGTTGTGCGCCGCATCTTCCAGATGGTCATGGACGGCCAGAGCATCAACGGCATCGCCCGGACGTTGCGGGCCGAGCAAATCCCTATCCCCTCCGAACACTGGAAGCGCATCGGCGCTCCTGTCCGCGCCACCAGCTACCGCGACCCCTACGCCTGGTCTGCCACCACCCTGGGCTATATCCTCAAAAAGCCGGAGTACATGGGGCGCAAGGTTTTGGGCAAGACCGTCTGCGAGAACTACAAGACCAAAAGCACCCGCAGGACTACGCCGGAGGAACAGTTTGTATTTGAAGGGGCTATTCCCGCCATCATTGACGAGGAAACGTGGCACAATGTCCAGCGTTTGCGGGAAACCATGCGCCGGACACCCAAGCGGAGCAGTGGCCCTAACCGCCTGACTGGATTGCTCTACTGCGCCGACTGCGGCGCGAAGCTGACCCACCACAACAGCCTTGTTCAAGGCAAGTACATTGACGATGCTTTCA